>Ga0209536_100011252_pt1 | contig 13126 bp, 10 predicted proteins | sample DeeMarSeWOR28_12_FD_187461 | JGI IMG/M metagenome (GOLD analysis project Ga0209536, IMG submission 187461) | Marine sediment microbial communities from White Oak River estuary, North Carolina - WOR-2-8_12 (SPAdes) (version 2) | ecosystem: Environmental > Aquatic > Marine > Intertidal zone >...
TATCACCTCTTAAAATATCCGATTTTTTAAGTCCGGATTTCTCAACAAAGCGAACCTCCGTGCTATAATCGCACTAAGTCGGGTAGTCTTAAGGTCTGGTAGGTAAATCGACTAGACTATCTGGTATTCATTGTTCTTGATTTACCAACCAAAATGTCATTCGTCCATCTTCACGTACATACTGAATACTCTCTTCTTGATGGCTTTAGCAATATCAAGAAGCTTGTTCAACGCGCGGCGGAGTTAGAGATGCCCGCGTTGGCGATCACCGATCACGGCACGATGTTCGGTGTGATCGATTTCTATAATGCTGCTACCCAGGCCGGAGTAAAGCCCATCATTGGTGTGGAGGCCTATATGGCCGCCCGTTCCATGCAGGATCGTGATTCGCAGCTTGATAGGAAAGCCAGCCACTTGTTGCTTCTGGCAGAAAACCAAACTGGGTATGAGAACCTGCTCAAACTTTCATCTGCCGCTCAATTGGATGGTTTTTACTACTATCCCCGTATTGATCATGATTTTTTGGCCGCTCATTCTGAAGGGTTGATTTGTACATCAGGGTGTATGGCAGCTGAGATCCCCAGGGCTATCGAGCGAGGCAATATGGAGGCAGCTCGAAAAAAGCTGGATTGGTACTTTGATGTTTTCGGCCCTGATAATTTTTTCCTGGATGGATTGGGCTACATGGCTCATTGGGAACGGCAGCCAGGTGACGATGGCGATTACCTGGTCCACATCGCCAATTGCCCCTACGAACAGGCATCCCACCAGGATCACGAAATCTGCGGTTTGGATATGGACGAGACATAGTCTTAAACGACATCAATATTGTTATAGAGCCGGGTACCAGGGTCGCCTTGATAGGCGATACCGGGGGCGGAAAGACTACCCTGGTCTCGCTCCTCCAGCGGGCCTATCCCGTGGATCGGGGCATGATTTTCATAGATGGTATTGATATAAACGATTATGACCTGAAATGTCTCCGCTCGCAAATCGTTCCGGTTATGCAGGAGACGTTTCTTTTCTCTGATACCATCAAACAGAATATCGCCTATGGCCGCCCCGATGTCGAAATCGGATCCGTCAGGCAGTTCGCGCTGACCGCCGGTATAGCCTCTGAAATCGATGAATTCCCCAAAGAATACGAGACCATTCTCGGCGAGAGGGGCATTACCCTCTCCGGCGGTCAGAAACAGCGGACCGCGCTGGCCAGGGCCTTATCGTCCGATCCCAGAGTATTGATACTCGATGACGCCTTCTCCGCGGTGGATACCCGCACCGAGGAGGAGATACTCACCAACCTGCGTCAGATCCTATCGGGACGAACCACCATAACTATTTCTCACCGAATATCGACGGTTAAAAACTCCGATATTATTCTTGTACTGGATGATGGCGTTATTGCCGAGAAAGGACGGCATGAAGAATTGATAGACACCGGCGGGCGTTATGCGAAACTCTATGAAAAACAGCTCCTGGAGGACGAACTGGAGACCCTATGAGCTATGTCGCCCCGCAGATACCGCGAATGGAAAAATTATACGGCCATCCCGATAAGGCCACCTTCGTTCAGCCTGTAACTCCCGAAGAATATGAGCGAATAGCCCTAAGCATGAAAAACGATCGCGCCCACGATATTACATTATACATAAGAAAAGATGACGGTTATATCTTCATCGCCAAGCATTTCTACCCGCCGGGATTATACCGGGCCCCTTCCGGGGGCGTTAGACTTGATGAGGATTTTCGGGACGGCGCCCTGAGAGAGGCGCGGGAGGAAACCGGCGCGGATATAGAGCTTATGAAGTATATCATGAGGATCAATGTCAGGTTTGAGAACGAGTTCGACCGTATCGACTGGACCTCGCATATATTCTTAGCCGATTATATCAGAGGCGATATAGAACCATATGACAAGCGAGAGATCAAAGAGGCCCGATTGGTATATCCCGACGAGATCCCGGGATTTGCGGAAAAGATGCGGGAAACGAAAATAGGCGGTTTAAATTATCGGGCTTTCCTCACCGAAGAGGTGGGAAAGAGATTAGAGCCGTAATTTATCCGATTTGACTTGACATTAATATACATAATTTTCTAAATTTAAACAGTATAAGGTTTACGATTAAAATAGGACTTCTGATCGGTCTTTTTACATGGGGGATTCTATGAAAAGCCATAGCATAATTTCCGTATTGCTGTTTTCATTGGCAGTTTCCGGCGCTTCTTTCGGTCAATCGGCACCAACCGAAAACGGCGGTTTCGAGTTAAAGAATATCGATTACTATTCAAGGGCGCTTGCCTTCACTCAAAACGATGGTCAGTTCGGGGTGGAAACCCGCTTCCGGGCCGAGGCCGGCGGCGCGACCATCTTCCTGTGCGATAACGAAGTGGTCTATCTTTTCAGCCGTGATACCAACGATTTACTGGATGATCCGCGGAGGAAAGATCAGCATTTTCCCCATAAGTTTAACCGCCCTCGGTATAAAAAAGAGTTCACCATGTTAAAAGCCCGTTTTATCGGCGCCAACGAAGATGTCGAGATTGTCGGCGAGGACCTGCTTCCACATTATAACAACTACTTCCTCGGCAACGACCCCGACAAATGGCGCACCGACGTTCCCAATTACGAAAGCGTAACATATAGAAATATCTATCCCAGCATAGATCTGAAATATTACGGTGACGGGAAATCTTTGAAATATGATTTTATTGTCCATCCCGGCGCGAATCTATCCGCAATTGAAATCCGTTACGAGGGCGCAGAAGAATTAGACGTTTCCTCAAGCGGCAGCTTTAAAGCGGTAACCGAATTCGGCCCGGCATACGAAAAGGCCCCTTATATCTATCAGGAAATTAACGGCGCCAAACACGAAATCCCCGGCAGATATGAACTGAAAAACAACGGAAGCTTCGGTTTCGCGCTGGATGACTCATACAATACCTCATACCCCCTCGTTATCGATCCCGAACTGGTATTCAGCTCGTATCTGGGGGGAGAGCATGTAGATGATTGTTTATGTATCGCAGTTGATTCTGAACATTGTGTATATATTGCGGGTGCCACGATTTCATTTAATCTGCCCGTCTATAACGCCTTCCAGGATGAATACCAGCTCGGTTGGCGCGATGGCTTTATTGCCAAAATTTCCCCTTTAGGTCATAGTCTGGAGTATTGTACCTATTTCGGAGGTCATGATACGGACGTAATCTGGGATATTCTTATTGACGATAACGATAATTTATTGATAGCCGGTCAATCATTTTCTCATGATTTTCCGATCGCCAACGCATACCTAGATCATATCGTCAATTTCTCAATGATGGGTTTTATATCGAAATTACCGCCCATGGGCGATTCATTGATTTTTAGCACATATTTCGGTGGCTCTGCTTATGATGTCTGTTTTGCAGTTGATCAGGATCAACAGGGTAATATCCATATAGCGGGCGGCACTTATTCAGCAGATTTTCCGATGGTCAATCCTATTATTGGAGTATACACTAATTTATCTGATGGATTCGCTGCCAAGTTTTCGCCGGATTGTCTCAATCTGCTTTTCAGCACTTACCTCGGCGGTTCGAGCGACGATGAAATTTATGGCTTAAAGGTCGATGGTTACGGCGGAATTCATTTAGCGGGATCTACTTATTCGAATGATATTCCGCTTCTGAGGCCGATAATGGCGCAATATAACGGCGGGAATGACGGCTTCGCGGCAAAAATCCCCTATTCTCTTGATTCTTTGAACTATTGTACCTATACCGGAGGCGCTGCTTTTTGCGCGGATGCTGACGATGATGGCAACTCCCTTGTAGCCGGCACCGTCGCTCTCGATATTCCTCTCCGAAATCCGGTAGATTCAATCAGAGGCGGCGCGGAAGGTTTTATCCTCGGAATTTATTCATATGGGGATTCGGTAGTATATGGCACCTATTACGGAGGGAGTTCTCTTGATGTAATTTATGATATTAATCTTTCGGAAAACGGTAATATTTCTCTAACCGGAAATACTTTTTCAAACGACATTCCCCTTGCAGATCCATACAGTGGCATTTATGTAGGAGAAATTGATTGCTTTATAGCGGAAATTTCAAATAGTGGTGATTCATTGGTTTTCGGCACCTATTTCGGGGGATCCGGTTATGAAGAAGGGCGCGGAATCGATGTTGACGACAACGGAAATATCTATGTAAGCGGCTTTACCAACTCTGAAGATTTTCCAGTAGTTAATCCATGCTTTAGTAGCTTCAACGGCGCGGAGGATAGCTTTTTCGCCAAGTTCGGCATCACCTACCCCTGCGCATACGTAGTCGGCGACGCCAACGCCAGCGGCGAAGCTAACGGTCTCGATGTAATATATCTGGTCAATTACTTAAAAGGAGGCTCGCCGCCGCCGGTATCATGCGACTGCCCGCCCTACGGTATGTTATACCTGGGAGCTGATTCCAACGGAAGCTGTTCGGTTAACGGCCTCGACGTATCCTATATGGTAAATTATCTGAAGGGAACCGCGATTCTGCATTACTGCTCAGATTGCCCGCCGACGCCGTAGATTTTTCTATTATCTAAAACCTGATCCTCTTCTTTTCAGTCTCTATGATCTCTTCTATTCTGACAACGCAATTTTCGGAATCGGATATCCCCCGCAGACAGTAAAACCGTCTGTAATGGGTGATCCCTTTTCTGGAGCGATCCTCCATATCTATGAGCGAACAATAAGCGCAGTCTTTGCATTTCTCTATCGAACCGGCGATTATTTTCCCCGTAGCCCGGGCGACCCGGGCGCGGGAGGGGGTTATGCATTCTTTACCGCCGTTTTTCTTTATCTCTGTCTTTTTCGGGTTTTTCAGGATTATCCGGCCACGCTCCTCCGTGAATACCGCATCGAATTCCAGGTCATCGCCCGGCGCCACCTCCGTGCGGAATAGAAATCTTCCGTCGACCCTCAGATAAATCCTGTCGTTGAAAAGATTGTTATGGAAATAGCCCCTGTCGAACGACACATAGAAACCGTCCATATGGACCCGGTTCTGCCCGTCATCGACCGTCATTTTCAGATGAGGCATTATCGAATCGACGGTCCCGGCGAACCGCACGTTCTTTCCCCTCATGCTGTCGAGCCAGCCCCGGTATTCCAGAAGGTCATCCATGAATCTCTTGAGTTCTTTTTCGTCCAAGGTGGTTTCAGGTCCGTATATCATCTTCTCATCATAGAATTTTTTGCAGGAGAAACACCCCTTGCCCACATGCCTATAGTTTTTCGGGCATTTTTTCCCTTTATCCAGATCATGACATTTCCAGAGAAACTCCACGCATCCCTCCGGGAAACAGCTTTTTTCCACAATTACGTGATAGGGGGAAACATCATACCCGAACTGCCTGTGAGCTGGATGGCGGCACTTAAAAATCCCTTTTTGCTTGAGTAGATTGCTGATTTTATCCGGCATGATATACAATTATAAGTTGCTTCGGGCCGTTTGCAAAGATCGATTTTACATACAGATGCGCAAACCGTTGCATATCTATATAGGCTGCGAACGTTTTTTTGGAGTATTTTCACCCATCCTATTTGTTTATCTATTGGAAATGAATGGGTTAGAAGTGTCCAAAAGAAAAATGATGACACGGTTTAATTTAGTTGCTCGGCATATAAATTGCCTTATATTTCAGTGGAGTAATATCTTATGATCGGAAAGGCATTGAAAACCGCTTTTTTTATAATCGCGATAGTAGCAGTCTATTGTTCGCTCGCCGCCGCGCAATGGGGAATGTATCTGCAGGGCTCGCTTGTGACCAATGGCCGTCCGCACGATCTGGCGGTCTCCGGCGATTACGTTTACCTGGGTGACTGGACCGCCGGATTTACTGTTATCGATATAAGCAATCCATTCCTTCCTCAACAGGTTTATAATTATAATACAGCCGGACTGGCCAATTCTGTTTTCCTGCACGATACTCTGGCGCTGGTGGCCGACTGGAGTCAGGGGATCGCGATTTTCGATATCTCCGATCCGGGCTCGCCATCGTTTTTGTCGACATTGAATACTCCCGGCGCGGTGTATTATGTTTACGCCGTGGGAGTCTATGCATATGTCGCCGATTTTAACGGTGATCTGATCGTCGTTGATATCTCCGATCCCACCGATCCCCAGGATGTAGCCACTCTTCAGCTCCCCGGCCTGGCTACCGGGATCTGCGGATCGGGCAACTATATATATGCGGTATCCTACCCCCAGGGAATAGAAACCTATGACGTGTCCGAACCATCGTCTCCTCAACATGTCGATTCATATACGTCTCAGGGGTCGGCTATCAATGCCAGCGTAAGGGGCAATCTATTGTTTCTCTGTGAGGCCGATGACGGCGTAACCATTCTATCTATAAACGATCCCTCCAATCCCGTGCAGCAGTCTATCGTAAACACGCCGGGATATGCCAATGATGCCGCCGCCGTGGATACGATTCTATATGTGGCTGACGATTCGGCGGGCGTAATAGCCTATTCAATAAATAATCCCCTGATTCCGTATGAACTGGCCAGCTACAACAGCCCCGGAGCCGCCAAAGGTATTTTCGCGTCGGATACGACCGTATATCTCGGCGATAACAGCTCCTTTATTATATTGGTTCATACCGATAACCCCACCGGAATAGAGGAATCCGAAATTGCTTTTCCCGAGGTTTTTTCAATTGAAGCGGTTTACCCCAACCCTTTTAATCCCGAGGCCATCATCGAGTTCGATCTGAACCGGAAAACGGAGGTCTCATTGGATGTTTATGATATAGGCGGGCGGTTGGTGGAAAACCTGTTAAATCAAGCACTGGAGCCGGGCACATTTAAGGTTAGCTGGGACGGTGGAGATTATCCCAGCGGAGTATATCTCTTCAGGCTTTCCGGGGATGGTTATTGCCGGGTTAAAAAAGCCACCCTTCTCAAATAACCCTTTTTCTAATATTTACACCTTTTGAATTTTCGCTGAAATAACATTGATATATTAATATTTACAATCGTTCGGGCCGATCGAGAATTTTTTTCCAAAACGGGCGACTATTTTTCCGTTTTCGGGATTCTCCGCCAATTATTGAAATCGTGAGCATTTCCATAATTTATTGATTCAGTTCGAGATAGGCCGATAAATCGCCGTTATACCGATGTGGCACACCCTTTGAATATTCAAGGAAATGATAATGGCATAATTTGAAAGATAACCAGGGAAAATAGATACAGGCAGGTTAAGATGCAGAAGAAGTATGTGAGGATCGCCAACGCCGTTTTAGATATCGGACCTTTTGAGATTGATAATTCCGAATTTCAAGAAGGTGGAAAAGATACTTCGGCAGCAAGGTTAAATTGTAATGAGTCGATGACCGGCCCTTCGCCGACCGTCATTTCTCATATAAAGGATTTCCTGGATAACCGCCCGCTGAGCCGGTTTCCCGATCCCGAAGCCTCCGGGCTCAGGAATAAGATAGCTGATTATACCGGGCTCCCGGCCGAGTTTATAGGATGTTTTCCCGGAGCCGATGCCTCTCTGGAATATATTTTGCGCACATTTCTTGAATCCGGCACCGAAATGTTGATAAGCGGACCGGAACCTCCGTGTAGACAGGTCGCCGCCAGAAGCACGGGGGCATCGGTGTTGGAAGTATTTCATGACGATCCATTCTCCCCCGGGATAGAACCGATAATTAATAATATTGGCAAACGCACTAGGATTCTTTACATAGGCAATCCTTCCGAATACATCGGCTCATTTCTGACGGAGGCGGAGCTGGTTTTTCTTCTGGCATACGCCGAGCATACTATGATGGTTGTGGATGAGTCCTATTTCGAGTTCAGCGGATTTACCATCGCCGACCTGGTAAAGAAATTTCCAAACTTGGCGGTTATAAGGTCGTTTTCTTACGCCTTCGGGCTGGCCGCGTTGAGGGCCGCGTATATAGTTACCGACCCCGAAAATTTACGCTATATAAAAAGACTGTGCGCCGGAAACGGTATCGACTCCGTTTCGCGGATTGCGGCGGAAGCGGCTTTGAATGATACGAATCATATGCGGGAATACGTGGATTCCGTTGAGAGATCAAAAAGACTGATATCCTCTAACCTGCCTGAGATCGGATATGATTTCTACATCGCTCCCGCCAATTTTATTGTTCTTCGCGTATCCGATCCTGTATCAGCCTGTGAATATATGAAAAACAACGGGGTCTATGTAAAGGACCTGTCTGATATCAGGCAATTGGAGGGTTATATCAGACTGACGGTCGGCACTCCCGAACAAACGGATCGTCTCCTGCTGCTTCTAAGCAGGATGGCCGAAAAATCCGCTACCGGTTTCAACCGCAACAGGGTAGTCAAACCCCTGAGTGGTTTGGATAAAAAGGTTTTAACCGTGGTTGGTGGTAAATGATTGCCGATGGAATAAGAAATATCCATAATTTCCTGAATTTCTGTAGTAACAGAAAAGGGAACCACCTGCGGAAAATTGTTTCTGGAGTGAAAAATATTCGGCGTTTCCAGGGCACGTTGAGGTTTTTAAGAGAATCTCAATGGCGCTCCGTTGAATGGCACGTGAAATATCAGCAGAGAAAACTCAAAGGATTGATAGAGTTCTCCGCCAGAAGGGTTCCCTTTTACAGAGACTTCGTAGAGAGCAGGAAAATTGATCTAGGCCAACTCTTCTCTATTGATGGTCTGAAGGAATTTCCGGTGATTAAGGAATCCGACTTGAGAAAGGATTTCAACAGGTTCGTTTCTGATTCTGCAAATAACGTTGACTATGTATCTATGGCCCTCAGCAGAAAATACAGCGAGACATTTTACATTCCCGTTGATGAAACCACCCTGATCAGTGACAAAGCCCTGTTGGCTCGCCATTATGAAAACGCCGGATACAGGATAGGTTCTCCGGTACTTTGTTTCGTGAATACGATCGAGGGATTTGATGATGAAAAATATCGATTCGACAAGGCGAATAACAGGCATTACTTCGCGGCGAATCACTTAAATCGTAAGAACCTTGCTTATTATTGCGGAAAGATCAAGGATTCCAAAGCCGGTTTTGTAATCGGATATCCCGGTGCCCTGGAGGTTTTTGCCGATCATATACTCGAATGGGAGATAGACCTGAATTTTCAGGGAGTTATTACAAACGGCGAAGTTCTCACCAATATTGTGCGATATAAAATCGAGAATGCTTTCAACGCCAAAGTATATGATCTGTACCACCGCTCACTTCCGGTAGTCGGAATGGGGCAATGTCATTATTGTGACGGTTATCATCTGTTCTCGGAGTATTGTATTGTTGAGCTTCTGGATTTAGATGGGGATACAATCAGGGAGGAAGGCAAGGTAGGACGGATTATAGCAACCAATATTTCGAATCGAATCCTTCCGATAATTCGATTTGATACCGGTGATCTGGGAGTATATGACGGAAACGGTTGTGAATGCGGCCGGGGAATGCCGAAAATAGTCAGGAAAATAGTGGGCTCTCAGAAAGAGCTCTTAATAAGTGCTGACGGCAGGTATGTTCCTCCGGGAGCATTGCAGGCCATATTCAGCGAATATGGTTATCCTGCCGCCAGGTATCAATTGGTTCAGAACAACCGATATAAATTCAGATTGAAACTTGTGCGCGGTCCCGAACATAAGTCGGAAAGTCTGGAGAAAATAAAAAATAACCTGCGCGAGAGACTGGGCGATGATTCCGATATAACCATAGAACCTGTGAATTTGATCGGCGGCAAAGGTGAAAAGACAGAATCCATATTGAGGGAATATGATCCGCAGCATAAATGAAAATTCGAGATTTGGATACATGAAGGTCGCGATCAGTACGATAAATATTCAAACCAAATTTGATTATCGGTATGTTAACAGGCTTATCGAATGCTTCGGTGATCTGGCGGCCGACAGGGATTTTCTTCTGGTTGGACGTAAAGGGCAGGAAGGTTTTTTAATTCCTGCGCCGAAGAATTTTAAATACAGATTCTGTAAACTGCATCTCCCGATTTCGGAACCCAGTAATCCCATAATGGATAAACACTTTGATGGCATCCTGACCGATTTCGATTGCGATTTGCTGCTGGAATTCGGACTCCGCGGGGTCTCCAATATCGGTTGTCCCAGTATCTCGCTTGTGAATGGTTTCAATATGTGCGACTGCAGCATTAAAAAGGATAAGACGTCGGCTTCGGGTAAAAAATTGAAATTTATAAATAGAGCCGTTGCCGGAAAAATGAAAAAAAGACAGGGCGTAATATTCTCTTCCCGTTATCTGCAGAATGAGATTTCCAGGAACATGTCGCTCGCCGATCTAAAGACAGCGTCAATATATATCGATAAACAAGATGCCGAAGGGTCCGATATTCGGATGACATTATCCGAATACGGCGTCGATAACAGGTTTCTTATCTCCTTGGTATCTTCCGAAGGTATGCAAGAATTTTCGCGAACGCTGAAAGCCTACTGCCTTGCTTTCGAGAAAAATCCGGATGCTCCCGATCTCATTCTCGTGGGAACGAATGAAAGCCCCGGGCATGTATGTGAAATATTGAATGAGATTGGTAAAACGCCCCTTCATTCGAAGATAAAATATATCGGGACGGTTCCAGAAGAGGATTTTCTGACTCTCCTGAGCGAGGCACATATTCTCGTTTTTTCTTCCGGGATATTCAACGGTCCGGATATACTCGTTGCCGCCATGAACCGTGGGTGCGCAATTGTATGTGCTAATGAAAAATGCTCGCATGAGATCACGGACGGGGCTGCGTTGTATTTTGATCCGGGAAACTGGCGCGATCTGGCATATAAACTTCGCTTAATCATCGATGATAAGGCTCTGTCGGCCTTTTTGAAAAGTCGATCCAGAGAGAGAGCGAATTTTTTCTCCTGGGAGAAAACCACAAGACAGATGCTCGATTTTTTCGATGATGTGGTGGCCGGTTATAAAAATGAGATAAATCCGGAAACACCTGAAAATACAGTTACACATTAATAAAGTCCCGCAAGACCCGCGTTCTCCTATTCAGGTTAATCAGATTCAGTTCCGAAATAATTTATTATTATAATGCCAATCCCAATTGAGGTTATCAACCGTTTCTCAGTAGGCGCCGGATGCGGCATCGCATATGGCGGATCAGCGATAATTATATAGAAGAAACAGTTTCATATTGAAACAGCTTTAAAAGCCTGCTTTATTTTTCTGCGTCAATAATATCGGCGTAATTCAGAGGTAAAAGGCAGGCATAAAAGATCGGTAAATATACGAACCGTAAATTCAGAACGTTGGTGAAAAATGCCGAATAATTAAAATAGAACGGAGCCGGAAGGATGGATTAACATGGACTATTTTGATACGGCGGTTATCGAGGAAGGCAAAACACGCTCTATATCGGAGCTATCCGATACCGTAAAGAAAAACCGATTATCCGGGCCTGGTGTGATTTCTGTTTTTGTGGAATCCGCCGTAATGGGATTATCATTGTTTTTGGCATTCGTAATTCAGAAGATGTATTTTGATCTTGAAAACCATCAATTCCTGTTGGGGCAGGGTGAACTTATGCGGATGAGTGCAGGTATGGCTTTTTGCTATGCCTTCGTATTTGTATTGAGGAGAGGCTATTTATCCGTTCCGGGTAATGGTAAGAAAAAAATCGCATTAATGCTCAGGCAATATATTTTTGAATCATACGTACTATATCTCGCGCTCCTTTTTCTAGTCAGGGATATTAATTTCCGCTCTGTTAAATTAGCCCTGGGGATCGGTTTTATCATAAGCGTTATCTTACTATTCTCCTATGAATTCGCTATCTCGGTGATCTTCTTAAAAAAGAAGATGCATCCGGGGATGCGCAAGATAACCTTGAAGAAACTCCCTTTACCGTCTGCCCTGATCGGGCAATCCGGGAGGGAGAAGAATATTGTAGACGGCCATACTGTTCCTCCCGGCGATGAGCCGCGGTTTGATAAATCGGTGAAAGACGGCGTGGCCCTTAATTCCGGTGGTGATAAAAATTGCGGGGGACGATCCCGATGCTCGGGAAAATTATAAGCTGAAATACCCGGTGCAGATACTCCCGGGTAATCCGGTTTTGCCGATAATTCATGCCAATAAAATTGACTGCGGATATAAGATGTCGGTCTGATAGGCCGATATACAATAAAAAGGAATACTGTGAAGTACGTTCAGCTAGCGTCGATTAAATAAAGCGAGTGGATATTGCCACCAAACTGCGGGGGTATGAGATGAAGAAAATAGTAATTGCGGTTTTGACGGTTCAATTTTTATTTGCCGCGGCGTACTCCGCCGATTTTTTGACCGGCTCAAGAGGAGGAGGAACAGGATTTTCGTTCTTCGTCCTGGGAGATGACCCATCCGGAGCGTTGTACAACCCGGCCTCACTCGGTTTTATAACCGGATGGCAATCCCAGATTATGTACAATAAGAGAAACAACTATGGTTATTCGGAACCGAAGGAGGACCCCTACTATGGTTCTTTCGGGGGCGTATACTATCAACCTGAATGGGGTACTTTTTCGCTGAACGCCGTTCAGACCGGATCATTCTTCTCTGAGACTGATGTTCCTACTGTCAATTATTTTGCCCTATCTTTTGGACGGGAGTTCTGGCCCGGTCTGGCTTTGGGAACCTCGGTTAAGTACATGGACGAATATGGCTTTCTTGAAAGATCTGCGTTCGATTTTGATTTCGGGATTACGTACCGTACCCTCGAAAACATCATTCTGGCGGTATCGGCTGAAAATATCGTCAGATCGAAGCTTACTCCCGTTTATTCAGGTATTGCCGAGCGGCTTCCCCGCCGCGGCCGCGCCGGAGGCGCATATATCTACGAAACGGACAAGTTCCAGGCCGCCTTTCTTCTGGCGTCCCAGATTCAGGAATGGGGAATACTTGAAAAACAAACAACCTTCCTCACGAATTTCGGGACCGAGTGGTGGTTCAATCGATTCAGCAAAGTCGCGTTCGCCGCTCGCGGAGGATATACTGTTGGTAAAGGGCTTTTCAATGAGGTCAAAAGCGATTACAATAGCCTCTCCGGTGGTCTATCAGTCAACTTTAATCTCGGGGTAAACGATATGCGTGTCGATTACGGCATTGA
>Ga0209536_100011253_pt1 | contig 13123 bp, 14 predicted proteins | sample DeeMarSeWOR28_12_FD_187461 | JGI IMG/M metagenome (GOLD analysis project Ga0209536, IMG submission 187461) | Marine sediment microbial communities from White Oak River estuary, North Carolina - WOR-2-8_12 (SPAdes) (version 2) | ecosystem: Environmental > Aquatic > Marine > Intertidal zone >...
TCTGAGTACCGTCTCCATGGTGGCAGTCAGTGTCCACAATAGCGACGCGGTCGACCCCATAAGTTTGTCGGATATGCTCCACCATGATAGCTTCGATGTTGATGTTGCAGAAGCCCCTGGCACCATGTACCACGCGCATGGCATGGTGTCCCGGAGGGCGCACCAGGGCAAAGCCACAATCGACTTCGCTTCCCAGAACTGCGTCGGCAACCGTCTTGCATCCGCCTGCTGAAATATAATGGCTTTCAGTGAGAACCGCTTCCACTTTCGGGACACAAAAATGGACACGCTCAACGTCTTTTTCAGTCGCCAGAGAGGGATTAAATTCCACCAATCCCTCAATGTCCAAAATTCCTTCCTCAAAAACCTGGTCCTGGGTATAGAGCAGACGTTCTTCCCGCTCCGGATGCGTCTTACTTATAGCCCAATCAAAAGCCGGGAAAAAGACAAGTCCGGTCTTTCTGTTGGCTTTCATACGGCAGCCTCACGATAGGGCCTGATGAGGCCCGGTTTTACCTGAGCTTTTACTCGGATGTTTCTCCCCAGCGTGTGAAATCCCTCAACTATATTGAACTCATAATCTTCAAGTAATTCCATTTCCAGATCTTCTTCGTCGGCACCCAACCTAAGTGCCTTCTGCCGCAGGAGGCTGAATGCGATCCTTACCACGTCATCCGTTCTAGCCCTCCAATCGATGATGTCCATGTGGCCCTCTTCCGGGGCGTAAACATAGCGACGATCCGTATCAGCAAGCACTGTTACTTGACAGGTGGTTCTGGCTACTGCAGCGCCGATAGCGTTCGCCACTTCGTAATCTGGCGGCACCCGAACCTGCCATCCGCTTTTGTCCTGCAAGTGAGGCGCCAGCTCTTTAGCGGGACCACCGATGACCACTATACCCGTTGGAGCGATTACCCGCCCCTCCAACAGATCGTGAATGGTATAGACTGGCATCTGGTTAACCCGATCCACAAGTGCCTGGACCGCCTCAAGAATAAGATCACAGGTTTTTGATATCACTGTCTGTGCAGCCTCTTCGACCCCTTCACCCATCTGTTCAGCTAACCGTTCAATTCCTTGCGCAGCTCGTTGCCGATCCCCTCCTTCCACCAAACCCAAAGTTACCAGGGCATCAGTGGGTGTCGGCTCTGTACCACCGTAAGCAAGAGCCGGCCCCTTCCTTTCCGGCCCTACTTTAAGAATGTTCTTTTCAACCCTCACCCAGCTGTCCCCTCCAACTCCTATGGAAACCGTCCGGAGGGCTCTCACCAAGGTGTTGTAGCCGCCTATCCTAATTCCCAGAGGCTTCAGCAGCGGTACCCCCTCGACAAGTATGGCTATATCCGTGGTAGTACCACCAATGTCCAGCACTACCTCCTCCCTGGTACGATCGGCAAAAGCAAGAATACCCATAACACTGGCAGCCGGCCCGGAGAGGATAGTCTCCACGGCGTAACGTGTTGAACTCTCTTGGGTCATAGTGCCGCCATCTGCCTTGAGTATCTCTAGTGGGATCTGCATGGACTGATGTTCCATGCAACCCCGGACTGCCTCGTAAAAATTACGGCTGATTCCCGCTACGGCAGCGTTTAGGTAGGCGGTGGCAATCCGGCGGACGAAGTTGAGTTGACCGGATACTTCGTGGCCTAGAGTTACCGTGTCAAAGTTGCCCGCCAACAAGTGACGCATCTTTAGTTCGAGGCTGGGGTTACGCACGCTAAATTTGCTGACCAGTGCAAGGTTTCGGACATTGTTGGACCCGAGTTTTTTGCCAATTTCCAGTATTTCCTCTTCGTTAATTGAAGCGAGTTCTTTACCGCGATGATCAATTGCCCCACTCACCGGGTAGTAATGCTCACCAATGGCGAAACCATTGGGATTGATCCCAGGGCCGCTGGCGACCAAAATTCCCACTGGCTCAGTTTTTCCTTGCACAATGGCATTGGTAGCCAGAGTGGTGCTTACCACCAGACGTTTAATAGACTGGGGTTTGAAATCCCTCGTCGCCTCAAAAATGCCGAAGCAGACTGTATCGAGAAGGTTTTCGTGGTCTGTAAGTATTTTGACCTTACAGACGATCTCTTTGCCTTGCAGCACCACCACGTCTGTGTGAGTTCCACCGACATCAAGCCCAACAATCATTAATCACCCCAGCCGTAAATGAGTAGAGCATTTGCGAAGCGCATCCAATTTGATCGCGGCAAAGATAGCAGATACTGCAAGGAGAGTCGAGAGATTTGGCATTGCAGATTGAAGATTTGAGATTTCAGATTTAATAAAGACGAAATCCACAGATTAAGCAAATCTACAATCTACAATCTGAAATCTCTTAGAGGGGTTTGTTGCCATTGAGTTTTTGAGCAAGGGTGTAGACAGTATCCGCATAGTAGGTACTACGATTATAGTAAAGCAGCACCTTTTTCTTCCCCTTGGCACCATTGGCTCGCTCCCAACGATGCGCCCGGAGGAAAAAGGCTACACTGGCAATGGCATCAGGGTGGTTAAAAAGATCAATGCGGCCATCTCCATCTCCATCCCGACCATAATACTCGATGTTGGATGGCAAAAACTGTGGGATACCGATAGCGCCCTCGCTGGATCCCACTATGCCAAAGGGCTCTATGTTGTTGTTGTGTACATAGTTGATGAGCGCTTTCAGTTCCCGGTAGCTGCGGGCAGCCCGTTTATTGAGACGTTTGGATATGACCGCCGGTGACTGCATGTTTCTCTGTTCCTCGGTGAGACTAGCGAGAATTTTTTCCCTGACTTCACGTTCCTGCGAAACTGCCATGGTGGAAAGCACGTTAAATGTCCTATACTTACCGGGGTAGGTCCCTAGGGCAGTCTCCACCATCAGAACCGCAACCACCACTTCCGGCTCCACTCCGAAACGGCGCTCCGCCTCCCTTAAAGCCGACTCGTAACGCTTTAAATAACGTTCAGACTTGCGCAACGAGTAAGTCGATAGAAACTGATCATAGTTCAGCGTTGCTTCGCTGCGGACTAGGTTGGCGGCGACCACTTCAAACTCCAACCTGGCTTCGGAGTTTTGATAAATCGTTTTAATTAGATCCGCATCAACTCCATCTGCAATCAGCCGTTCTTGTAAACTATCGAAAAGTGGCTCAGACGCACATAGGGTAAACGGAGTCAGCAGTAATAGAAAGAAAACGGCAATGGTGCTGACTTTCACCCATTGTCGCCTTTCCTGTATGAACCTCACTGTAAGCATAAGAAATTTCTCCCGCTCAGACCCGATTAAATCCTTTCTCAAGGAATATCAATTCCTTCCGCTCAAAATTATCCTCTGGAATCCCTGGCCACTGCCAGCCATTGATTCAGACCAGCTCATTCAATTTGCACAAATTAAGCCAACTAGTAGTGCTTAGATGATCAATGATGAGTGCAAGGTACGAAGCATATACTGAAAAGGATAACCAGACAACCCAATGATCTTCGCCTTGACAGCACCTGATGTCTCTGGCAAAAACAGAAAACAGCTCAAAAAGTCGGCAGACAATCAGCATAGACAGGATTTTCCTGCGCAGTGCAATAGAAGGGAAGGTATATCAATGAAAAGCTACCGTAAGGAACTCTGGTTTGAGGTCCCCTCTCGCCGGGCCTTGATCAACATTACTCCTCAGGTGGAACAATGCCTCAGGGAGAGCGGCATCAAGGAGGGTCTGGTCCTCTGCAATGCCATGCACATCACGGCCTCTGTCTTTATCAACGATGATGAAGCAGGTTTGCATCATGACTATGACGTGTGGTTAGAGAAGTTGGCTCCCCATGAGCCCGTATCCCAATACCGGCACAACGTAGGAGAGGACAATGCAGACGCTCACATGAAAAGGCAAATTATGGGGCGTGAGGTGGTTGTGGCTGTAACAGACGGCAAGCTCGACTTCGGTACCTGGGAACGAATCTTTTACGGTGAATTCGACGGACGGAGAAAAAAGCGGGTACTGGTGAAGATAATTGGTGAGTGAAAGACATACTGGAGTAGACAATGGAACCTTTTGGAGAAATAGAAGTCCGTGAATTTTTTGCTTCCCACGGTTTAGAAACAGAAATTCACACCTTTGCCGACAGCACTGAAAACGCTTTTCTTGCAGCTCAAGCTCTGGAAGTAGAGGTTGGCCAGATTGTCAAATCGGTAATCTTTTTGGCTGATGGACAGCCGGTGCTGGTTCTCATGTCCGGGGACATGAACGTCGACACCAAGAAACTCAAAAAGCTTCTTGAAGTCAAAAAGGTCAGGATGGCCGACGCTGAGACAGTCCTGAAGGTGAGTGGTTATCCAGTTGGAGCTGTACCCCCGGTGGCACACCGCCAGGCAATGCCAACTTACATGGATGAAAGCCTCAATCGTTTTTCCAAGATCTACCCAGCAGGTGGCACGACCAAAAACATGTTCGCCACCACTTTTGCGGAATTGTCTAGGCTCTCAAAGGCAAAGATCATTAGCGTGGCCGCCCCTAAGAAGCAGTAGCAGTAGCACTAGGCACTAGGCACTAGGCACTGGGCAGCGGGTAGGTGGCAGCAAGCAGCTGGCAGTAAACGTAATCAGTGAGCACGGAGACCTGGCAAGATAAATGGTCTGTGAGAAATGATCTGGGGGTATTGACTTAGGGTACCGAACTGGTTAATCTTCCCTCGAGGCGTTAGCCTCACTCTCTTTCTCCTTTCAAATCACCCCGAAGAGGCCATGGATAAGTTATCCATGGCCTCTTTTATCTCACTGCTTAACCAAGTTCGTGCTACTATTGTGGGGCCACCTCTGGGGGATTCTTCGATGATGGTTTCTCCTGCCAATATTCACAACATCCTCTTCGTCTGCACCGGTAACAGCTGCAGGAGCCCTCTGGCAGAGGGGTTAATGAAAAAACTGCTTTCTGATTCGCCAATTGCTGGAGCGGAAATAGGCTCAGCAGGACTCACTGCGCTGCCTGGAAGTCCCGCTTCTTTCAATGCCTTGCGTGTGGCACAGGAAAACTCCATCTCCCTGGAAGATCATAGAGCTCGACAGGTCACGCCGGAGCTCACTGATAGCGCAGACCTCATACTGGTTATGGAACCTCGGCACCAACAGGAGCTGCTATCTCGCCATCCTGAAGCGTCTGTCAAGACTTTGTTGCTGAGACATTTTGCTCGCTATGGCTCTCAAACGCGTGGCATCAACGATCCATACGGTCTAAATCTGGAAGCTTATCGGTTCTGCTTCGAGGACATCAAAGAGTGTATCGAATCACTGCATCAATGGCTTGTTGAGACCAATCGAGCCTGACAGCTAAAGTCAGCACTTAGACAACAATGCAAATCCGCCTGCGACGTACAGATGGAATGCTTACGTTGCAGCCAACGGTTCTTCCTTCTGCTCAAAGAGATGCACATCCCGCTGCGGGAAGGGAATGGAGACGCCTTCCGCGTCGAAGCGGTTCTTTACGGTCTCTGTAATATCAAAGTAAACGCTCCAGTAATCTGCTGTCTTAACCCACGGCCGACATACAAAGTTCACGCTGCTGTCAGCAAGCTCCAGAACACCGATTGTCGGTGCTGGATCCTTCAAGACTCGATCGTCCTTTGCCAGGATATCCTCCAAGATCTGTTTTACCTTCTGAAGGTCGTCGCTGTAACCCACGCCAAACACCATATCGACTCGTCTGGTCTCTTTGGCCGAATAGTTAGTGATGTTATCTCCAGTCAACTTCGCATTGGGAATAATGATCGTCTTGTTGTCAGGAGACTTGAGTTGGGTGGTAAAAATATGGATCTTTTCAACAGTTCCAGCTACTCCTGCACCCTCGATAAAGTCGCCGCCTTTAAAAGGACGGAAGATGATCAGAAGAACACCAGCAGCAAAATTAGCCAGTGAACCCTGCAGCGCCAAACCGATAGCCAGACCGGCGGCGCCTATAACAGCAATGAATGAGGTGGTTTGAACACCAAGCTGATTGAGAGCAGCTATGACCACAAAGGTTAGCAGGGCAATGTAGGTCAGATTGCCGACGAAAGAAACAAGCGCGTCATCGACCTCGGTTTTCCTCATCATTCTCTGGACGAAACCCTTTAGGATTTTGGCAATCCAACGTCCAAGAATGAAAATGACTACAGCTGCGATGACCTTCACGCCGTAAAGCGTGACCAGTTCCATCAATTTGGGCGTCAAGTTACTCATGTCCATGATCTTCTCCTTTCTGTTTCAATCGAGAGATAAGAGGCTGCCTCGAAAAATTGATCATCAAAAAACAAAAATGTGTCGACTTCACCCGACGGTCGTGCCCGTTTGCGTTTCTTTTTACGCCAGAGTAATAAGATGCTTGTAATTACGTGATTCTCATGAGTATCAGCGGAGTGCATGTCGTTGCTGATTTGACGTACATTAATAACGAAAGTGCGGTTGTCAATACTAAATCTTACTATAAACGCTGATTTGTGGCGGCTGAGGTAAAAAAAGGTGCACAGTGGCAAGGCGAGATAGGGCAGTTATACGTTAATCTTTATTAGCATACCCCGCCTGAAGTCAGACAGTGGGTATATCCCAATTTATCATGTGTATTCTTTCCGTATAACTAATAACGAATAACTACTAACTTCCTTGTGCCTAGTGCTTAGTCCTTAGTGCCTAGTGTTCGCTTTGGGGTTTGCCGTGAGCTGTCTTTGTGGTAAAGTCGGCGCTATGGCCAAGAAAGACCCTACTTCATATATTTATCGGTTTTTCCAGCCCATCCAGGTAAGGTACGTCGAGACGGACCAGCAGGGTCACGTTTTCTTCGGCCACTACCTTACTTACTTTGACGTGGCCCTGACCGAGTACCTCAAGGCAATTGGCTATAGCTACGATGAGTTTCTGCAAGCCGGTGTCGATTTTTACTACGTGGAAACCCTCTGTCAGTACCATGACCGAGCCTTTTTCGATGACATACTCCATGTCCATGCCCGTGTTGGTCAGATCGGTAACTCCAGCTTTACCTTTGAGTTTGCCATCTTCGAGTCTATGTCCCAGCGTTTTATTGCCAACGGCCACATCGTTGCAGTGGCAGTTGACCGGTCTACAGCAAAGCCGACTCCTGTACCCGACCCTCTTAGAGAGGCAGTGGCTCGTTTCGAGGAAACTCAGGTTAAACCCTCCTGATCCGCCAAAATCCTTAACTCGAACATACTCAATCGTTGTCCAACCGGTTATAATCTCTAAATTCAGCTTAGGTCTTGTTTAGTCGACGTAATATTAATCTGTCTTCTAGCTAATTTTAGTAGGGAGGAAGCAACATGCTGGTTTTAGGCATCAGCGGAAGTCCTCGCAAAGAGAACAAATCCGGGGTTTATAAACTTGTCAACACGGTATTGGAGGCGACTGGCCTGGACTATGAAATGGTCTCACTTCGAAAAAAGAACCTTGCAGGCTGCGTTGCTTGCCTTGGCTGCGTGAAGGACAATGTTTGCAAGGTCGAAGACGATCTTCAGCCCATTCGCGAGAAAATTGTTGCCGCAGATGCATACGTAATAGGTGCACCCAATTATTATTCAACCCTCAATGCCATGACCCATGCTTTCTTGGAGCGCTGGTTTCAGTTCCGGCATCAAGAAGGAGATCTGCTTTGGGGAAAATTGGGAGTGGCAGTAGGTGTAGGAGGAACAACCGGTCAGTTCCCCGCGGATGATATAGAGCAGTTTTTTCTCTATAACTTTATTGAAACGGTGGCCAAAGTCAGCGGCCAGGGTGCTGCGAGTTGTTACTCCTGCGGATATGGTGAAACCTGCAAAGTCGGCATTCCCCATTTTCTCCATGGCGAGGGTGTGAAGATTTCTGAGGAGATCGTTCCGGATGTAACCAAACAACCCGAGGTCATGAAAGCGGCTGTCGAAGCCGGAAAAAAACTTGGAGAGCGGCTTCGGGAGGAACACGATAGAGCTCAAGTCACCCAAAATATGCAAGCCATTATGATGGAAAAGTTCGAAGGGGCTGTCTAAGCTTAATTGAGCTGCCCCAAGGGGAAGGCTCAAGGTACAAGGCACAGGGCAAAATGAATCTTGAATACTCTTTTCTTCCCTGCGCCTTACGCCTTAGAGTTCTTTGGTTGGCAAAGCTATTAAAACTGGACCTGGCCCACAGGACCAGGTCTTCTCTGCTCAAATAAAAAGGACGTTGATGCTCGCTCTAATAACCGATGGCGAGTAACGAAAAACTTACAATTGATTGCTAGCACTCAGTTATAGTAGAACATTCGCGGGTTTTGCTGCTTGGGTTAACATAGGAGTTCACAATGAAAAAGATGGTGATGACTCTCCTTGTTGTAATAGTAATTGTGGGAACGTTTACCTTTGGAGCTCTCAACTATCACTTCATTCTGATGGACAGCAGCGTAAAACTTTTGAAAAAGGTGGATTTGACCTTTGAGAATACTTTTGTAGATGCCAGAGGGAATAAGAAATATAAACTCTACACCAACCCCGCCCTTATAAAGGCCGGTGTGAAAGATCTGATTGAGGAAAAGAGCGTTACCATCGGTAAATGAAGGATAGTTAAGATTGTAGATTGCAGATTTTAGATTGCAGATTGACGGGAATACCTCGTTTTTTGAGAGTTCTGACATGTCCACAACCCCACCAATCGACACTGAGGACTTGTTTGAAAAACTGAGTCAAGCGATTGCCGATTGGGAAGATTCACCATACTACCTAAAAAACGAAGAGCTTTTCGATCTTGAAAGGTTCTTGCTGGACCACCATGCCCATGAACTCATAGTAGAACTTGAAAAAGACTACGGTAAACCTTTGAATGATAAGTTTTGGTCTTCTTCACTAACCTACCAGAGGCTGAAACGGGCACGCGAAGTGGTAAAGGCTCAAGACGACGATCAAGAAATGAAACGCCAAGAATATGCTCAGTCATTGGAAGAGAGGAAAATAGCATGGCAGGAATGGTTGAGGGATCTCAGCACTAGCCAGCGTCGCGCCCAATTCAAAGTCATACCTGGTGGGAAAAACAAGAAAGAATAAAAACTAAGGCTCAGGGCTCAAGGCACAGGGCGCAAGGCGCGCGGTGAGTCGTCGAGAATGAATCACGAAAACACGAAAAGGAAAGCACTAAAAAGGATTTTAGTGGATGCTATAGACAGCTTTCATGTTTTCTTTCTTTCGTGCTTTCGTGATTGTCTAGCATAAAATGACAGACGAGGAATGAGGAATGAACTGGCCGGCGGGAATTGGATATTGAGTAAAAGGCCCCAACCCCGCCGCCAGATATCACACTGCACTATTTATCCGATGGCTGTTGGCTTACAAAGATGCTCCGCCTCCATAGCCACCCTGCCGCAACCGCCACAGGTAAATTTCATCTCCACAAGTTTTCCCTTACACATATGTTTCGTGTCCACTTCAGGAGCGCCGCAAAAACTGCACTTGGCTTTATCTCCACATGGATTGCACAAATGTCCAGGTTCGTTGGCAACCGCTCCGCAATTCTTACAGGTATAAGCCATGTCTGTTCTCCTTTCTCAGAGTCAGTTTTATTCCTCTAAATAGAACTTTCCTTCTATCCATAAGTACTAAAGCAAGAATGTCAACCTCGCCTCGCACTGCGCATAGCGTGTCATCGCTCATTGCGGATTTGTCTGTGGGAGCTATCTGCCCGGGTTTATGCCTAATGGACATATGATAAATGCGAAAGGTGAAATGCGAAATGACCCATGTGAAATGGCCAATGCTCTGGCTTGATTATTGCAACCGCAATCTCGCAATCTTAGGCCTGCTCTCTCTGCTTTTGCCTAAAGGAAAAGGAGATGGAAACATGCTCACCAAGGAAAAAATTGCGGGTATTTTCCAAAGTATTGTCCGGATATTTCCCGGTATGCCCTCCTACCAAGAACGAGAGGGGCTGCGAGCCCAGGATAAGGTTATCCGCCTTCAGTTGGCATCGCGCCTAGAAGAGCAAGACACAGACATCCGCCAGATAATGCTCGAACTCACCAATAGAGCCATGTTGAAGCCTCTCGCGGATCTTGACAGGCTCTCCCGCAAGCTGATGCGGCTCGCAGACACCATCCGCTTCGCCAGCTACGGCTATGGAGGTCTTTTTGCAAATATTCCGGTGGATGAGCAAAAGCTGGCAGAGCTCTATGAATATGATCTGACACTGCACCAGGAAATTGAAGAGTTGGCAGTAGCAGTAAGCACTTTGAAGGAGCGCAGGGATGATGACTGGCAAAAAGACTCTCTAGAGGATGTACAACAGGTGCTGAATCGTCTGGAAGAGAGGATTGAAAAACGGCAATCGGTTTTTACTCAAAATTAAGCAGTAGTGACTCACTTCGTTCGCGGCATAGGGCATGGGGCATAGGGAAAAGACAGTGAAAGGTGAACGGTAAACGGTAAACAGTGAAAAGTTATAGAGCAGCTCAGATTACTGTTCACCGTTCACCTTTCACTGTTTACCAGAGCGCCATGTGTCTCTTGCAACGGACAACGGACTACTGACAACCGACAATAAATAATGAAAGGAGCGTCCCCATGGCCGTTTTCTTAGAAGTCATCGAGTGGTTCGACGAAACCGGTCGCACCATGATGCATCGCATACCTCCGGAAGGGTCAGCAGATATCAAACTGGGTGCCCAGTTGATTGTCCGTGAGAACCAGGCGGCAATTTTTTTCCGGGACGGGAAAGCATACGATATTCTCGGCCCTGGCCGGCATACCCTGTCAACTTTGAATCTGCCATTGCTCACCAGAGTATTGAGTCTTCCGTTCGGCACCAAGAGCCCCTTTCGCGCTGAGGTCTACTTCGCCAACACCAAAATCTTTACTCATCTCAAATGGGGTACCAAGGAGCCTGTTGCCTTCAAGGACTCCGAGCTCGGTCTTGTCCGTCTTCGAGGATTCGGCACTTACACCATGCGTATCACCCAGCCTTTACTATGTATCAATACTCTTGTTGGAACACAGGGAATATATGATACCCAGGAAGTAGAAGATTTTCTCCGTGATGTGATTGTCAGTCGGGTCAACGACCTTTTGGGTGAAATGCTTGACACTGTTTTCAATCTGCCGGCCTATTACGATGAGTTGGCCGCTGCCATCAAGAGCAGGGTTCAGGAAGACTTCGCCCGTTACGGGATCAGTCTTCTTGATTTTTATATCAACAACATTACCCCGCCAGCTGAGGTCCAGCAAATGATCGATGCCAAGGCTGGCATGCAAGCAGTGGGTGATCTAGATAAGTTCATGAAATTTAAAGCTGCCAAGGCTATGGGTGATGCAGCCACAGCAGAGGGGGCTGGCGATGCAGCCAGTGGCATGGGTATAGGTTTGGGCGCCGGCCTGGGTATGTTAATTCCCGGTATGCTTCAGAAAACCATGCAGGAGGGCCACCTACCCGCAACCAAACAGGCAAACTGTCCTGCCTGCCAAGCGCAGATCCCCATGGACGCACGCTTTTGCTCAAATTGCGGCCACCAGATCCTAACCATCAACAAATGCCTTCAGTGCGACCACGATTTACCGGCTGGCTCTAATTTCTGCGCGAACTGTGGTGCCAAGGTGGAGAAGAAATCCAAGAATTGTCCCAAATGCGGCTATGAGGCTCTGGCGGAGGCCAAGTTTTGTAACGAGTGTGGGGAGAAGCTGCCATAGAGTGAAGTATAGATCTACGCCTGGTCTTTGATCCATCTTCAGTAGGTGCGAGTAGGGTGTTGTCTTCATAGTACACTTTGCTGGAGTGCTGGAGTAATGGAGTACTGGAGTAGTGGAAAAGTAATTTTCGAAAATCTACGAGATTCGAGAACTTACCAATACTCCAACACTCCAATACTCCCTAGGTGTTGATTGCAGGCAAGAACAATTTAGCCTGTCTACGCTCAAAGGACCTGAAAGCCCAGGTTATAGCACATATGCAAATCAAGGTTGATTGCCCTCAGTGCGGTGGGGATATTTTTTTTGACGAAGAACTTGAAATGGTTCGCTGTCAGTACTGCGGCTCAACCAATCTGATTTCGGGAAAATCTGGGGTGCCATTATTTATGCTGCCACCGCGATGGACTGAGGCAGAATGTCGCCACCGGTTGAGTATTCTCCTTGGCAGCAAAAAATCTCTCCGCATGAATAAAGAGCAGCTTAAGTTGGTCTATTCCCCTTACTGGCGCACCAAAGGTATGGTCTTTCATTGGGCTCTGGGTAAGCGGCATTCAATGTCAGAAAGGACAGGCGCTCGCTCCTGGGATGACGCAAAGGAGCTCAAGACCAGGAACTTTGACTTCTCCTTTCCGGCGTACAGGGAACCAGATCTCGGGCTGGATACCTTGGGAATACGCACCGCCGCCCTCCCCTTGCAGCTCTTTCACCATAGCAGGCTTTCCGGAACTGAGATTGTGTTGCCAGCTGAAGTGTCTTTGCAGGAGGCAATAGAACACAGCAACGGTTTTCTCACCTTTGGCTTTTCAGACCGCAGTCTCAAGGTGGAGCTTGAAGATACCCAGTTGGTGGGAGAAGTGTACTCGATAGTCTATTTCCCTTTCTGGCTCCTTGAAGTGGGCGCCAGAGACAAGAGCGGACTCCTGATTATCGATGGCGTGGCAAATCGCATCAAGCGAACAATCTGGGAACAAGATCTCTCGTCATTCATCGAAAGCCAACCTTCTGACAGATCGACCACCGATTTTGGTACGCTCAACCTGGTTCCATGCACCTGCCCGGTCTGCGGCTGGGATCTCCCCTTCACACCTGAGAGCAAAAACCATATCTGCACCACTTGCACCAGAGCCTGGGCTGAAAAAAATGGCAGCTACACAGAAATGGACTACGAACTGATAGCAGTGCAGAGTGACTGTGAGCACGCCATTCGCTACATGCCGTTCTGGAATCTCAAAGCCCAGATTCACACCCCCGAGGGTGTACTGAAAACGCAAACTGACCTTCGCAAATTGCTTCCAGCTATAAAGGCACGGCAGGATGGGAAAATGGGTTCGGATTCCATTCAATTCCTCATACCTGCTTTCAAGATCAAAGACATCAAATCAATCTCCAAATTGGCCACCGTCTTCTGCCTGCGGCCTCCTGAGCAGCGGGTTCGGGCCAAAGAGCGTTTGGAGAAAGAAAAGTTCGAGGGGGTCTATCTGGCACGCGAGGAAGC
>Ga0209536_100011254_pt1 | contig 13122 bp, 9 predicted proteins | sample DeeMarSeWOR28_12_FD_187461 | JGI IMG/M metagenome (GOLD analysis project Ga0209536, IMG submission 187461) | Marine sediment microbial communities from White Oak River estuary, North Carolina - WOR-2-8_12 (SPAdes) (version 2) | ecosystem: Environmental > Aquatic > Marine > Intertidal zone >...
AAGGTTTCCTTGCGCATCATCTGGTCAAGAGGAAGTGGTTCTGCTGACGCCAGGAGCCGCAGAACAACATCTTCATTATTGCCGGTGGTTGGTATGGTGGCGATACGGAGTTCGACAATCTTGTTGTTGGAGGTTTTGAAACGGATTTTGCCGTCCTGGGGTTTTCTCTTCTCAGCGATGTCCATCTTTGCCAGGACTTTGATCCTAGAGACAACGGGACGGATATAGGCGCTGGGAACAGTTAAAGCCTGCTGGCAGCGGCCGTCTATCCTGTAGCGGATAACTGCATCTTTTTCGAATCCATATGGTTCGATATGGATATCAGAAGCCATCTGGTTGTTGGCATCTTCTATAATTTTCCGGACGAGAAGGACAACTGCATTATCGTTGATATCGGCTTCTTCATCCAGACCTTCAGTGTCCTGATATGATGGTGCAGCATCGAGGTCCTTCAGTTCGTCAAGGAGGTCCCCCACTGATTTGCTGCTGCTGGTATCACGACTTTTGGTCTTCATCGCTCCCCGAAAGGAAAGAAGGAAATTTTCAATATCCTCTTTCAGGGCAAAGCGTAATTCCACTTTGGGGGTGCGGTAAAGCTGCTGGACTTCCAGGATATTGCTGTGATCACCTGGATCGTTGCTGGCGAGAAGAAGTTCCCCTCCATCTATATGAAGGGGGACCAGGCGGCCGCGAAGAAAAAAATCGATATTCTTGCCCTTGATATACTCGAGCGGGTTGTAGATGGTCGTTGTCAGGTTTTCAAAACGAACGCCATAAAATTCTGCAAGGGCATTTCCCAGGATTTTTCTGCTTAAATCAAAGTCATCGATGAGAACTTTTTCAATATCTTTCTTCTCTTTCGCAGCTTTAGCTACAGCCTGTAAGAGTTCCGGTTCAGCAATGATGCTGTTTTGTACTAGTATGCCGTACGGATCTGGAATGTTTGTCCTGGACTGCAGTTTTTCTATGTTGTCTGTCTGTCTTTTTTTACTTTTGGGGAGGTTTTCTAGGACAAAGCGCCCAAGTGCTTCCGTAATTGCCTTGAGATTGTCAACATCTTCAGCGGTGAATTTCTTATCATCTTTATTATTGATGAGTTGGACAACTCCGAAAAGAGTCTTCTTGCAGTAGACAGGAGCGGCCAAAACCTGGCGTGTTGTGAATTTTGTCTGATCATCCCATTTCCGGTTGAAACTAAGTTCAGGGTCTATGCCCTGGAGTTCATTTATATCATAGGCATCTGCGATATTAACAAGAGCACCGGTCGTGGCAACATAACCGGCTATGCTCGATTTATCGATGGGCAGGCGGATTTCTTTACGCAAACGGCCAGCCTTTGCTTTAGAGACTATCTGTTTTGTCGTATGGTCTGCAAAGTAGATTGTGAGGGCCTCGGCGTTGAAATAAGATCTCATCTCCTGTTTCAGGCCGCTGAGAAGTTCCTTGATGCTCGCAGCAGACTTGAAAAGATTGGCGAGTTTTATTTCATCCTTGAAACGTGTTGTGAAAGGTTGCTGTCCTGGGGAAAAGGAATTCTTATTAATATTGGCCTGCATGGTTTACCATCCTGAGTATGAAAAATACGTGTAGTGTCAGGTTTTGATATCTGACTGAATTAACTGTTTGTTTTTACCTGCTTTCCTGTTTTTTGTCAAATATGTGAGCATGATAAACATAATTGATTAAGTTGTAAAACGGTTACGAGTTATTATACCATGAAAAAACACCGCACTGAATTCTATAATTTATGGGATTTGCCTTTTCAGCAAATTGAATGTAAGGATAAATAATAGGAGTTTTGTGTCAGTATCTGAACCGTCAGTTTTCCGTTAACTTTTCTGGGAGACAATACAATGAAGAAGAAAACAGTTTTTCTATTAACCATTTTAAGTTCGACCCTTACCTTTACCTTTGCTGTTGCAAAACATCATACTCCTGAGGATAGGGGTATGACCCATTTTAATAACCCGGAGTTCGCTGGCGGGAAAAGAGCGTGTAACTCCTGCCATCCAAATGGAAGAGGTCTGGAGGGTGCAGGAGCAAAAAGCAGTTTTGCAATAATGGGCGGTAAACAGGGAAACCTTGAAGAAGCTGTTAACGTATGCGTTGTCAATGCAAATAAAGGCAATGCAATCGGAATTGATTCAGCCGAGATGCAGGAGATGGTAAGTTACATTAAATCGCTCGGCAAATAACAGACAGAATCAGTTCCTGCAGTTCACTGATCATGTTGCTTTGAAATCCCTCCAAATCAAATTTGAGGGGATTTTTTATTGTACCTGGAAAGAAAGGGTATTGAGCACTATACCTGAAGCTTCCACCAGCTCAACCTTCCAGTTTCCCCGCAATTCCTCTAGTTTTTTACTGGAAAAGGTTCGCCAGCGCCTGCCTTTTTCTAGGGGAAGTGTTATTCTGGCCATTTCTCTGTTTTCATAATACCATGCAAAGCTGACTGTCGTATCCTCTTCGATCTCTACTACTTCCAAAAAGCAGTAAACAGTTCCGATATCAACTGGAAATGTTTCTGAAGGGTGAACCGGTTCTTTGTCGGAAACGCTTTCACACATCACCATGCGGCTGATTACAAATCCCGGATCATCCATTGCGGAGGCAGGTAAGAGAAAAATGAAAAGTATTAATAAGACTCCGAAAGTTTTAATAAAGGTCAGGTACAACTGCATCGCTGCACTCCAGTGTAATATGTTTTTTTTGATTTTATGATTATCTTTAATTACAACAGGTAAGATATTATATGCAAATGTTTTTTGCGGAAGGGGTAACACGTGAATAGTTAATTTATGCCCCAAACATTTTTTACCAGGCATGCTTTTGGGTCATACATAAAATAAATCTTTACATAATATTTAATTCTGTAAAGATTAAAAGTGGTTGAGAAAGTTATATGATTGTGATAAATTTGAAATAAATCTTTATAGATACATCATGATGAATGCTATGGGAATTCGCTTGATAAGGATAGATGATATTCACTCTGCAATAGAGTTTTCATGATAAGACGAGGGAGGCACTCCAATGAAATCACTTTTAAAGTGTTTAAGCATAATAGTTTCAGGGATGCTGCTCTGGTTCCCGTTAAGCTTAAATGCTGAAACCCTGCAGGATGCAGTGCATTTCATGCTGCAGACCAATCCGGAGATTCGGGCAATTTCCTTTAATCGCCAGGCAAGAGACGAGGAAGTTAAACAGGCACAGGCCGATTATTGGCCTATTCTTGATGTCTCTTATGGTGCAGGTTACAGCGACATAGATAATTATCTGGATGATGGAAATACTAATCCGCAATCAACTATCGTAAGCCTTCGCCAGAATCTCTTTCGGGGATTTGGCACGCAATACGAAGTTAAAAGACAGGAATCGCGTGTCGCCTCGCAAGCCTATTTGCTGCAGGGGGCTTCCGAAAATATCGCACTTCGTACCTCCCGTGTATATCTGAATGTCCTCCGCCAACAGGAAATACTTGATCTTGCAAAAGAAAACGTCCAAACCCATCAGCGTATTTATGACCAGATGAAGTTGCGAAGTGAATCAGGCATTGATCGCAAGGCAGATCTTGATCAGGTTATGGCTCGTCTGTCCCTGGCAGAATCAGATGTTATCGTGACCCAGGCAAATGTCGCTGATGCTATGACAGACTATCATTTTACCGTTGGTCGCATGCCGGAGAATCTGGTCGAGCCCCACCCGGTAGATTCAGTAATGCCGGCATCAATTGACGAGGCCGAGCAGTTGGCACTGTCAAACTATCCTATCCTCAAGTCTGCCCAGGCAGACGTCCAGTCCCGGGAAGCTCAGCATGTTGTCGCAAAGAGCAGCTACTACCCAAAACTTGATATAGCCGTGGACCAGAAATGGGAGGATGAGGTAGACGTCCCTGAATATAAAGAAGAACTCAGCGCCATTGCCCTGGTAAGGTTTAACATCTTTAACGGCTGGAGAGACAAGGCCCGCGTCGCAGAGACCCAAAAGCTTATCTGTGAAGCACGGGAGATACGAAACAATACCTATCGCCAGATCGTCGAATCCATTCGTTTGTCCTGGGTTGCCTATCAGTCATCCCTGAACAGGATCTCCTATCTGGAAAATTATGTTAAGTCAACAGGTACAACTGCAGAAGCATTTTCCAAGCAGTGGAATATCGGCAGGCGTACAATGTTTGATGTTCTTGATATAGAAGCAGAACTTATCAATGCCAAGATTGACCTGGTCAATGCAAAATATGATAAGATGTATGCCCAGTACAGGGTTTTGGGTGGTATGGGGAAATTAGTCCATACTTTTGGATTGCAGTGGCCTGTTGAGAGCCAGTTGAAAGACGACATGCAGGTTCAGACCATGGAGATTAAGGAAAGTCCCACACCAGTCACGAATCTCGGCCCGGTTAGCGATGAATGGTATTCCAATGCAACAGGTAACATCAACTGGGGTTTCTCCAACATATCCGAAAGATGAAAAATCCGATGCACCGTAACAAAGAATAGTGGCTTGATAAATTAAGCTGTAAATTGTTAAAATGGGGTGGCAAAAATGCTACCCCATTTTTTTTGACAACACCCGTCCCCCTGGCAAATTTTTCCAGGGAGTCAATAAATAACGGTCGTACTCTAACTGAGCCATTGTGGTTAAATATACCAACAAATTAGAGCACCTGCTGTACACCCTGGTTTTTTTTTCTTTTCTGGTCTTGATTGCCCCGATCATCAATGGGCAAAATTTCCATCTTGACTCAGAAGTTCTTTATAAAGTCGAGCTCAAATATGGCGCAAATGCGCGTTCCCTTCTTGTTGCCTGGGAAAACCTGATTATTCAGGATCACAGCAGAAGTGACCTGGAAAAGCTTGAGAAAGTAAACCGGTTTTTTAACCGGCTGGAATTTGTCGATGACATGGTTCACTGGGGTGAAAAGGATTATTGGGCCACCCCCATCGAATTTCTGGGGACACAGGGGGGAGACTGCGAGGATTTTACCATTGCGAAATATTTTACCTTGAAATTCATGGGGATGGATGAGGAAAAGTTAAACCTTACTTATGTAAAGGCGCTTAATTATAACGTCCATCACATGGTCCTGACATACTTCAGTACTCCCGGCGTTGAACCACTTGTTCTGGATAACCTCGTGACTGAAATCAAGCCTGCATCCATGCGCAATGACCTGATGCCGATATATAGTTTTAACGGTACCGGCCTTTGGCTCGCCAAGCAACGGGGGAGGGGCAAGCTGGCTGGAAGCAGCAGCCGACTACAGCGATGGCAGGATGTATTACAAAGGATGTCTGAAGACAACCTGGGGCAATAACGGATATTTTAAGCGAAAAAGATTTGCAGCGAAATAGAGGAGATGCGATTTAATGCATATTTGTATAGGAAAATAGGATCAGCACTTGCGGTAATATTTTTGTAACATTTATTTATTGTATAATTGAACTCATGCCTTGGTGTAACCTATGACACTTTATAGACAACTGGTTGTTTTTACCATGATCCTGTTTTTTGTTCTCTTTATCGGTGCGTGGTTTGCAAAGCTGGAAAGTACCCGCTCGTTTCTCATTGACCAGCTGGAATCGCATGCCCAGGACACCGCCACTTCCCTGGGGTTGTCAATCTCACAGTACAGCATTGATAATGATCGGCCTGCAATAGAAGGTATGATCAATGCAGTATTTGACAGGGGTTATTACCGGATTGTCAGGTATTCCGATACCGGGGGAAACATTATCATAGACCGGGAGCTTGACATTTCCATTGAGAATGTTCCCCAATGGTTTATACATCTTGTTCCCTTAAAAACCCCGGAAGCCACGGCAAATGTAATGGCTGGGTGGCTCCAGGCAGGTACCGTTTATGTGAAAAGCCATCCCGGCTATGCTTATAAATCGCTTTGGGAGAATGTGGTTCGCATGACGTTATGGTTTCTTGCCTGCGGTATAATTGTGCTGCTTGCAGGTGGGTTTGGGCTGCGCCTGCTGCTGAAACCCCTTGCGCTGGTAGAACGTCAGGCAGATGCTCTTTGCAAGAAAAAGTATGAAATCCAGGAAAAACTGCCAAAGACAAAAGAACTGCGCCGGGTGGTTGAAGCCATGAACCGCATGACCAGTAAAGTCAGGGAGATGTTTGAGGAGCAGGTGACAATTGCAGAAGGACTTCGAAAGCATGCCTATCATGATACCTTGACCGGGTTGGGGAACAGACGTTATTTCGAGAGCCAGATAACAGCCCGGCTTGACAGCCATGACAGCACGACAAAGGGTATCGTCCTTATTGTTCAGGTTAATGAATTGTATGAATTGAACAATCAGAGGGGCTTGCAGGCCGGTGATGAACTCCTGCAAAAGGTTGCCATTGTGCTGCAGGAGGTCACGAAACAATATGTGAACTGTGCGCTTGCCCGTTTAACGGGTGGTGATTTTGGTGTTTTTGTACCGGACGCGTCTTCCTGGGATGCAGAGAGTATCGCTGATTCCATAAGTGCAAAACTGAGCCAGCTGGCCGTTGAGCAGCTGACGTTGAGCGACAATGTTGGACATGTCGGAGCGGTTAGTTATGAAAGTCCTACAACGCTGAGCCGCCTCCTTTCAGAGGCAGACCTGTCACTGAGATGCGCTCAGCAGTCAGGACCGAACAAGTGGGAGCTTCATGCTCTTACTGAAGAGACTGAAAAAATGCCACTGGGGCAGCAGCAGTGGAAAGAAACCCTTGAACAGGCTCTCTCTGAGCGCATGATCTCACTGTATGCTCAACCGGTTGTCAATGCGTCTGACAGGAGCCAGATCCTTCATCTTGAGTTATTCTGCCGCATTATCAGTGAAGACAACACCGTGTTAAGTGCAGGCGTTTTTATGCCTTTTGCCGAGCGTTTGCATCTTGTTTCATACCTTGATCGAATTGTCATCGAGGAAGCCATGCGAATAGACCCTGCCAGGCTGAGTGTCGAACGTATCGCAGTCAATATTTCGTCTGCATCGCTGCAGAGCAGCTCATTTAAGAAGTGGATAGTGCATATCCTGCAAAACATTCCAGCAAGTGCACCGCGGTTCAATTTTGAATTTGCGGAATTTGGTGCGGTCCAGAATCAGGACCTGATCAAGGAGTTCAGCTCGGTTGTCAGGCAGTACGGTCACCAGGTAGGCCTTGACCATTACGGTCAAAGCTTTTCACATCTGGGTTACTTGAAATCCCTGCGGCCTGATTATGTGAAGGTTGACAGGGCTTACACGGGTGAACTGAAGGACGAAGACAGTGACAGCCGTTTCTTCATAGGGGCTCTCTGCAGTGTGGCTCACAGTCTTGATATCACGGTTATTGCAGAAGGTGTGGAAACCGAACAGCAATGGGAAGTGCTCAGGGAGCTCAATCTTGATGCGATTCAGGGATATATAATTGACAGGCCGAAGCCGTTGACAGGGATGGGGCTGGAGAGCTGAGGCAGAACGATATGCTTAAAGGAGCAACTTTCTATATAATATCATCAACCATAAGGTGAGACGGGCCTAACTTTTCGCGTACGCGCTTTCGCTCATTAATTTTTGCCTGTGCTTCTTCAGGTAATTCAGTAAACAGAATAATGTTTTTACGGATGAGCAGATCAATCAGGTCTTCAAGAATGCGGATGATCCCGATGTCAGAAAGTGACAGCAGCTGTACCCACGGGTCTGTATCGACATTTTTGTTGAGAAATTGTAGTATCTCTTCATCCATTATGGACTTCTGCTCTTGCGCTTCAGGTTCAGGCTTTATATGTAAGGCAATTATATCTCCAGCGTTATTCCTTTCCACATACAGCATAGTCTGCTCCACTATTTTGAGTTGATCATAATTATTTTATAAGCCATTTTGGTGAGTTATCCAACTAAAAATGGACATCTATTTATTTTTACACTAAAATATATTTACCCCATAACATTAATGCGTTAAAAATGGGTGGTTGCCTGTGGATTGAAACTACTTGTTTTTAAATACCTGATAACTAATTCATGCCGGGAAAAAAAGAGAAAACTCCTTCGAGTGAGTGGAATCTTGGTGGGGAGACAGACACCCATGACGATCCGCTTCTTGATTGTCTGATGCAGCTTGCCAGGCTGCACGGCAGATCTGCAACCCGAACCGGCTTAAGTTCGGGGCTTCCCCTGGTCAATAACAGACTCACTGTCGAGTTATTCTCCAGGGCTGCTGATCGTGCCGGCCTATCCTCCCGTGTTGTTCGCCGCCCGCTGGATAGAATTACCAACATGCAGCTGCCGGTTGTTTTGCTTTTAAAAGACCGGAGAGCCTGTATACTGGTCTCCATTCATAATGGAGATAAGCAGTTGAGTATACTGCTGCCTGAAACTGGCATGGGGGAGAAAACAGTTTCAAAACAGGAACTGGAAGATGTTTACACCGGCTATGGAATATTTGTCCGGCCCAAATTCAGGATGGACCATCAATCCCTTGAAAAGATCAGTCCCACATCAAAAAGAGGATGGTTCTGGGGGACGCTCTTTGAGTCCTGGCGTATCTATCGCGATGTTTTTATCGCTTCTTTTTTGATCAATGTGTTCGGTCTTGTAAGCCCGTTTTATGTTTTAAATATCTATGACAGGGTTATACCGAACGCAGCCTTTGAGACGCTCTGGGTATTGTCCATCGGGATAAGTGTCGTTTATGTTTTTTCGTTTGTTATGCGCGGTCTTCGCGGATATTTTGTCGATGAAGCCGGGAATAAGGCGAATCTGAAATTATCCGCTATTCTTTTTCAGAAGGTCCTGGGTCTGCGCATGGAGGCCCGGCCACAATCGATAGGCTCTTTTTCAAAAAACCTGCAGGAGTTTGAATCCATCCGGGATTTTATTACTTCATTCTCTATTACTGCTCTGATTGATATGCCTTTCGTGGTTTTGGCTCTCCTGGTCATCTGGTATCTCGGCGGTTATATCGTGCTCGTGCAGATTATCTCCATAGTTCTGCTGCTGACCTTTGCATTTTTTATTCAGGTGCCGCTGCAAAAGTCAGTTGAGAATTCATTCCAGGCCTCATCTCAGAAAAATGCAATCCTGGTTGAAGGCTTAACCGGTCTTGAGACCGTCAAGATGCTTGGTGCAGAAAGCCAGATACAAAGAGCATGGGAAGAAGCGGTCAGCTATATTGCAAAGTGGGGCGCACGCTCCAGGTTTCTTTCAGCATCCGTGAATCATTTCGCCTTTTTTGTGCAGGGCATGTCAGTCGTGGGTGTTGTTGTGTTGGGTGTTTACATGATTTCGAAAGGTGAGCTTTCACAGGGCGGTTTGATTGCACTGGTAATAGTTTCACGCCAGGCTATTGCCCCCATGTCACAGGTTGTAAACCTTTCCACCCGTTACCATCGGGCCAGGACTGCGCTCAAGACCCTGAATCAGATCATGGAACTTCCCGTGGAACGGCCTGAGGGCAAAACATTCCTGCACAGATCACAGATAAAAGGCGAAATTGAAGTTAAGAACCTGACCTTTTCCTATCCCAATCAGACGTTCAAGGTCTTGAATAATATTTCCGTGAAAATCAAAGCCGGGGAAAAGGTTGGCATTATTGGTCCCATTGGATCTGGGAAAACCACATTGGGTAAACTGCTGCTTGGCCTTTATGAGCCTATCAGCGGCATGGTGAGCATGGATGGTACAGATATCAGGCAGATAGACCCGGCAGACTTGAGACACGGCATTGGGTATGTCTCCCAGGATATCACCCTTTTTCGCGGCACGATCCGTGACAATATCAGCATGGGCACCCACGATGTTAAAGACAGCACCATAATAAGGGCAGCAGAACTCACCGGAGTGAATGAATTTGTAAAAAAACACTCCATGGGGTTTGATATGGAGGTTGGGGAGTTGGGCAGAGGTCTTTCCGGCGGCCAGAGGCAGTGTGTTGCGTTGGCGCGGGCAATGCTCCTGGACCCACCGGTTCTGGTGCTGGATGAACCTACAAGCAATATGGATAACAGGACAGAAGTCCTGTTGCGGGATAATCTCTCCAAAGTCATAAAGAACAAAACACTGATATTGATCACCCACAGGGCTTCCCTGCTTGAAATGGTTGATCGTCTTATTGTCATTGATAACGGTACTGTGGTTGCAGATGGACCGAAGACCTCAGTGCTGGAAGCGCTCAAAAGAGGCCAGTTAAACCTCTAAACCTGGGTACATGAGTTTGTCAGAATCTGAAAAAAAACCGGGATCAAATAAGTTGTTCTACCGCATGCTGGTAGAAGATGTTGATCTGGCCACCGATATACGGACCTCTATCCTGGCCCAGTCGCCCAGGGGAGGGCGTGCCATACTCTGGGTAGTGATGGTTCTCTTTGCCTTTTTTGGGGTCTGGGCCTACTTTTCGGAAATTGAACAGGTGACACGCAGTGATGGCAAGGTTATACCTTCTACCCAGATACAGGTGGTGCAGAACCTGGAAGGAGGAATCCTATCTGAAATTCTGGTCGATGTTGGTGAACTTGTTAAAAAAGACCAACTTCTGCTGCGAATTGATGAAACGAGATTTTCATCATCATTCAAACAGAATAGGGTGAAATACCTGTCATTCAAAGCCAAGGCCGCCAGGTTAATTGCGGAAGCCAACGGCACTAATTTTGAGGTTCCGCAGGAGGTTATTGACGAAAAGCCGGAGATCGGTGTAAGGGAAAAGGAGTTGTTTGAATCAAGAAAACGAGAATTCACTTCAACCATGCAGATATTGAAGGAACAGATCCGGCAGCGGGAGCATGAACACAAGGAATTAACAACAAAGCTCGAAGAGTTGACCAGGACTTATGCCCTGATAACAAAGGAACTCGAATTGACGAGGCCCCTGATTGCCCAGGGCGCTGTCTCTGAAGTTGAAGTCCTGCACCTTGAGCGCCAGGCAAGTGCAATGCAGGGAGAGATAGCAACTATCAAGCAGTCCATTCCCAAGGCCAGGTCAAGGCTACAGGAAGCTGAGCTACAAATGCGTGAGGAACAGCTTGCTTTTTTTAATAAGGCGAAATCGGAATTAAACGAAGTGCTTGCAGAACTTGAAGATGTTTCTGCCTCGGCAATTGCGCTGGAGGACCGTTTGCGGCGCACCAATGTTCGCTCGCCTGTGACCGGCACCATTAACAGGCTTCTGGTTAATACAGTAGGTGGCGTCATTCAACCCGGCATGGATCTTGTCGAGATTGTTCCCCTGGAAGACACCCTGGTGATCGAAGCCAAGATAAAACCGGCTGACATTGCATTTCTCAGGCCGAACCAGGAGGCAAAGGTTAAATTCACAGCCTATGATTTTACCATTTATGGCGGCCTTGAAGCCAAACTTGAACATATCAGTGCCGACAGTATTACGGATGAGAAAGGGAACAGTTTTTATCTCGTCCGATTAAGGACAAACAAGAATTACCTTGGTCCTGAAGATAATCCGCTTCCAATCATTCCCGGGATGGTTGCTTCTGCTGATATCCTGACAGGAAAGAAGACAATCTTATCCTACCTACTGAAGCCGGTTTTACGGGCAAAGTATATGGCTTTGCGGGAACAGTAATCTATGGCTATACTTTTAAGCAGCACAAATGATTCGGTTCTCAAGAGGTGGGAAGACCTGCTGGCCGGCAGCTATGAGCTTGAAATGGCAGATTCTTTGGACAAGCTCAAAAGTGGCTGTGCTGATAATAACTTCGGCCTTATACTTCTCCATCGTTCTTTAGTCGATATCAAAACCTTTACGGAAATCCGGAGACGCAATCCTCTTGTCAGGATCTTTTTGCTTTCTGATCAGCCGAATGAAGAGGAAGGTTTGACATTTCTCAAGCTGGGAATTGTCGGCTATGCCAACACCTATATTTCTGCTGAGCGGCTGAGTGAGGCTGTTCGGATTATATCAAATGGTGCGGTATGGCTCGGCCAGAAGGTCATGCAGCGACTGATACTTGACTCCTATGCCAGGGCAAAGGAAGAAGCGGTTTCCATCTCTGAGCAGAAGCTTGGCAGCCTGACAAACAGGGAGCGTGAGATTGCTAACCTCGTTGCCCAAGGCCATACGAACCTTGAAATTGCAGCCATACTTCAAATAACCGAACGCACGGTTAAGGCCCACTTAAGCTCTGTCTATGAAAAAACCAAGACCGGCAGCCGCCTGAACCTAGCTTTGATGCTCAACCGTGGTTGAAATCTTCACCTAATCCTGCTGAATTGATTCTCTGGCGCACATAAAAAACTGCCGTGAAAGATTAGAGTAAGACTTTCACGGCAGTTTCGTTGTTTAAACTGTTAATTATGTTTCAGGGTTATCATCTCCCAGAAGCGATGTAAGGTCAACAGTATCTATGCCGGGATCATCAAAATCAACATTATCGAAAGTTACGCTGCCAAGTTCGATAGTCTCAGCCGCATCGCCATAAAGAACAACTTTGGCCGTTCCTTCATCACTTTCAAGAATTTGATCACCAAGATGATGATAACCAGGGACCTCGCTGACGTTAAGGTCGTCAATACCTTTTTCATAATCTGTAATGTGGTCGTCACCTTCACCTGCCTTGAAGGTGTCAGCATCAGGGCCGCCAGTCAGTGTATCATCACCAGCACCGCCATCCAAGGTGTCATCACCAGCACCACCGTGCAAAGTGTCATCGCCATCAGCACCGGACAGGTTGTCATCACCATCTCCACCATAAAGGATATTGTCCTGTGCATCCCCTGAAAGCGTATCAGCGTGTTCCGATCCGATGATATGGGGTGCTTCGTCAGTTGAAGTTGCCGTTTCGCCGGTAAGACTCTCCGAAAAATCCTGAGTACCTTCGGGCAGCAGAAAGACATCAATCATACCCGATGCAATATCTCCATCGGCGTCTACAATCTCGACAGGGACCTGAAATTCCACCGGCTCACCAGGATCAACGATTGTTGTTCCGAAATCACCGATTTTGAAAGTATCGTCGAAACTATCATCGGACTCATAATGATATTCTATACTGTTGTAACCATCTGACGTGTAGATCGATATCATACTACCCTCAACCACCGAGCTCACCAACGCCTCGTACGCACCAGCATCTCCAGAAGGATCAAACTTGACAAGAAATTCATGGCCGCCCACTGTTATTGTTGCTTCACCGTCAGAATT
>Ga0209536_100011255_pt1 | contig 13121 bp, 11 predicted proteins | sample DeeMarSeWOR28_12_FD_187461 | JGI IMG/M metagenome (GOLD analysis project Ga0209536, IMG submission 187461) | Marine sediment microbial communities from White Oak River estuary, North Carolina - WOR-2-8_12 (SPAdes) (version 2) | ecosystem: Environmental > Aquatic > Marine > Intertidal zone >...
GACGCCGCACGAGAAACGTGGCAAATACAAATTTGTTATGCAAGTGATTGAGTTCGAAGATCGAAGGGAAAATAAAAGGCATCAAAAATCCCAAAATAAAAGGTATAACCAATCCCAGGGAGCTGGTAAAAAAGGCTTGTTTTCTGAGTTGTATCACGATGCTTAATTCTACTTCAAGCCCTGCAATAAATAAGAGTAACACTACGGAAACGTGAATGAAACCATCGAGTATTATAGCAGATTCCCCTTCTGTCGGGAATAGCCATTCAAAGGATTCCGGACTAATTATACCAAAAACTGTTTGACCTAGCAAAATACCAGCGATGATTTACCAACAAGAGGTGGTAGATTGATTTTTCTTGCCAGTTCGCCAAAAAAACGTCCCACAAGCAACAAAATGCATAGCTGTATCAATAAATTAAAAATCGTCCCGTGACTCATTTATTCTTTTTTTGACGGGGTTTTTACAATAAGGAGATTGCATGGAATGTCCTGAATGATGTACTCAAGGTTATTAATAAATAACCTGTCGATGAGGCTTAGTCTGTTTTTTAAAGCACCCAGCACCAGAAGATCAGCATTCACCTTTTTTGCATATTTGCGCAATTCATAGCCCGATTTTCCAGCAATGATTTTAAATGTTGTGTGCAGTCCTTCCAGATCAAAGTCTTCAATACTCTTTTCAATGTTCCTTATTTCCTGGTAAATAAGATTTTTCCGTTGTTCAGAAATTTCATTCATCGAATATTCCGATAAAACCGATAAGGATAAACCGTATAATTTTAGTTCCCTGATGAAGTGCACCGTTTTGGCTTTTCCCAATCTTGCTTGCTGTAGTCCACTTCTGATTACCTGGGATTTTACCGGAGAATCTTCGACATCAATAATAATTTCATCGAGTAGTCTTTGCTTTTCTGAAGGTTCCGTAAAAATCAATACAGAACAAGGCGCCTTTCTGAGGATCTTTCTGGCAGTGGAACCGATATAATAGTTGATAAGGGTTTCGTGTTTTAAGGCGCCGGCAATTAATAAGTCCACCTTTTCTTTTTTACATACTTTGATTATTGTCTTAGCCGTTTTGCCCATTTTCCATACAATGGTAATGTCTTCTTTTTTGATTTTGAATTGATTGAGGAGGGAGTCAAGTAAGGCTTCTTTTTCGGGATCTTTTATACCAACGTGAATTAGAATTAATTTGGAATGATATAATTTCATTAAACGTGCCGTTTCCGCTAAAAGGGCAGAACAAGTGGGCGAAAATGCTAGGGCAAGGCCCAATTTACGGTACATAATAATGCGGATAGGGAGTATTGGCTTAAACGGATTTTCCTTTTTAAGGATAAGGTATCTACAACAAAATATTTATTGCGTCGCGATAAGAAAAATTGATTTAACCAATCAGTCTTTATTTCTGGTGGTCCGGATAGAATTGAATGTAAAAAGCATTAATTCATCATATCGAATAATTTAGCACTTTTGGTCTTTCACCAGAGATGATTTGTCACAACTAAACCTTTGTCTATCTTTGCAGCAATTATTTTGACAAGTTATGAATGTACAGGATTTTGGAATCAAGGAGATCATATCACACGCTAAAGAATATGGATTTGTTTTCCCGTCAAGCGAAATTTACGATGGGCTACAGGCGGTATATGATTATGGTCCATATGGAACTGAGCTGAAAAATAATTTGAAGAATCTATGGTGGCAGGCCATGGTGAAACTCAATGAAAATGTGGTGGGGCTCGATGCTGCCATTTTTATGCACCCGCTCACTTGGAAGGCTTCCGGACATGTGGATAGTTTCAACGATCCGATGATCGATAATAAGGATTCCAAAAAAAGATATCGTGCAGATGTTTTGCTAGAAGATAAAGCTGCTGAACTGGCGATGGGCGGTGATCAGGATGCAGCGGATGCCTTGCTCAAACAAATGGGACAATTGCTCGATGCAGAAGACATGGAAGGTGTGCGACAATTAATTATAGATAATGGGATTGTATGTCCTATTTCAGGCACTTCCAATTGGACGGAAGTGCGACAATTCAACCTGATGTTCTCAACACAAATAGGTTCTGTCGCAGATGATGCCAGTAACATTTACCTGAGACCGGAAACTGCGCAGGGAATTTTTGTCAATTTTCTGAATGTACAGAAGACGGCCCGGATGAAGGTGCCTTTTGGTATAGCCCAGATCGGGAAGGCATTCAGGAACGAAATTGTAGCCAGGCAATTTATATTTCGCATGCGGGAGTTTGAGCAAATGGAAATGCAGTTTTTTATTCGCCCCGGAGAGGAAATGGAATGGTATGAACGGTGGAAACAGATCCGGTTAACGTGGCATAAAGCTTTAGGCATACCTGCTGAAAATCTACGATTTCATGATCATGATAAATTGGCTCACTATGCGAATGCGGCTGTCGATATAGAATTTAAATTTCCTTTTGGATTCAAGGAAGTAGAGGGCATCCATTCAAGAACAGATTTTGACCTCGGGAATCACCAGGAATTATCCAGGAAGAAAATGCAGTATTTCGACCCTGTACTTAATAAAAGCTATGTGCCTTATGTGATAGAAACTTCGGCAGGAGCAGACAGGCTCTTTTTTATGCTATTATGCAATGGATATAAGCAGGTGACTGTCGGTGAGGGGGAAAGTGAAAAACAGCGTACCTTCCTGAAATTCCATCCTACCCTGGCACCAATAAAAGCAGCTATTTTACCGTTGGTTAAGAAGGATGGATTGCCTGAGATCGGAAGGAAAATTTTTGATGATCTCAAGTATGATTTCAATTTAATTTATGAGGATGCTCAATCTATTGGGAAGCGATACACACGGCAGGATTTAATTGGGACACCATTTTGCATTGCCGTTGATCACCAATCAAAAGAAGATGAAACGGTTACGATACGACACCGTGATACAATGGAGCAGGAAAGGGTAAAAATTAGCGATCTCAAGGGAATTATTGATAAGGAAGTGTCGATAAAAAATATATTTAGAGAATTATAAAATTTGATCCGAAATCTATTATATGGGCTAATTCTTTTATATCAGCAAAATCCCGATGAATACCAGGATCAATTGTCCCACGAGTACCTTGTTGGTATAGTAATCGCTCTGGTAATCATGAGCGGCCTGGGGTTGTATTACATTTTATACTTAAGACAAAACTATAACAAACCCGAGGCATTTCTATTTACTAAAATTCAGGATAAATATCTTATCCCACTTCAAAAGTATTTTAAATACTACCAGCATCTGAAACCTGCTGAAAAAAAAGTTTTTGAAAACCGTGTCCAAAAGTTCATAGACCTTAAGCAGTTCATTCCGCTAAATATGGATAAGGTTACGGATGAAATGAAGGCATTGATTGCAGGATCTGCCATTCAATTGGTGAATGGATTTCCCAAAATCTATTTTTCTCATTTTAAAAAGATTTTGGTATATCCGGATGATTATTATTCCAAAACATCCAAACGACGTCATCGGGGAGAGGTGAACATGGATGGCATTATCATCTTATCCTGGAAGAATTTTTTCGATGGGTACATTAACCAGCATGATGGTCGTAATCTCGGCCTGCATGAAATGGCGCATGCACTCCGGCTTGAGAATGCTGTCACCAACGAAGAATACGGTTTCCTTGATGATGAGATTCTGAAAACCTGGACGGATTTGTGCTACCAGGAAATTCTTAAAATGGAAGATGGGGAATCAGATTTTTTCAGGGCTTATGCTGCAACCAACAGTCATGAGTTTTTTGCCGTTGCTGTCGAAAATTTCTTCGAGCGGCCAATGGAATTCAAAGCATGGCACCCTAAACTGTATAATATACTTGCCCAAATGCTTAACCAGGATCCGTTAAAAAGTGGTCAATACGGATCAATTTACCTGACCAAATAATCAGCTCAAAAATCAGCATTTACAGGAGCGATCTTATCTTCCAGTTTATGGCAAAGTGTTCTTATGTATCATAATTATCTACTGGCACCATCCACTGTTGCAGGTATTATTTATTTAATGTCATACTTATTTTCATGATCAGCTGTTCTGTGATTCCGTCTTCATCAAGGTCTTCTTCCGCATGTTGTGTCATCTCAATCGCTAGTGTGGAAGAATTCAAGGAAATAATCATGGCTTCGGTTTCATCTATTGTATCTGCATCCAGCGTTAGTGTTTGCCCGTCAGCACTTAAGCTCCATGTCCCTGAATCTGTTTCGCCGCCCATATTGATGGTATAGGTGTGATCCTGTTTAAAGTCAATTGTGCCTACAAAGAACTCAAGTAACGCATCTTCCAGCATGTCGTTAAATGCTGTGGCTTCCAATTGAGACAAGCCCAATTCATCAACCAGGTACTGCACCAAATTTTTATTGTCGAAGGCAAGATCCATCGTTGTCGATGAGATGGTCCATTTACCTACGAGAAGGTCAGCCGGTGAAGGCTCTTCGTCATCATTATTGCAACTAACGAACATACACATTATCAGGCAAAATAGTATCAAAGATGCCGGATAAAGGACTTTTTTGAAACCATGTAATACTTTCATTTTAGTTAAATAGTATAGGAAAATTTACCTGTTTTTTACCTGATTTCTTTAAATGGTCAGCTTAATATTTTTATGAAAAAATGCAACTAGGAATTTAAAGTTTATAATGCTGCAAATAACAGATCTGGCTTAGATGCGGATGCTAGATATTGTCAATGTCTACAGCATATCCGTTATTGCAATGGAGCTTACCTCAACCGAAAAATTAATTAAAACCTGAATTGACTGGCCTAAACTAATTAAATGGTGAGGCTTTTATAATACTAAATATCTATTCTAAAATAATTCGTTTATTCTTCGGATATCTGACAGAGTAGGTAAATAAAATTTCCTTTGATTCATTTGGATTGAGTTTGATATCCCAGTTGACCTGGCCAATGATCTCATTTGATTTGCCCCCGGATAATTCAACCGGTTCCACCTCGATTTCTTTATTGGTAGACAATGGGACCTGATCATACAAGTTAATCTCAATAGGATAGGATTTATTATTTCGAATACTGATTTCCCATGATGTGGTTACACGTTTGTTTGCGCCGATGAACTGTTCCTGAGAAAAGTCCTTAAGTTTTTCACGTTTTACCAGGATATTATTATCAACGCCGAATGATATTTCAAGCGTATCTGAAAATTGGTCGGCATTGATCTGTGTTTTACCAACAAAGGAATTTTCCATGTAAATATTTGCCTCACCATCCAAAAGATCAGCACCCGACCAGTCTGCAACTTTACCGATAAGGTATACTTTTTCTGAAAGTTTAGGGATGGATTGAAATTCATATTCAGCATTCAGGTCTGAATTTTTATACACAACAGTGTTCTGTTGATTATTTGAAAGTATGGTTTGCTTATACTCAATGGAAAACTCGACTGATGTTTCGTTTTTATATGAGATGGATAATGGCGCCGACGCTGATCCCCTGTCTTTTTTGGTAGTAACCACCACTACCCCGTTTTGAGCTTTCGATCCATATATTGAGGTTGCTGATGCACCTTTCAATACCTGGATATTTTCTATGTCATTTTGGTTTAGATTGTTGATGTCATTTTGAGGAACACCATCAACCACATAAAGTGGATTCCCAGATAACGAACTGTCAATCCCTCTTATTCTAACAGAACTTTCCTCAAGTGGTGCTTCATCATAGATCTCTGGCATACTTGACATCGCAATACCTGGAGTTTTTCCTTGCAACGCTCTGGTAATTTCTGAATTATGATAGGACAAATACCATGGCATCAATGGTGGGATTTGACCTGAAATGTTCGACTGTGCCGTAGATAGAATAATGTATACATCATTCCAGTCTACTCCTGTATTCTGCCTGACATTTGCCTTATAAGCAATATTCAATGGTTTATTGGCACCGGTGAAACGGATGTCATAGCTTGGATACCAGAAGGCGTTATTCACCAGATAGGTAATATTCAAGGATGAATTTGATGAAGATTTTTTTTCAATCGTAATTTCAATTATACCAGACGGCAATTCACTGTTATTTCGTAATACATTGAGTTGATTATTTATTTTTTTTATGCGGTCTTCACAGTCAGATTTAATTCTTTTTTGCTTGAGCAGATCCATATTTAGTTGCTGAAGATTTTCTCCAAAATAATCGTTCAGGGACTTAAAGGTAGCAATGTCAGTGGTTTCCTGTTTGCCGGATATATTTTGATTTGATTTTAAAAATTCCAATCGTTCATTTAGGATTTTTGACCATGTTTCACTTTCTTCAATTTTTTCAGTGTAATAGTCAATGCTGTCAATAAGGGATTGTATGGTAGCATCTCGTTCAAGTGAATTCAGGTAATCATTTCGATGAAGCACATTTAAAATGGTAAATGAGCCATCGCCGTCTACCTTGATACTTTCTTCCTGAATATATGGAGAAAGTTTTGAGAGTTGCAGGATAAATTTCCCTTTTTCAAGTCTAAAGCTTGCTTTTCTGGCAATTTGCGCATTAGTCTTATATACCGTAACCTGGATAATTTCAGATCTAATGTCTTTAATATCCTGAGCGATTAGACATGGCGAAAAAATATAAAAGATTACGAAAGAATAAATTGCCCTGATCATGATTGAAAAATTGTCTGGATAAATAATGTAATTCTCACATGTGGAAAATTAACAAATGTTAGTTTTAATCAGGAATGAAGATAGCTGGTTTTATTACATTCAGGAAAGCGCAGGTATTTATGACAATTAATTTTATTCAGATTACCTATCCAGCCACTTCTTAAAATCTGTAACCTTTTCACGGCTTACGATCATATCCAGGTGGTCCAGCATTTTGAGTTTTACACCCAACCTGTTGGAAGAGTAACTGTAAATATCCTGGATGGCATCGATGTGAATGAGATAATTTCGGTTGATGCGAAAAAAAGTATTTGGATCCACCAGCTTTTGTACCTGGTCGAGCGAATAATCGATATCGTAGGTTTTAGCGTTAAGGGTTTTGAGAAAAGTACCGCGCTCCTGGATCAAAAAGCATTGGATTTCATTCACAGAAACAGAATGGAAATGATTGCCAATCTTCACAAAGAACCTGGTTTTGTAACTGGTAACGATCTGTTTGTAAAGTAGATTTATCTTCTCCAGCTGAACTTGTTTTGATCCAAAAATGGACCTGTATTTTTCAATTGACTTCACTAGCAAGTCTATATCAATGGGTTTAAGCAGGTAATCCACACTGTTTACCTGAAATGCTCTAATTGCATAGCTATCATATGCAGTGGTGAAAATGACGGGAGTATCGATAGCGACGGCATCAAAAATTTCAAAACAAATGCCATCATCCAATTGAATATCCATGAAGATCAGGTTGGGTTGTTCGTGGGAATTGAACCAGTTGATGGAATCCAAAACAGATTCAAGCCTGGCCAAAACGTTAATCCCCGGATCAATAGTAGCTAACATTTTCTCCAGTTTTTCCGCAGCAAGGTGCTCATCTTCTATGATCAGTACATTCATTTATATGGATTTTAAAGGAATTTTTACTACATATGAACTTGATGATTGTTCGACAATTACTTCCTTATTCATAACAAGCTTCACGCGTTCTTTCAGGTTATTCAATCCCAACCCTGAAGAAGGTTCCATATGCATTTTTGGTTGAAGGTTGTTTTCTATAATTACCTCATCATCCTTTCTTGATATTTTTATTTTAAGCGGTTTTTCTTTTGTGGCAGCATTGTGCTTTAAGGCATTTTCTACTAAAAGTTGGATTGAAATAGGCAATATTTCAAATTTTTCAATGGCACTAAGTTCCAGATCCAAATCGATCTTGCCATCATCACGGATCTTCTGCAGGAAAAAATAGTTTTTAACAAATTCAATCTCTTTCGATAAATTGATGAATTCAACATCGCGATTTTCAAGAATGTATCGATATATTGTGGATAGTTTAGCAATGAATTTTTCCGAAAGACCGGGATCTTTTGAAACAAGCGAAGACAGCGTATTTAAACTATTGAACAGGAAATGAGGATTGACCTGGTTTTTTAGGGTTTCATATTGAAAAATGAGTTTTTCTTCTCGTAACTTCTGCTCTCTTTTTAAGGATTCATTCCATTCAAAGTAAAAGAATACCAGTGACCCGATAGCGACACCTATTAGCCATGAAGTAAGAAAATTTATTAGTCCATTTTGTATAAATTGTTGGAATGCTTCAGAAAATCGCTGATCGCCAATGAACATGAAAAATATCATGGTAATGAATAGAAAGCCAACAGCTATTAATAGCACGATAAGGAAAAATTTAATAAGCTTAGTTATGATATTTTTTTTGTACTGATTGCCAGTTTTTATTGATCCGGGTGTGAAGATGCGGAAAGCCAAGTACATAAATATCTCCAATTGGAGGATCAAAGAACTTATCATAATCCAGAAGTTTTCATTAAATGGCTTGCCTGTCCACATTGTATTAAAAAACATGGCAATAAGAATACTGGCCAGTACAATTTTTACATGATACGCTACTTTGCTTGGCAAGTACAAATCGATTAAGCCTCGTGATGTCATAACCTTATTAATTTCAACATTAAATGCATTAAAACCAATTTCATCATTTTTTTATTGCTCGAGCGTAAATATTCCCAATCTGACCAATGTACCCATCGTGCTCATAAACAAAATCAGCACAACCAAAACAATTGCGATCACATTCCATGTTTTTTTAGGGTGTTCATACCAATACCAAAGAAAGAAAGCGAAAAACCCGGTCTGCGGAATAAGTTCAAAATATCCCTTTACGTGGTCTATAAATGGGATCGAAGTATAAATGAATCCTTCGATGGAACCCGCTGGTGCAGCTGAGGTTGATAAAATACACAACCCTACCACCAATCCCCAAAGTTTAAGCCAGCCATATTTCCTGAATAGAAAATTATCCTTAAAAAACCAGAGTGCCAGTGCAAAAATTAATCCCCTGATTACCTGCAACCCAGGTCCTGCCGTAATCCAGGGAGAGTCATATGGCCTTAACGTATCAGAATTGGTAAATACCTCTTCGTAATTCAACAACGTGGAGGCTATAATTCCCATGATAAAATAGCTTATCATATGGGTAGCAGTAATTCTCCAAAAGAAGGTCGAAAATTTAAATTGTTGTTTTTCCATTTTTTTATTGAGTTATTTCCTAATACGATGATTATTTATTTAAGCAGTTTGTTTTTGTATGCTGTTCATATCGAATGCTGTTTGACCAATGTAAAAGTATTTAGCCAGGAACCAGGCAAGGATAATTCCCCATAAGAAATTTGATGTTGAAGTTTCTAACAAATGACCCATTCGCACCATTTCCGGCATAATGGGATTAGGTAACAAAAGCTGGCTGCAACCCAGGCAACTAAGTAAAAGTCCGAGTATAATCCCTTTGCGCAACCAGGAACCAACAGTTGAATTGAAAACCAGGATTGCTATTAATACCCAGAGGATGCCGCGAAAGATCTGGAAAAAATAGAGTCCTGAGATTACATTCTCTTTCATCATGACCAAAAGCGGGTCCATAGTTGTGGATCCGGAATAGTATTCCCTGATCTCCGGGAATTGCCAGGCGATAAAATACCCTGCCAGAAAATAAACTGCTGGCCATATAACAATTGACAGCAAGGCGATTGGTTTCAACATCGTGGAGAAGTTTATTTTTGGAATTGCATGTGCGACTTCTTCCCCTTTTCCAAATCGACCTGCGATCCAGGTGGCTAAAAAAGAAAAGAGTGCACTCATGATTGCGCCACCTGTAACGATCATCAGGATGGTGTTGACGGGCATTTTCAGGCTATTATTAAACCAAACGGTCTCTATTTGCGACATAAAAAATTGAATTCCGAATATGATCAGAAACAAGACAATGACAAGCCTCAGACCTCTAATCCGGGAATTATATATGAAAAACAATACCGCAAAAGTATTGATCAAACAAGTGAACAACAGCCATAGGTCAGTGCCACTTGCCGTTTCACCGGAGGTTTCCATGATGTTACTAGGGAAAATAGCATTTCCAAGCATCAAACCAACAATCCAGGATATAGCCATCACTAGGCTTAAACCAACCCAGATCATGAATATTTTAGTATACTTTTTCATTATTATATATGCCTTCGTTTAACTTATTTTGTTCTGGCTCATTACCACTATTAGCATTACAAAGTTTAGAAAACGTTTTCTCTTATAGGTAAAAAAAGATGCAGAGTTGTCATATTTCCAGGTTGAATCGTCAATCAAATGATTAATGTTCAGGATTTGAATACAGAAGCTCACTTAGAAGCTAATTCTTTCTATTTTTGCAGGTAATTCTAAAATAAGCATTGCCATGGCAAATATTGTTGCAATAGTAGGAAGGCCTAATGTTGGGAAATCCACGCTTTTTAACCGTCTTGTTGAACGGAGAGAAGCAATTATGGATGATGAAAGTGGCGTTACCCGTGACAGGCATTACGGGTATGCGGAATGGACAGGAAAGGGATTTACTGTGATTGATACCGGTGGATACGTCCATGGTTCCTCAGATGTTTTTGAGGAAGCCATCCGTAACCAGGTAATGCGGGCACTTAAGGAAGCAACAGTAATTATTTTTATGGCTGATTGCCATGATGGATTAACCGATCTCGATAAAGATTTTGCAAATGTCGTTCGCACAGTTAACAAGCCGGTACTTGTTGTCGGGAATAAGGCTGATACGCACGATAAAATGCAGAATTCGGTTGAGTTCTATGGTTTAGGATTAGGTGAAGTTTACCCAATCTCATCAGCTACCGGCTCGGGAACCGGAGATCTTCTCGATGAAGTTGTCAAGTATTTTCACCAGGATGATACAGAGAATCCTGAGGATTCCTTACCGAAAATTGCCATCATGGGTAGACCCAATGTTGGGAAATCATCGTTTGTAAATGTATTGATTGGAGAAGAGCGAAGTATCGTTACAAACATTGCCGGAACTACGAGGGATGCCATCAATACCAGGTACAATATGTTTGGCAAGGATTTTTTGCTTGTTGATACGGCTGGGGTGCGCAAAAAAGCCAAGGTTAAGGAAGATATTGAGTTTTATTCTGTAATCAGGTCTATCCGGTCATTACAAAACAGCGATGTGTCTGTTGTGATGATCGATGCGCAGGATGGATTGGAATCACAGGATATGAACTTAATCAACCTGGCCATTAAATACCGAAAGGGAGTCGTGTTGATGATTAATAAATGGGATTTGGTTGAAAAAGATCAGCATACTGCCGATAAATACAGAAAAGAGATTGAAGAACGGCTAGGTACGTTGAATTATATCCCCATTATTTTTACTTCGGTAATTACCAAACAACGGGTTTTTAAGGCGATCGAAACAGCAATAAACGTGTACAATGAACGCTATAAAAAGGTTCCTACCTCAGAATTAAACAATGTGTTATTAAAGGAGATTGATAAATTTAAACCACCTTCATTCAGGGGTAAACATATAAAAATCAAATACATCACTCAATTGCCGACCAATACGCCAACATTTGCTTTTTTCTGCAATTTCCCAAAATATATTAAAAGTCCGTATTCAAGATATCTGGAGAACAAAATAAGAGCTAATTTTGGATTTACTGGTGTGCCTCTTAAACTTGTGTTCAGGGAGAAATAGGACGTGGAGCAGGCAAGAAGGAAATTATATAACATTTTGGAAAAGCATGTACCTGCAAATGCAGTACATTATTGCCTGGACCTTTGGATGTCGTTGCCTTTTCATTTTAAAGTCACCAGGAAAAGGAGCAGTAAATTGGGAGATTACAGATATGACCGTGTACATCATTCGCACACCATCACAGTTAATTTTGATTTAAATGCATATTCTTTCCTGATTACTTACATTCATGAATTCGCACATTTATTGACTACCGAGCGGAATGGCAGAAAAGCGCAAGCTCACGGGAAGGAATGGAAAGCAAATTTTCGGGAATTAATGGAACCGGTGTTAACTGATCTTATTTTTCCAAAAGAAGTGCTAGCTCCACTAAAAAAGCATATGAGAAATCCCAAAGCTTCAACCTATGCAGATGCTGGGTTGCTTCAGGCGTTGAGACAATACGATGATCAGGATCATGGATTGATCCCACTTTCTTATCTCGATGAAGGGGATATATTTGAATTCAACCGTCATACATATAAAAAGCTGGGCGCAAGGCGAACGCGGATCTTATGTCAGCAGACAGCTACATCTAAAAAATATTTAATTTCTAAAATGGCGTTGGTGAAAACACTAGGTGAAAATGATGATTAATTAAAGGTTTGTAGTGAAATAATAGAAACGACAAGTATGTATATTTCCTTTGGTGGAATTAGTTTTAGATTTAATTCTTATTTTTGATCCACTTTTTAGCAACAACGAACTTTTTATTCATGAAAAACCTGATTATTCCCAAAAATTACACCAGCATATTGGATGTGAACGAAACGGAAAAGGCAATAAAGCTGGTAAAAGAAACTTTCGAACAAAATTTAGCCGCAGAGCTCAAACTTCGTCGGATTACAGCCCCTCTTTTTGTGCTCAAAGGAACTGGGATAAATGATGATCTGAATGGCATAGAACATAAAGTATCTTTTCCCATTAAAGACCTCAATAAAGCCGAAGCAGAGGTAGTCAATTCACTTGCTAAATGGAAAAGGATGGCATTAGCAGAGCATAACATACGGCAAGGGTATGGTATTTACACCGACATGAATGCTATCCGCCCGGATGAGGTATTGGATAATATTCACTCGCTCTATGTCGATCAATGGGACTGGGAGCGAGTGATGAAGACAGATGAGCGGAATCTTAATTTTCTACATTACATAGTAGAAAAAATATATGAAGTATTGAAACGAACCGAATATGTAATCTGCGAACATTATCCGCAAATCAATCCGCAATTACCTGATAAAATACATTTTATACAATCGGAAGATTTACTAAAGCAATATCCGGGCTTGACATCGAAACAACGCGAATATGAAGTGGCTAAAAAATATGGCGCTGTGTTTTTAATCGGAATTGGCGGAGCATTGTCAAATGGAGAGCGGCACGACGGACGCGCACCGGATTATGATGA
>Ga0209536_100011256_pt1 | contig 13120 bp, 8 predicted proteins | sample DeeMarSeWOR28_12_FD_187461 | JGI IMG/M metagenome (GOLD analysis project Ga0209536, IMG submission 187461) | Marine sediment microbial communities from White Oak River estuary, North Carolina - WOR-2-8_12 (SPAdes) (version 2) | ecosystem: Environmental > Aquatic > Marine > Intertidal zone >...
ACTCTGCGCCAATCGCCGCGATTGTGAACTGGTTCCTCTTCTGCCGGGGTCCGGCGCCTATTCTGTGACCGACATTTGCGCAGAGGACGCTTCCATGAGCTGGTTCAGATCCCTGACGATCCTGGTGGCCGTCGTTTCCGGCACGATTTCACTGGCCTGGGCCGATGGCGACCAGCATTCGCCGCCGGCCTTTACCGAGGCTGAGAAGAGGATGATCGAGGAATACATCCTGGAGCATCCCGGCCCACACAATCCCGGCGCCCACGGGGGACAGAAAGCCAAGGGCAAGAAACCATTGCCGCCGGGAATTGCCAAGAATCTCGCCCGCGGCAAGCCCCTGCCGCCGGGAATCGCGAAGCATTACCTGCCCGAGGGCCTGAGCGCCGAGTTGCCGCGACGTCCGGGCTATGAGCGGGTCATCGTGGACGGCCGGATCATTCTCATCGAGGTGGCTACCGGCATCGTCCGGGACATCCTGGAAGACGTGCTTTTCCCCGACTGAGAATCCCGCCGAAAAAAGTCCGCCTCCTCTTTCCGACGGCGATAGACAAAGGTCGGATTCACAGCAGGCCGCCGGATGACTAGCTTTGAACCTGATACCGACCAGCCAGACACGGTACCGGGGGAAGCGCTATGGGTTACGCAGACGTCTACGAGCGGTCAATGGAGAATCCGGAGGAATTCTGGGCCGAAGCCGCACAAGCCATCGACTGGTACAAAACCTGGGACAAGGTCCTGGACGACAGCCGGCCGCCCTTCTACCGGTGGTTCACCGGCGCCGAGCTCAACACCTGTTACAACGCTCTCGACCGCCACGTAGCGGCGGGGCGCGGCGAGCAGGCAGCCCTGATCTACGACAGCCCGGTTACCGACACCCGGGCGACATTCACCTACGAGGAACTGACCGACCGGGTGGCCCGGCTGGCCGGCGCCATCCAGGCGCTGGGCGTGGAAAAGGGCGACCGGGTAGTGCTCTACATGCCGATGGTCCCGGAAACCGTCATGGCCATGCTGGCCTGCGCGCGGATCGGCGCCATTCATTCCGTGGTCTTCGGCGGATTCGCCGCCAGGGAACTGGCCACGCGAATCGACGATGCCAAGCCGCGGCTGATCGTGTCCGCGTCCTGCGGTATCGAGGTCAAGAAGGTCATTCCCTACAAGCCGCTGCTGGACGAGGCCCTGGAGCTCTCCCAGCACGCCCCCGACCACTGCCTGATCCTGCAGCGCCCCCAGGCCAGGGCCGATCTCAGGGAAGGCCGGGACGTGGACTGGGAGTCCTGCGTGGCCGAGGCGGCGCCTGCCGACTGCGTCCCGGTGGCGGCCACCGATCCCCTGTACATCCTCTATACCTCCGGCACCACGGGACAGCCCAAGGGCGTCGTGCGGGACAACGGGGGCCACGCGGTGGCCCTCGCCTGGAGTATGAAATATATCTATGGCGTGAAGCCCGGAGACGTCTACTGGGCCGCGTCCGATGTGGGCTGGGTGGTCGGCCACTCGTACATTGTCTATGCGCCCCTGCTCTACGGCTGCACGACCGTACTGTACGAGGGCAAGCCCGTGGGCACACCGGACCCGGGGGCTTTCTGGCGCGTCATCGCCGACTACAGCGTGGACGTGATGTTTACCGCTCCCACCGCTTTCCGCGCCATCAAACGGGAGGATTCCCGGGGCGAGTATGTGAAGAAATATGATCACAGCTGCCTGAAGGCCCTGTTCCTGGCCGGCGAACGCTGTGATCCCGACACGCTCAACTGGGCCGAGGAAATCCTCGGCGTCCCGGTCATCGACCACTGGTGGCAAACCGAGACCGGCTGGCCCATCGCCGCCAACTGTCTCGGTCTTGAAAAGCTGCCTGTCAAACCGGGATCGCCCACCTGCGCCGTGCCCGGTTACGACGTGCGGATCCTGGACTCCGACGGCCGGGAGCTTCCCGACGGCGAGATCGGCGGCATCATGATCCGTCTGCCCCTGCCGCCGGGCACGCTGATCACCCTGTGGCAAAACGACGATCGCTACGTGGACTCCTACCTGTCGATGCACGAGGGCTGGTATCTCACCGGCGATGCCGGATACCGGGACGAGAACGGCTACTTGTGGGTCATGAGCCGCATCGACGACATCATCAACACCGCGGGCCACCGTCTCTCCACCGGGGCCATGGAGGAGGTTCTCGCCTCGCATCCCGACGTGGCGGAGGCGGCCGTCATCGGCGCCAGCGACGATCTCAAGGGAGAAGTCCCGGTGGGTCTGGTGGTCCTCAAGACGGGCGTCCAGCACACCCACGACGAGGTCAAGGCGGACCTGATCAAACTGATCCGCGAGAAGATCGGTCCGGTGGCCTCGTTCAAGAAGGTGGCCGTGGTCGACCGCCTGCCCAAGACCCGCTCCGGGAAGGTGCTGAGGGGGGTGATGCGCAACATCGCCGACGCAAAGCCCTACCGGACGCCGGCCACCATCGACGATCCCGGCATTCTCTCGGAGATCGGCGACGCGCTGAAGGATATCGGTTACGGCGAAAAGTAGTCACCGGTCCGCCGCGCTACCATCGGGTCGGACCTGATCGATGCGGGGAGTCTCAAGGCTCCGGGACCTGCGGGCATCAACGTGGTAACGTAGCGCCCGCCCTGTGCTGGGAAACCGGAGAAACCCTATGCCCGCCCCGATGCGTTTTGCGCTCTGGACCGCCGTCGCTGCCGCCACGTTCGGCTGGTCTGCGGCAGTTGCGTCCGATGCCCGTGACGGTACGCTTTTCGGATACTCGGTCGGCGACACCTATCCGCTGACCGGCGCGACCCGCGTACTGGCCCGCAGCCCGGCGCCCACCCGACTGGTCACGCTGGTGGCGGAAGCCCCGGTGAAGCCCGACGACATCGACCGGGTGTTGCTGATCACGACGCCCGTCAGCTCGGCCATCATCATCATCGGCATCCAGCAGGGATTCGCCGACATCGATGCCGCCCGGGATTTCGCCAGGAAATATCTCCAGCTGTTCGCGGCCAAGTACCCGGACTCGGAGGCCGACCTGGAGGTGATGGACCGGCGCGGCCGCATCCGCTTCAGCCCGGATTACGAGCTCGTCCTGACGCTTCTCGAGGGGGACAGGGTGGACCTGGTGGACGCCAACTGGGTGGTGGAGATGCTCTACCAGGCCCGGCAGGGCTCGGAGCCGGCCCGGCGACTGGCCGAGCTCATGGACTCGGATATCGACGCCATGCGGCTCGATAAAGAAGACAGCCGGGGGCTGTAACCGCTTTCCTCAGCCCCCCTCTTCCGGGAGATCGGGCGGTTCGCTGCCGCAGCTGACGCTCATTCCCTCGGCCGCGCCCACACCTTTACAGGTGGCCTTCGAATCCGAGGCACAGACACCGTACTGGACGCAGTACTGGAATCCCGCGCGCCCTTTAGCCCAGCAGCAGCGAAGAAAGAGTTCCCGGGTGTCCGCTTCGGCGATGGCCTCGGTCAGCGCATTGCCGGCCGCGTCTGCGTTCTCATCGCCGAGCCCGGGCGTCGTGACCAAGACGAGGCCGGCGGTCAGAAACAAAATCCATTGTCTGGCCATGATGAACTCCATGGGGTATTTCTTTGTCACTGTCGGCCGGAGGACGTCTGCCGGGCCCGGCAGGAGACGGCTTACCCTCACTGCAGCTTGTAGAGCACCTTCTCCCGCTCCGCGGGGTCGCTCAGGCTGTAACGGAACCCGATGCTGAACATGGTGACGTCGTAATCCGGGCTGTTGCCGCCCCAGGTCAGCACATTGGCAATGGTGTCCGGCTCGACCCCGTCCAGGGCCCAGTCGTCGCTGTCGTAGTCCTCGTAAAGAACGCCCGCCCGGAAACGGATCCGGTTGGTGTAGTCGTAGGTCACGCCCAGCGTCACCCGGTTCAGCTCCGTGTTCAGCTCCGGAAACTCGTCCCTGCGCCCGCTGTTGCGGATTTCGATGTCGCCCTCGGACTTGGCGTAGACGTAATCCAGCTCCAGGCCCCACTTGCCGAGACCCGACCAGCGCATACCGACGCTCGCCGTGTCGAAGTCGTCCTTGTTCTTGCCTTCCCAGTTGGGCGGCGCGGTGTTGGGATTGACGTTGCTGGCGGCCCCGGACTGGGACGACTTGATGGACTCGCTGCCGAAGGAACCGTAAAAACTCAGGTTGCGACGCAACGCATAACTGACGTCCGCCAGGTATACGTCCCGGTCGCCGCTGGTCAGCCCGACGGCGGAATTATCGTAGTCGTCGCTCCAGGTCTCCACCTTGAAGCCGAGACTCAGACGGTCCGTGGGCTGGCTGGTGAACCTGACCTCCACACCGTCCCGGTCGCGGTCGGCCATGTTGTATTTGCGCATGAGGGGGTTCTGGTCCAGCTTGAGGTAATCCACCTGCTGGTAGTTCCCGTCGATGTCCCGATCGGCCGTCTCGCCGCGGATGTCCACGTTGACGAGCCCGACGCTCAGCCGGACCTTGGCCCAGAGGGCATCCTCCTCGTTCTCGTCCACTTCCTGCTCGTCCCGCTCGATGGTGTCGCGGCTGACGCCCAGGGACGTCTTGATGGCGCTGTTGAAGCGATAATCGGCAAACAGGTCGATGTCCTTGCGGGTGTAGCTGTAAAGAAAATTCTCCTGGGGCGCGCCGCCCGGATACAGGTCTGCCGCCACCCAGTCGTAGATCTCCCGTGAACTCTTGTTGTCCCGGTCGTCGTAGCGGTATTCGCCGGTCAGCCTGAGCCGGGACCAGGGATTGGAGGTGACCCGAACGTTGGCGTGGGTCGTGTCGATCTTGCCGTCGTAGGAACTGCGCGGCAGCGGCCCGGTGGGGATGGCCGCGTTGATGGTATAGGGCAGGAAATCGTCATCCTGGGTGGACTCCCCTGTGGAGAACGACGCCGAGGCCGTGGTGTGGCTGAACAGGCGGAAGCTGCCCGCCAGGTTGACGTTATAGGCCTTGTTATCCGGCGCTCCCGCCATGCGTCCCAGGTCCGGGCCGGTGAAAGCGTTTTCCCAGGTGTGGGACAGATTCTTGTTGCTGAACCAGGAGCCGTAGAATCCGCCGCGAACCTGCCAGCGGTTTCCGGCATAGGTGATGCCCGCATCCACCTCGTGGGTGTCGTAATCCAGGGGCTTGGTCAACTCCGTCGCGTTCGCCAGGAACGTGCCCCAGGTGGCGCCCTGGCCCTGCTTGGTCTGGTAGCGCCAGTCGGCGTCCAGGAACAGGTTGGGGGTAAACAGGAACTCGCCCCCGGCCCCGAAGGTTTCCCGGTCCCATTTGATGTCGAAGGACCGCAGGTCGCTGTCCAGGGTGGTCATGCTGCCGGTAGTGCCGCCCCGGACCCAGCCGTCGGGCAGCGTCTGGGGCGTCCCGTCCAGGTTGTCATAAACGGTCTCGGTGCCCTCGCCCTTTCGCACCGGCAGGAAATCCACGAGGAAGTCGGTGGACCATCGTCCCTGCTTGCCGCCCCCGAAGGTCAGTTCGAAGGAATCCGTGTTGTAGCCGAAGGCGTCCACGTAGGCCGTGTACCCGGAGTCTCCCCAGTACCGAACGTCCTGGACACCGAAGCCGCTATACACCGTGTCGTCGTCGTAGCCGGTGTAATTGCCGAAGGTATTCTCGGCGTCCGACACGGTTTTCGCGCCCACCGCCACGTCGCCCGAAAGCCCCCGGGAGAAGGGGCACAACTCAGATTTCCACTTGGAGGTGTCCACCTCCGCCGCGACCCCCGGCGACCAGAGCGACAGGCAGACCCCGGCCACTGCCAGGGCATGGACGGTGCGTCGAACGATGGTGGCTGAAATCATTTTCTCCACTCTCCTCGACTAGCGGCTGAGGTTGACGCCCGACGGGTGGTTGGACCCGTGGACCTGGCTGTGACAGTTCAGGCAGCTGCCGCCCAGCAGATAGCTGCTGGGATTGCCGTCCGCCAGGCCGCCGGGACCGTAGGCCACGCTGGGGTGTCCCGCCTGGGAATGACAGGACTGGCACAGCAGGGGCGGCCGCTGGGTCAGCAGCGCCGGATGCACGGAGCCGTGGGGACGATGGCAGTAGCCGCAGTCCTCGGTCACCGGCGCGTGCTCCCACAGCAGCGGACCGCGCTTGTCCTGGTGACAGGTGTAGCAGGTCTCGTTGGTGGTGTTGCGAACCAGCAGGTGATCGGCCGCCGATCCGTGGGGCGCATGACAGGCAGTACAGGCCATGCGGCGATCGGCAATGGGATGGACGTAGGGCTTGTTCTCGTCGGCCTTCTGCTCGATGTGGCACTCGTAGCAGACCATGGCCTGGAGATTGGTCTTGAGCACCGGGTCCGTTGCCGCATGGGGGTTGTGGCATTCGCCGCAGTTCACGTCCTCCACGTCGTGGGTGCTGCCCGCCCACTGCAGGCCCACGTGCTTGTCGTGACATGTCAGGCACATCTGGCTGTGCTCGGCATCGCTGGCCGTGCTCTCATGACCCCAATAGGGCATGGACGCCCGGCGCTCGCCCCGTTTCGGAAGCTTGACATGAGCCCCGCCGGGGCCGTGGCAAGCCTCGCATTGAAGCTGTCCCGCGCCGAAGGGAGAACGGGAATCGGAGGGCTGACCGTGGGCCGTCATGAAGATGTTCGTCACGGCCACGTCGTCGTGGCAACCGAGGCAGGTATCGGCGCCGCGGCGGCTGTACGCGGGACCCTCGTGGGCAGCCGCTTCGGCGCCGGTGTCCGATTGCCCCGCGGCAGTCTCTTCGGCCGTCGCCGTCGAAAATGCAAGCGCGGCGAAAATCACCGGTATCAGGGCCGCCCAGAGACTTGTCCGCATGTCGCTTCCCTTCGAAAGATATCGGGGCAACCGTACAACATTCCCGTGGCTGGCGAAAGGCTAATGCGGGAACTACGGACCGCGTTGCCGGAGACGCATCGGTGCAGTAAACGACGTGTAGAAACGTCGCATCGAGAGCGATTTCCGTCGAACGCTCTGCACGATTACGACGTAGCGGAACGGTCCTGTTCCATCAGGGTGAACCTTCGACTTCCGGGGATCCGTGGCAGGTCACGAAGCCGCGAGTTCCCCCGCCCGGGTTCCGGAGACTCAGGCGAGCACAACAGCAGTCGTCCGCTCAATCTCGTTCGAGCCATTAAGCCGCGGATCCGGGAAAACAATCCTCACGATCGCGGAAAGCACAAAAAAAGAATCCGGCCGAAGCCGGATTCTGAAAAGAGTTTAAAAAAGGGGCGCCCTTTGCGGGCGCCCATTGGTTGTTGTTACTCGAGTTCGATACCCGGATTGTGGTACTTGGCGGTTTCGAATTCCGCACCCGTGCCGTGGCAGACCGAGCAGGCTTCCTGCCCGTTCGGCAATCCCACGGCGGCACCGACGATGTCTGACTTGGGCACGTCGACCTGACCGCCCTGGGTCACAAAGTGCCCCCGTGCCGCAGTACTCGTGTGGCAGATACCGCAGTACGCCGTGTTAGGCGTCGTTGCGGTGTCGTCGGTCCAGGCAAACAGATCCGCACCATTGTCCGAACTCACCGCTCTCGCAGTCGAGCGAGCCGCGTTGTAGCTGTCGGTCGTCGAGCTTGGCTCGACATGACACGTAAAGCAGTTCGCTATCGCCTGCGGGTAAGTGACTTCCTCGAAACGACCGTCGAAGTAGGTCGCGTCTTCCGAGTGAATCGCGTGAATCATCGTGCCCATGGCCCAGGCTTCGGAGATCCCATCTTCCGGAATCGCCTGGTCCGGGTTGTGGCAGACGAGGCAGATCTCGTAGTTGCCTACGCGATTGCCGCCGTGGAATGCCAAACGCTCGTGACAGGCGTTGCACTGGGCGCTGTCGAAGGCCGTGTTACGCGGCGTGCCCGGATAGAACACCGCGCTCACCGGATAGGCCCGATCCCATTTGGTGGTGCCATTGTTGAGCGTGTAGTTCCAGGCCGGATGGCCGCCAAGGCCGATCACGACGTCACCGGTGAACTCGGTCGGCAGGGCCGTGAAATAGGTCACGGTAAAGCTGCCGTCCGCGTTGGCCACGGCCGCGTCCTGCAGAGCGGACAAATACATCCGGTAAGGATGACCCGCATCCCAGGGCTGCTCGATGGCGTTCGGAGGATTGAATCTCGCGCCGCCCGAGTTGCCCAGCTCGTCACCGTTGTAGATCTCGTCGCTGCTCCAGGCCACGTAGAGGTTCAGCGATGCATTGCTGTCGTTGAACTCTTCGTCGTTGACGATATCCCATGCGGTCCCGTCGGGCTTGCCGATGCGGAACGTGATCACGGGCGTCTCGCCGGGGCCAGTGCTGGTCGCCGAGAGGATCTCGTAGACGAAGTTATCACCGGCTTCGCTGGCCTGGCGGTCGCTGTCCTCGATGTTGCTGTGGATCTTGAGTGCCGGTCCGGCAGTAGCAATCGACCCCAGGTGACACGTGGAACAGGTGCCATCGGCACCGACGAAATTGAGGGCCACATGGTCGAAGGAATAGGTCGGAACGCCCGTCACCGGGTCCGGATTCTCGGCCAACAACCCGTCGGCATGGCAGCCGCCGCAGGTCTTGGCGGATGCGTACTCGTTCCATGCATTGCCATCAGGCGTGGACTCCGATTCCTCGTGGCAGGTCTCGCAATACAGCAGTTCCTGCGGATAGGTGACCTCCGAAAAATCATTTGCCTGACCGAAGCGCTCGGCGTATCCGTACACGATGAACGGAACGGGACGATTCTCGCCCGGGTGCACCGAGTGAGCTACGTAGGCCATATCCATCGCTTCCCCCGTATCCTGGTCATAGGTGTACGGGTTGTGACAGGTCACGCAGTACTCGACGCTCTTGCGCGGCCCGCCGTGGATCTGAAGCTGGTAATGGCAGTCGTTGCAGTTGGCGGTATCGGCGATTTCCTTCGTGACGCCGCTCCCCGCGCCCCCGTCGGGCACGAAATCGTAGACCGGGTTGAAGGGCGCCAGCACGTTCTCCGCCGGATTCTGGGCCAGGCGGATCTCCAGGCCCACCCTGTGGGTCAGTCCTGGCTCCCACTCCACGACCACAGGCTCGGTCACGTTGGTGACGTCGGTGGCGAACGTGTAGCGATACTTGCCGCCGCCCAGGTCTTCCAGCGTGCCGGTGAGGTCGGCGGTTGCCTGTAGTGCCGAATCCAGCACGTTGGGCGAGACGGGCGGGAAGTCCGGGTTCGGTGTCTCGAGCGTATTGATGTAGCTCTGCCAGTACGACAGACCCCCATTGAAGCTCGAATCCCCCGGCACCAGTTTGGCGAAGGTGAACCACACCGTCCCCGGGGCGATACCGACGGCCGGCCGGCCCTTGCTGTCCACAACCGTGAATTCCACGACCGGCGGACTGGAGACCTCGACGCTGTCGATGGTGGCCACGAGCTGGCCAATGTCGAACACTTCCTCTTCGGTCAACCCGGTGCCGTCACCGATCACCGGCGTTTGATTGCCGCCGACCAGGCCATTGCAGTCGTTTACGTCAACGACACCGTCGCCGTTCAAATCTTCTTCGGGATCCTTGATCCCGTTCTCATTCAGGTCCCAACAAGCGAGACCTGGGTCTCCATCTGCTCCCGGCTGTCCTGCCGCGCCTGGCGCGCCATCGTCACCGTCGTCGCCGTCGCAGCCTGCGATAGCGAGTCCGAGAAAGATGACCGACAGGAGCGTGGCAAGCCGGAAGTTTCCGTGCCTTAAAGCATCCATCATGACTGCCCCCAATATTGATAGTTACGCCCTGGCGGTCCTCCGATCCGGCGTAAGAGATCAGAGCACCGCGCTCTCGACAGGAAACCCGCGTTACGGATCAATCGCTCAGCTCGCCAAAACCGTTCATTTCCCTGAGGTTTTGTTGAGAGTGATTCTTGTTTATTCCGTGCGTTTTTCCTGCAGCCCCAGTATGTAGACCAGTGACGCCGGGTTTCAAATGATTTCGATCGTTTCATGATCAAAATACGTATAAGTCCTTACGATTCTCGTAGATTTTGGTCCGCGGGCAACCCGTACGGCGGCAATGGTGACCGACCGAAACCGTGGTGATCGTTTTCCCGGAGCCGGGACGGCGAAGCCGATTCTCGCCGGCGGCGGAAGGCTATATCACCGAGGCCGCCAGCGTCCGATGGGGATGAAACAGGCCCGCGCAGAGTCAGCTTACAGCCAGACGGACGGGAGGTCTGTCTTTGTCACGCGTGGTCGCGGTCCCGACGAAAGTGCCGTTGGCTCGGGCGGAAATGGGCTAGCGGGATTCACCGCGGCCGCCGGAACGCCGTTCGTACTGGTTCACGTAGTCCCGATAATGTTTCACGGACTCCTCGAAGTGCGCCTCGAGTTTTGCCAGCTGCTCTTCGCTGCCGTCGAAGTAGGCGTCGAGATTCTCGTTCTGGAACGACAGCAGCCGCTTCAGGTTCGGCTCCACGTCCGATGTCATGTAGAGCCCCATGTCGGAGAATTCCAGGATCGGGTGGTTGTCCGTGTGCAGCGGGGCCCCGGCCACCAGGTCGTCCACATCCCGCTCGCCGAGGAGCAGCATGCTCGCCACCTCGTACACGCTGTCCACCCGGATGGTCTTCAGGTCCGCGCGGATTCCGTCCATGGCCGCCTTGAGTCCGGAAAGATCCGCCCGGGTGGGCCCCGGCGTGCCGATGAGGATGATGAAGTGCGTGGGATACTGGGTGAAGTACCACACGGTGGTGTGGGGATAGACGCTGTCGAAGGTGGCAATCAGGATTCGCAGGTCCTCGAAGGACAGACCGCCGATGGGAAGCCAGGCGGCGGCGACACCGGTGTCGGTGAGCGCGTCCTGCATGATGGCGAAGTACTCCCGCGTGTAGAGGTAGGGGTTGCGCTTGTACTTGAGATTGGTGACGTCGGTCACGATGACGTCGAAGGACTGGTCCACCACGTCGATGTAGTTCCGCGCGTCATCCAGGACCAGCCGCAGATTCGGATCCGCGTAGGAGTCGTAGTTCACCCGGCTGAAGAGAGGCGCGGCCTCGATGATCTTTTCCTCGATCTCCACGGCGTGGACTTCCACGTCATGCAGCAGCATGCTGCCGGAGGTCGTCCCGGTGCCGTAACCCACCGTCAGGGCGGCCTCGGGCTCTTCCGCGAGCATCAGGGGAAGGTGCGCGAGCATCTTCGAGTCCGCCAGCAGCACCGGATCGGTTCCCGAGACGTTCTGCCCGTCCACGAAGAGTCCCCGGTACCGGTCTTTCTCCAGGGCCGTGACCGTGCCCGAGAGGCCTTCGGCGTAGTAGATGACGTCCAGGCCCTTCACGTCTGTATGGAACGTCTTGCTGTCCGAGAAAACCAGGAGGTTGGCCAGGACCGCCACCAACACGAGGGTGGCCGTGCGTCCCACGGTCAGCAGATGCTTGCGCAAGGTCACGACCAGGGCGATAAGAAGGCTGAGGTTCACCAGTACGAGTGTCGTGTTCCACATGCCGGCGAAGGGGATCAGCACGAATCCCGTGAACAGGCTGCCGAGGACGCAGCCGGCGGTATTGGAGAAAAAGATATTGCCGGCCTTGACTCCGATGCGGTGGACGTCACCTGCGTAGATGCGCAGGCCCAGCGGGAACAACACGCCCATGAACACTGCCGGAATGAACGAGACCACGAAGGCCATGCCCAGGGTGGCGGCCAGGTAATCCGCCGGCAGGGCATCCGTCAGGAAGCGGGCGATGTCCTCGAACCGCCGGAAGAGGTACAGCACGATCGCGCCGCTGGCGGCGGTGAGAATACAGACGCCGCTGAACGCGGCTTCCAGATGCCTGCCGCCGTCGATCCTGCGGGACACCAGCCAGGAGCCGACGGAAAAACCGAGCAGGAACCCGGCCACGATCAGGGCGAAGGCCTGGGAGGTGGACAGGCCGTAGGTGGAGAGAATGCGCACCCACAGCATCTCGTAGCTGAGACTGATGAAGCCCGTCAGAAACAGGACGTAGAGCATGTAGGAATGCGGGGCTTCCTCGGCCTCCCCGGGGGGCGGCGGTCGCGCAGGCGACTTGCCCGCCGCGATGATGACGGCGACGAGCAGATTGCCGGCCACGGCGATCATCAACGTCGCCAGCACCCCGAAATATTTCACCAGGACGAAGCCCGTCAGCAGCACGCCGGCGAAGGCGCCCAGGGTGTTGAGGTAGTAGAGCCTGCTGAAGCCCGATCCGAAGGTGGCCCTGGCGGTGAGGAAGTACTTGGAGATCAGCGGCATGGTGCCGCCGATGAGAAAGACCGGCGGCAACAGCACGAGAACGGCCAGGACCAGCCGGATGAGGGACAGCCCGTACAGATCCAGGTGGTTGTACGCGAACGCGTGAACGTACCGGAAGACCGGGACCTGCTCGATCACCACGTAGGAGGCAACGGAGAATACGGCGATTCCCACCTCCACGACCATGTATAGCCTCAGCGGGTTCCGGGTTCTTTCAGACCACCTGCCGAAAAAGTAGCTGCCCAGCCCCAGCCCCAGCAGGAAGACGGCCACCACCGTGGCTACGGCGAAACTGCTGACGCCGAAGACGAGCCCCAGGAGACGAACCCAGATCAGCTGGTAGATCAGGGCCGAGCACCCGGACAGGCAGATTGCGGCAACGAAGAGCCGGGGGTTGAGGGTCCATGACATCAGCTGTTCATCCCATCTTCGATGGAGGTTTGGAGGCAACGGTCCGCGGGTGACGTTGACCGCCTCGCCAATCCGAACCGGATGATACCGGCCTGCGGTCGTCAATGCGTGCCTGAAAGCCAAAAGGCCCATAAAAATGGACCATAAGAAAGGCCGGGACTTGCGTCCCGGCCGTCATGGGGTCAGTCAATTGTTCGCCTGCTTCTTGTCGACAGGCTCGATGCAAATCCGCGAACTATCCCGGTCGGGATCGCGGGGTGAGCCCGAAGGCTCACCCCACTGTTAGCGGATTAACTCGGCACCACCTTACTGGTTGGCCTCGATGATGGTCTCGCGACCTTCCTCGAACTCCTGCGGCACCCAGCCGTTCTGATAGGCATGGGCCTTCAGGCCGTTCTCCGTGGCCGTATCACCGGAACGGTGACAGGTCATGCAGGACGATGCCGTTATGCCCTCGAGCACGTCGTCGAGCTGGACACCAAAGTCCTCGTCGCCGGTTCGTGCTTCGACCGTGGAGGCCATGGCCTTGGTCGGATCC
>Ga0209536_100011258_pt1 | contig 13120 bp, 23 predicted proteins | sample DeeMarSeWOR28_12_FD_187461 | JGI IMG/M metagenome (GOLD analysis project Ga0209536, IMG submission 187461) | Marine sediment microbial communities from White Oak River estuary, North Carolina - WOR-2-8_12 (SPAdes) (version 2) | ecosystem: Environmental > Aquatic > Marine > Intertidal zone >...
GAAATGTGTATTCACATATAATTTATCATATTCAGTACCCCATATTTCCCATAACCACCTAGTATAGGGTCTAAATGTCAAAATCTCTTGTTCAAAATTACCTATATAAGGTCCTATCGCCAGTATCATTTTACAACAAGGCATTACCATTATGTATAATGACGTTGCCAGACCACCTTTCTAATACATCTTTCTTCTCATCAAAATTTTCCTTACTTATCATTACAACTTCACAATTCTTCAAAACATCGTCAAAGACTTCTTCTGACAAAAGAAATTGTTTTTCAAATAAAGTAAGATTGTTGAAGTTCAAAAGAACTTTATTGTTTTTCTTGAAGAAAGTAATAACTTTTGCTCCAACTGAATTCTCAACATAGTATTTCTTGTTTGTGTTTCGAAGTATGAAATTATATGTTTTTATATTTTGTTCCACAACATATCTCATTGTCTTCGGAAACAGCTCCATTACTTTCTTGATCTTTGTTTCTGTTGGTTTGAAGAAATCTAATTTTATAAGGTGAACTCTTTCAATATTCAAAAGGCGCTCATCGTCAAGATTATCTTCGTCAATTCTCACATAGTCCGTTCCAATTCGAGTAATCCTCATTTCTCCACATCTCCTAATAATTTCAAAATTGCATACGTTTTTGTGAAGTTGAATGAATTTTGAATAACAAAATCATAAACATCACCGGTTTTTGTTTTTACACATACATTATTTATATCTTTGCATATTTTATATTGATCTGGCATCAAGAAATATTTTACCTTTTTGCCGTACTTATTACCAAATATAAATTTCAACAAAGACTTCTTACCGTCTTTATCATTATCAAAGGCAATAATCACACCTTTGTCTGTTTTTTCTAAAAGAATTTTCACAAATTCCTCTGTAATTTCTTTACCAAGGCAGGCTGTTCCCTGTTTGCCGATCATGAATGCATCAATCAATCCTTCAGTCACTACAATAAATTTTTCTCTATCGAAATAATCTTCATTCAGAATAATCATAGATTTTTTCGTTGGTGGATTGACATACTTTGGTTGTTGGTCAATGCCAGGAATAGCTCTAGCCTGAAAATATATTATATCTCCAGAATTATTGAAAATAGGTATGATAATCCTATTTTGATATCTTCCCTTGTATGCCAAATATATTTTATATGAATCTGGTATTTGTCTTTCAGACTTGAAAGTATTCAATACATCAAGCCAATCTTCAAGCAAAAGACTATCGACATGACGATCATTACCTACACAATCGTCAAGAATATAATTGAAATTTTCTGAGATTTCGATTTTAGGTTCTTCTTTAGGCTTGTCTTTAGAAAGAGAATTTTTTAGTCTATCGGGATCAAAACCATATAAAACTTTTTTGCCTTCATCAACTGAGCATCCTTTTATAAGACAATAGATTTTCAAAAAAGAGCCGGACCTACTACAATTGAAACACTTCCATCCTGGATTACCATTATTCCAATCTAAATGGAACCGTTTCTTTCGAGAATTCTTTTTTGAATCACCACATAAAGGACATCTTGCATGAAAATGTGTACCGTTCGAACTGATAGTAACCAGCTCAAAATTTTCAAGCATGAACATCGTAACAACTGATAAATCTATCAAACAAGTTTACCTCTTACAAATTATCTCCTTTCTTCACATTTCATCATACTCAGGACAATCAAAATCTTGAGGTGAATATATAATAAATTTAGTTTTTTTCTCTCTGAATACACCAAATTTACAATAAATGTCTGTACCTTTTATCTTACAATTGAAACACTTCACACATAATTGATACTCATTCTCCATTCCTGGTTCTAATTTTGTTTTGTCCATCTTCTATAATCTGCTGTCTAATTTCTGGTGGAAATAGCTTGAAAAACTTGCTGATTTCTTGCTCTCCTCTTTGATTTACTCCTAAAATTTCTGAGATATAAACCACTACCTCAAAAGGCGACATCTCCAAATTCTCTCTTTGAACTCTGTTATAAATTTTCGTCATAGTTCTTTTGAGAACCGAAGAAATATTTTGTCTGGTAGTATTTAGTTCCTGAGCTATTTGCTCACCAGACATTGGCACTAATTTTTCATAATAATCGAAAATATTTCCATTCGATTCAAACATATTTCGCTCCTTTCTAGTAAACAAAAATATAATAAATCACATATAACCAGCCGCAAATTGCATGAATAAAGCCCCAAAAAATACTATGATTCACAGAATAAGAAAGTAATGCGGCTAAAATTGAACCAAAACCAAAACCGACTTCAATTTCTACTTTATATGACATCATCCATAGCCTCCTGCGACGCTAGCAGCATCTGGATATCATTATAGAAAACATCTATATTTCTTCTTCGCCTTGTATCAGGATTATAGTCCTTCTTTAGAGGCTGTGTCTTGAGACCAAGTCTATACTCTTTCTCTTTACCAACAGTCTCATAAATGAAAGGCTTCAAAACTCTAACATTGGCTTTTACAAGAGGATTTCCCCTAAAATCCAAAATCTCACCTTCACCAAAAGGCGAAACGTCTTCGGCGATTTCAGAAGTCACTGCTGAACGAGATTCTTTTAAATATTTCAGTCTGCCTTCAAGCTCTTCGATTTCCTTGTCAAGAAAAATCAATTCACCATAACGAAAATGTTTCACAATTTTTTGTTTCAGATTCATTCGAATCTCCTTTCTTACACATATTTTTTTATTTCTTCTTCGTCAAGTTCATACTTACCATTTTCTACAAGTTCCTCTAAAGTATCACCGCAATGAACACATCTTGGTCCATCTATATCTTCAATTTCATGAAATCCATATGGAAATCCACAAAACGGCTCATATCTTTTCATTAGTCAAGTTCTCCTCTCTTTAACTTATCTGTCATTTCTTTATAGAACTCTTGAACAAGATAATTTTCAATCTGTCTCTTTGTGGCTTTGACAGATATTCCATCATCTCTGACTATTCTATAATAGTTTTTGGGTGATATTAGTTTTTCAGCTATTTTATATTCTCGACCTTTTACAGTAAAAGTTTCGCCGATTTTCAACATTTTATCATCCTTTCTTGTTCTATATTTTCTTGTCTCTATAATACATATCGACATCTGGAGAAAATATCATAAATCTTTTTTTAGTCTCTGTCAAACTTTTTTTTGAAAAATTCGCATGGCGTCCAGTTTATTCCTCGGTATTCTTTCGTTCTATCACACCAAATGCTAACGCTTTTCTGTTGAAAATAAAAACAGCTGAAACAACTGGTAGCCTTTTCCTTTTCCTCAATATTACCAATTATATCTTCAAACATTATGCACACCTGCTATAACCACAAACACAGGAAAAACATCCTTCCATTGCATTCATATTCAAGCCGCACTTCGGACATATTTCTTCACTTGTGACACCATTTGAAATGATTTCTCTTCCTAAATAATATTTGTCAAGAAGTTTAGCTATACCATCTGGAATTGATAGTATTTGAGTTGGTTTCTGATCGGTTGATTCAAATTTATGCCATACGGCTGAATCACTATTTATACCTCTAAGTGTCTTAGTAAGCTGCTCTAGTGGTACATCATTCTGAAGTGCTAACGAAAGAACTCTACCAAGAGCTTCAGAAAACGTATTTATAAATTGACCTGATTTACCAAGAAATAAAAAGATTTCAACAGGCTTTCCATCATTATCGCTAACTGTAACATACATCTTACCATTACCTGTTTCAACAGTAAAGGTTTCTGAATGAAGTCTGTTTGGTCTTTTGAATTCAAATATCTTTCTCTCTTCCTCATCTTGTCTAAAAGAAACGGGCTGATTCTTTTTCGAACCATCTCTATAAATCGTCACACCTTTTAGACCTTTTTCATAGGCATATTTGAATAATTCAGAAATATCTTCCTTCGTTGTATCTTTAGGTAAATTTACTGTGGATGAGATAGCTGTTGAACAATACTTCTGTAATTCGGCCTGCATATCAATTCGAGCTTTATAATTGATATCATGAGCCACAACAAATACATCTCTTACCTCTTTCGGAATACCATGAATACCTTTGAGTGATCCCCCATTATTGATAACTTTCTCTAGTAACACTTGTGAATACCAAGGTTCTTTCTTGAATCTTTCTTCAAAGATAGAATTCGCCATGTGCATCTTCTCACCAGATATAAGATTCTTTTGAAAAACAAGACCCATAGCAGGTTCTATACCATAAGAACAATCACAAGAAAGAGCAGTCGTTCCGGTAGGTTGACAAGTCGTAAATTGACAATTTCGTACACCATATCTTCTAACTTTTTCTAAAACTTTTTCGTCTTCAACATGATATGAAAGAATTCTTTCCATATCTTCACGGTATCGTTCATAATTATAAAATGTTTCATTCTGTCTAGCAAGTTCTGTGCTTTTTTCAACACAAGCGGTAGTAATAGTCTTCATACATTCTGCAGCGAACCGTCTACCTTCTGCACTATCATACCGAATATCAAGAGCAAAAAGAGTATCAGCAAGACCCATGATGCCGACTCCAACAGGGCGATATTTTTTTGCGTTTTCTTCAAATCTAGGATCAGGATATTCCATCACATCAATAGAATTATCCATTAGTTTCATAACATTTGAAGCTACATTATAAAGTAATTTGAAATCATAACCATTCTTTTTTATGAACTTCAGAAGATTGATTGCACTAAGATTACAACAACCAAACGGCATAAGAGGCTGCTCACCACACGGGTTGGTACAATTTATCATAAAGTCTTTTATCAATGGATTGAATTTATTTACTGTGTCAATAAATATTACGCCGGGATCGGCAGTGCGGTGTGCTGAATCTGCCAGTCGAAGCCAGATTTCTTGTGGGTCAATCTCTCGAATCTTTGATCCATCTGAAGGAGTAATAAGACCAAAAGTAGTACCATCTTGTAGTGCTTTCATGAATTTATCTGTTACATTGACAGAAATATTCATATTAGAAAGTCTGCCATCTTCTTCTTTACAAGTGATAAAATTGATTATATCTGGATGCCAGCACGGCATCGAACACATTATAGCAGCCCGGCGAACTCTACCACCTGATTTCGTTGTTTCACCAACTGCGTCATAAAGTTTCATGAATGTAATTGGACCACTTGATTTTCCTTCAGGTGGTTTACTTTTATCACCTTCATAAATGTATGCTTCTTGTTCTCTTAGATTACCAATTGGTATACCGATACCTGCACCAAACTGAAAAATTCGTCTTGCTACATTTGCGATATCATAAATTGATTCCATTGAATCTTCAATACCGACAACATAACAGGCCGAAAAAACTTTATGGCTGGTTCCTGCATTTAGAAATACAGGCGTATTTGGACGCCAAATATTATTGGCTAAATAATCGACAATTAGTTTTTGTTCTGTTTCATCTGCTCCAAAATCATTTGATACTCTATTGAATGTATCTTCAATTGTTTCATGTTGAAAACAATATAGTTCTTTAAAAATCTTCTTAGCATTATCTGATAATTGCATCTAGTTCATTCATCCTCCATCTCACTTCCTTTCATAAGTAAGTTTTTTTATTATACCTAAAACAGATAATCTCCTACCACAATTTGGACAAAATATATCATCATATCTAATCTTATTATTCTTATTATATGTTTCTAATTCAAATTCTATAAAACGGCTGGGGAGAAAATCAGGTTCAAATTCAACTTTATGCTCTTGTCCACATGAACATTTCATTTTTTCTTCACGCTCTCGTGGATTATTGAAAAAATAACCAAAATAATCATTCAGTAATTCATAGGGAATGATCGAAACACGATGAGTAAACCACTCAAAAAAATCTTTTATTTCTTTGAGAGAGTAGTCCTCTTTAGAAGGTTGTATTTTTACTTGAAATTCATCACCACAAAGATCATGAACAATAGATTCAAATTCTTTATCGAAGTCATTCATATATGCAACCTTGCTTTTACAACATCAATCTGAAAATCGTAACAATGTAATTTCAAGCTAGAAAAACTCAATGGTCCTGTTTCAATCTCTAACTCATTCGCCATATATTCCATCAACAAAGTAATACCACCCATATTCTCAGGCCATGCACCATACAAATCCCAAGATCGAAAGTAAACACATGCATGCAATTTGCCATCTTTTATATGAGTATCAATTCCTCGGAGACAAGGACTTGTTTGCCTTTCTGCCTCTGTCTTATAAGGCATATCATATGCGAAATTAGATTCTGGATAGCCTATTTGAATATAACAGTGATTGTTACCGTATCCTTTTTCCTTATAATGATCTATAGCCCATTCAACTTGATTGGGCGACATCATTATAATATCGTCTCGGTTTACATAAAAAATATCCGAATTCCTAACTTCCAAATTAGAATAAGGTAATCTATAATCTCCGCCAGATATCCAAGTAGCATATCTATAATGTTCATTTCCAGACAGGTTCTTACCGTCCATTAGGTAGTTCACAAAATATTTCTCAATATCTTCGTCTGTAGTAACCGGCGGGACCCCTTCGGGCATAATTGGTGCTAATGGTCTTGTGGTTGGATGTTCAATAGTACCGGCAACAAAATCAAACTCAAGCCTATAATTTCCAGCATAACTTCCAGAATCTATATGATTCTTTCGACCGTGTTTATAACATTCTGACAACAATTGAAACCATGTAGAATCCAAAGTTTTTTCTACAACAAAAACAGATTTTTTCAAAAACATAAATCTTCTCCTTTTTAGACAAAAAAAGAGAAAGTCTTTCAACTAGCAAACACCCTTCTTTGAACGAAATGTCGCTAGTCCCGCCTCCCCTTCCAGACTTTCTCTTTTCATATTTATATTATAAAACTAAATGCGATAGTAAAATTCTCTACCCTCCGAAGTTATTTTTTCAATGATATACTCTGAAGTATTCATTTGTGGATTATTTGTAGCATAATCCTCCAACATATTTATTGCCTCTTTTGAATTTGTAAATATCAAACATTTTCCATAGCCATAGGGCATCTGCCACCTCTTTTCGAATTCTGTCCTTTCTAAATCATTTACAATAACATACCTCGGCTTCATAATTGCCCTCCTTTATTCATATAGTTTCAATAATGTTCTTTCGATATTATCAAACTTATCAAGAAAACTTTTCATATCGTGTTTTTTGAAAAATGGATACATATTTTCAGGCGGCGGAAAACTATATTTTTTATACATATCCAAAGTTCTCTTTTCAACTGTATGTGGGATTCTTCTAAAGTCGATCAATACTTCATTTCTCTTGTAATTATCTTCAAGGTTATTTTTTTCTACCCATTCATATATTTCTTCAAATGTCATTGAAGACAACATTTTTTCCGCAGTAGTTTCCCCGAAACCAGGTTTTCTTTTACCCTCTGTCTCAGATGTCAAGCCCCAATTTGTAGGTGTTTTGATATTGAAAATACCGTCTTTAGGTTGGCCTATTAGAATCTTTTTCAACAGAAATCTATCAGTATCCTCACAAACCAAATACTCTTGCTTTGATGGATTCCAGATTTTTATTCTGTCTGAGGAAAGTTGAAGATAATCTTCGTCATTTGAAGAAATTATACACTCTTTTCTTTCTAAGTTCATAGCAAGAATAGCAATTATATCATCTGCCTCTGCTGAACGAATTTTGATAACTTTGAAAGGCATGTGGTGTTTTATATCACCAATATATTTATTGACAACTCCAAAAATAATATCCCAATTGATACCGGTCTTTTCTCTTTGTTCTTTTCGTTTTTCTTTATATCTTGACCAATATGCTCGACGCCAATAATTCTTATCGTCAACAGCCAAGATAACTTCTGAAACATCTCTTGTGTAAATTATAGTCTGATAAATTGAATCATAAACCATATATCTCCATAGAGAAAAACTTGGCATTTCAGATTTGATATTCACATCACTAGCAAACAAAGTTCTAAATAACAGATTATTGAAATCAATAAGTACACATTTTTTCATCATTCACCTCAATTTTTTCCGCCCAGGCACTATTATAATACAAAAATGTACACTTGTAAACTACGGAAACATAATAATTGATCCTAAAGATACATTATCCTCCTTTTCTATCCGAGGTCTGTCAAATTTAGGATTCACAACGGGAATTCCACCAAAGGTAAATTCCAAAACACGAAATTCTGCAACATTATAATTGACAGTTTGTTGTGTTACTATATCAACACATTTCATAGTTACATCTCTTTTTTTAGTTATTCTAACAACTTCTCCTTGAATCATTTCAAGGATAGCACGATTGCCTTGTCTTCTTCTGACAGGTAAAAGCGCTGTAGCTATACTACCGACCGCAAGTTCAACTTGTATAGGTATAAACATATTAACCTCCTAACTACTTTATTTTATAAGTATAACCATCTTTAGAATTTCTAACCCAAAACGGTCTTCTATACTTAGTATTTCTGTGATAACTAGCTGCGGCAGAATCAGACTTGAAACGTAAACGTCTTCTATCTGCTTTCATATTTTTGAAAAACTCATCTGGGTCTATATCGAAAACAGGAAATCCTTGTTTCTCGCCATCTGCATAAACACCATCGACATCTGTTTTGAATTTACCATCTGGAGCAGATGTACTCTGATCTTTGTCAGAAATTCTTACTTCATGATCTGTAGCAACAAGTTCCTGTTGTCTGTTACCGTCTGTAAAATCACCCATTATTATCCTCCTCTAAAAACAATTCTTCTTTCAATAAATTTATATCTTCTTCACTAAATTCATTACTTGATATCAGAGCTTTCAATGCTCTTTTCAATATACCAGGTTTCTTTTCTTCTTCTTCTGGTACAGACCCTATTATAACCCTAGAATCTGCTGTAGTTAGACCTTCAAATATATCTTTTATAAGTTTATATTTTACACGGTCATGTGTATCCATTCTCAAATAGTAATCTCTAACTTTGGCTATTAGACCCAACTGTTTCATTTTTTGTGTTAGTTCGGTAAACTCCTCATTCCCTTTTGAAACATCTTCCGGGTGAAGCATCTTATCAAAAAGATAAGCCACAACAATATTGGGCCATGTATCTGAAGTCACTCGTATTGAAGCCATTTTCTATCCTTAGTATTTTCTTAGTTTGGGTTTCTCAATTACTTGTGGTGGTAATACAGGTCTTTTCTTCTCTTCTTCTGGTAAAGGCATTTGCTGTTGTATTTGTTCCTCATATGATCTGTATTGTTTATCCATAAATTTGTTTACTTGTTCAATATTCTCTTCAAGCACACTCTGAGCCCTTGCCAACTCTTTTCTTATTCTATCTAATTCCTTTTGGGTTGTCAACAATTCTTTTCTTGCTTTATCAACTTCTTTCTGAGCTTCTTCAATCATATTCTTGGCTTTGACTTTAGCTTCTGTAACATCACTATAAAGATCGACCATTATATCAGCTGTAGTTGCTTTTGCATCTTTATAAACATAAAGACCGCCTGCGAAGAAAAGAGCTGAAAAAAACATGAATAAAAAAACAAGTGTCTTCCATTTAGAGATTAGAGCTTTAGCAAATGCACCAATAATTTCGTTTTCTGTAACAGTTATTTCTGGCATTTATTGTAACTCCTTTACAATTTCTGGTTTGATAATATCAAAAAAATTCTCGAAGTCATAAAATATGACTTGAGGTAAACTAGGATCAAATTTGACTGTGATGGTTGAAAGTAATCGAATCTCTGGAATTTTATCTTCAAGTATAGTATTTATACTTGTTGAGATACCTAAAATAATCTTCTGACCTTTTTTTCGATATATTAGCATCGGCCATTTACCAGCTTTCATAGCATCAAGACAACATTGTTCCCAAAATGATTTCAATTCAAGATTCTTGATTTCTTTGAAAACTTGCCAGAAGCTCGCTCTAGGATAACCATTCTTACATTCTATATTGAAAATGTCTGTAAAAAACTCTGCTTGACGTGTCAAAGCACGAATATCACCTGACAGTTTCTTATTTTCTTCACTAATTGTAGCAAGACCTCCACTTGCAGGCATCCTCCAAAATTGATATGGTTTTTCTTTACCTGTTAGCCATACTGACAATTTTTTAGATATAACACGTTCAAAATCTCCACCCTTCATTACAACTCCCTTAGAAAGTCTCTTGCAGCACTTTCAGGATTATTTTTCTGGCCATAACCAACCATTTGTAAAAGCCATATTGAAATAACCCAATATTCATTACATTTTACTGTAATTTCATAATAGCCTGACATTCTAGCAGCTCTAGTTAAATCTTTATCAGTATAAAGATTTACTAATTTTTCTGCAATTTCAGTTGTCAACTTGCCGTCATGTACATCCGTTTCCCTTTTCACTCTACCATATAAATCTTGAACATTCTCTGACCAGACATATTTATAACTTCCTGGAACTAAGACTAAACCAGGCTTGCCATAACCACCTGCTATAGCCCAATCTGGAGTACAAAACATTCCCTCACTTCTAGGATTCCAACCAAATTTTTTTCTAAAAACCTCATCTAAAATTTTTTGATCTTCTATTTTCATGTCAACTGGTTTTCTGTCAGTTCTAACTTTCTTCAACATAACATTTTTATCTCGAATTCCCACATTATATCCTCTAAAAAGTGGATAACCTCTCAATTCTTTTATCCAAGCAGAACATTGTCTTTTTATAGTTGGTAATTTTTCTTTCAAGAAGTTCCATTCTTCATAAACTTCTTTAGGTAATCCAGGCGGTAATGGATCATTGATACCACTTTCTTTGATATAATTATAAAGTCTCGCCATTCTTTACCTCAATAAGATATTTATACTATTTATAAATTCTGTCAAGGTAAAAGCAAAAAAAAGACTTCTGGGATACCGAAGCCTTGTAAAACACCAGAAGTCTTTTTTTTTCTAAAATCTAAAATAAATCTAAAAATACAATTCTAAAAATACAATTCTAAATACAATCTAAAAATAATTTTATAATTCTATTATAATCAGGAATAAAACTCTTGGTTAGTAAAGAGCCCCTATTGCACGGCTATTACTATTCGTCACACCATCTCATTCTTTTTCAAGAACTGGCGATTTATACACTGAGTTTACCTTTTACTTGACCTCAATCTGTTTTTGGTTCTCTTTAGGATATTTCAACTTCAAAGTCAAAATACCATCTGTCACTGTTGCTTCGGCATCTTCGATCTCTCCGACGGAAAGGCGTTTGAAGATTCGAGATTGACCAGCATAGTTTTTTGTCTGCACTTGTCGATCTCCTGATATCGTCAAAACACCATCAGCTATATCAACTTTGAGATTGTCTTTGTTGAAACCCGGGACTTCTAGCTGATAGACAGTATTACCGTCCTCGTCGGCGTAACAATTTGTTCCAAAGAACCTATCAAAATCCTCAGAAATTCGGTCAAATAAAAAACTTGAATCTAAGTCAAATAACCTAGATAAAGTACCTTTTTGTTTTTTCACTGGTAAGAGATTACTCATTTTAGATATCCTCCTTTAGATATTCAAATCAATATCTGAAAGGTAATCATTCTTACCAGTTTTGTCAACATTTTTCAGAAAAAAATCACTGAGAAATAAAAATTGACCATTATTATTTGTATCACCATTTTTCATTCTTTTGGCTATATTGATGGCACATTCTGCTCTACTGATTCTACTCTCTAAAATCCACTTTTGATGTCTTTTTCTTCGAATAAAATCTTCTAGTGCTTCAGTTTTATCTTCAAATGCAAATTGTTTTTTTGAATCTTTTTTGAACCATTTCCTGTAAATCCAATTATCAGACCATTCAGATTGTACACTGCTAACCCAATATCCTTTTGGTGTTTCTCTCAAAAGATAATATTCTTGCCATATGACACTAACTGAATTATCAGTATATTGTATATCCGTATATCTATAGAATTTTTTTCTATAAGTCTCGCTTTGCACTTCCATTATAAATTCTCTAGTTCAGCCAAAAGTTCCTGGTCTGTCTGCTCGCTAGGTGATTCCTCTTCGGTATCAAAAGGGTCTTCTGTACTCTCTAATTCTTTTAGAGCTTGCTCGTCTTTGCTTTCAACTGCTGGTCGGCCTTTAGTCTTATACCATTCATCTTTGACAAGATCAAACAGCATTTCATCTTTCAAAGCCTTTTCAATTTCATCGTCTGATTTTTTCAAAGAATCAACATACTCTTGAACATCAAGTCTATTTCCCATGATTTCTTCAATCTCTTTATCCGTACCAAGAGCAGAAGCACGTCTTGCAAACGCTGAATTTGAATAGTCTGGCCATACGGTGCCATCTGCCATAGGCTTTGTTGAAAGAACTTTCAGAATGAAATTGTATCCTGCATCACTTGGATCAAAAATCGAAGCACCAAGTCCTTCTTCTGAATCTGTAATCTCATTAGATAATTTCATCTCAACTTTTTCTGGAAATTCATAAAGTCTTACAGTTCCGGCAACTTTATCTTCCGGGTCTTTTTCTTCATCCCGAAAATCTTTCACAATATAAAAATTACCAACAAACTTTTTCTTTCGAGAGATTCTTTTAGCTAGTTTTTTATCTGCTGCCGAGCCGGTATACAACTTCATTGAAGCAGAACACCATGGACAAAAATTTTCAAAATTGTCTGTCTTATCACAGACCATAAAAATCCATTTTTCACCAGTTCGAAACATATGATAGAAATACTTTTTATAGAATATACCATTAGGATCAGGAAGAAAACGCCCTTGATATTCTTTCGGAATTGTTTCTGTTCCTTTCTCAGGTGTATCCCAAACTAAATCCGATCTTCTAACGCCTCCTTGATTCTGAGGCTTCTGTTTTTCTTCTTTTTTCTCATTCTGAAATGTATTAAACAAGTCTTTATCAATCCACTTACTCATTTATATCCTCCACAAAAGTTTTATTACATTATACATCAACTTTATGAAAATGTAAACACCAAAAAAAAGGGTAGGTTTCCCTACCCTTTTCTAAAGTGACGTGTCAATTACGGAAGTCGATAAACTGATTCATCAATTTCTGAATCGACAACATTGTGATTCTTGAATGTAGGTACACATTCGTCAGGTGATAAACACATACCACCGTCGCCATCTGGGCCATCAGCTGCT
>Ga0209536_100011259_pt1 | contig 13119 bp, 8 predicted proteins | sample DeeMarSeWOR28_12_FD_187461 | JGI IMG/M metagenome (GOLD analysis project Ga0209536, IMG submission 187461) | Marine sediment microbial communities from White Oak River estuary, North Carolina - WOR-2-8_12 (SPAdes) (version 2) | ecosystem: Environmental > Aquatic > Marine > Intertidal zone >...
ATTTAGATGGCAGTAAAAACAAATCCGAGAAGCACAGGATTCTGTCTATTTCATTACTGTTGCCCAGAAATACAACCTTATCCGTTATTCCTAGTTGTTCGCATAAAAATTCAGCATGCTCCTTTTCAGGACCTTCACCAACCATAATGAGTTTTGCCGGTAATTGCTTTTGTATGCCGTCGAAAATGTGAATAACATCCGGAATATGCTTTACTTTTCGAAAGTTACTTATATGGGTAATTATCTTTTCATCTTCATCCGCCATAAGAGTTCGCTGACAATCCGTGAATTCTAAACTGTATTTTGTTTTATCTATAAAGTTGGGGATTACTTCAATTTCCTTTTTAACATCGAAAAGATCTAATGTCTTTTGTTTTAAATCTTCTGATACTGAGGTAACTACATCACTTTTATTAATGCTAAAGTTTACTGCCGGTTTGTAAAAAGGATGGTTCCCCACCAAGGTAATATCCGTGCCGTGCAAAGTGGTGATCATGGGAATATAAATCCCGTCTTCTTCCAGTATTTTCTTTGCCATATAGCCTGCATAAGCGTGCGGTATTGCATAATGCACATGCAGTAATTCTATACCGTATAGTTTTATAGTATCCACAAGTTTGCTCGAAAGCGCCAGTTCATAAGGTTGGTAATGAAAAAGCGGATATTCAGGTACATGCACCTCATGAAAATGGATTCTACTGCTCAATAGCTCCAATCGGACGGGCTGCCTGTACGTAATAAAATGGATCTCATGCCCCCTATTTGCCAAAGCAATCCCCAATTCGGTTGCAACAACGCCACTTCCGCCAAATGTCGGGTAACAAACTATAGCTATTTTCATTTAATCAACTGATTTAAATCGTTGTATATTAGTCTCTTAAATATTGTGTAGAGTACTACAACCTATTTATAACACAAATCTAAGATTTAAATTGCAGCCTAATTGATAAGAGAATCATAAATTGCATTCTGAATCCTTGTTCGCAGTTCTGATTTCACCAAAAGCCTGTTTGTGGCAGAAGGATAAGTCCTGTTGGACAGGAAAACATATACGATTTCCTCTTCCGGATCTGCCCAGGTAAAAGTCCCCGTAAAACCGCTATGACCGAAACTTTTTCTGGACACGCAACCACAGGTAGGACCCTTATCTTCCAACTGGGGTTTATCGAAACCTACACCCCGTCTTACCTTCTTATCGCAGAAATAACACTTATTGAATTTTTCAATGGTACGGGCATTTAAAAATCTTTCCCCACCGTAATACCCCCCCTGAATATACATTTGCATTATTTTTGCCACATCATTGGCGTTGCTGAACAAACCTGCATGCCCACCTACCCCACCTTGCATTGCGGCTCCCATATCATGCACATATCCCTGCACAATCTGGTATCTGTAATAGTTGTCAATTTCAGATGGAACTATATTGTTAACTGGAAATTTTTTTAATGGATTATATGCCGTGTGATTTGCTCCAAGGGGCCGGAAAAGGAAATTATCCATTAAATTATCCAAACCGGAATTATAGGTTTCCTCAATGTATTTTTTAAAGACATAATAGGGAACATCACTGTACCTGTATCTATTCGATTTTAGCCCCTGCCTTCCTATTCGACTATAAATGGAGTCCTTATACGAGTCTTTCAGATACATCCTGTCCGTAACCTTAATGGAAAAGCCATCAGCCGGGTTGCTCCTGTAAAATTCCGGAGAAGGTCTTCTCTGCTCATTTAAAGTCTCCAGGTAAAAGGCAATCCAGGATGGCAACCTGCCATAGTGACTTAACGCTTTAAGCACTGTTACATCCTTAATTTCCGTATCTGCATACTCTGGTATTAAATCCTGAAAAGTATCATTCAAAGCTATTTTACCATCCTCTTCCATTTTCATAACTGCCGGGAGGGTTGAGAGAATTTTGGTCAGTGATGCAAGATCAAATATATTATCGGTAGTTAATTCATTTTCAGACTCATAAGTGGGTTTACCAAAAGCTTTATTATAAATAACTTTGCCTTTTCTGGCAATTAAAACCTGAGCTCCGGGATACATTAAAGAGTCCAACCCATTTTGAACCAATTGATCTACTTCGGCAAGCTTTGAAGAACTCATGCCAACCCTTTCAGGCAAGCTGTACCCTAAGCGCATTAGCGATTCTGTTTTTACTGAAGTATTCACCGGAAACTCCGGACCTACCGTGACCGGCAAAATGCCCTTAGCCGGAATTGCTCCAAAAAGCACTTCCGCCGCTTTCTGCTGTGCAAGTGGGCTATTCTGATATGCAACAAGTATCCCATCAATGTCCTTAAACATGGTTATATCTGAGAGAGCATAAGGTTTGGCAAATACATTTAGCAATACGTTTGAAGTCCTTTGTCTGGAAATTTCCTGAAGCCAAAAAAGCTCTTTTTGAGTAAATTTATAAGGTTTCCAGGGACTTTCATTACTCTTATGAAATCCGATTATAATCAGATTAAAATCAAAAAGCTTCTTTTTTAATGTAGCAATATCACTGCCATTTACCTGCGTTACCTCTGCGTATTTATTTAATGTTTCCAAAAAAGGTGTATTCACTCCATCCCCAAACTTCACATAAGCAATCTTCTTGTTTTCAAGTTTCTTGATCCCAACAAGGTTAAGCCTGTCTCTAATAACTGTAATTGCGCTTTCTATGGCCTCTTCATAGATTACCTCATTTTCAGGACCATTCAGATCCTCAATAAGATTCTCCGTATCTATTGGTCGGTATTCATTTAAGCCCGCCTTGAATTTGGCCATTAATATTTTTTTGACGGAATAGGCGAGCCGTTGCTCTGTTATCAGCCCTTTCTGGTAGGCCTTTATAAAAGTTTCCTTGCTTTTTAAAAAATCCTTGGGCATCAGCAAAATATCGTTGCCTGCCAAAAATGCTTCTAACTCGGTTATTCCATTGTTTGCGAAGTCAGAAACTCCTCTCATATTCAATGCATCCGTAAACACCAATCCTTCAAAATTCAACTGATTTTTAAGCACATTGGTAATGATGTTTTTGGATAAGGATGACGGCCGCTTATTTTCAGGCTCCAATTCGGGAACATTTAAATGCGCTACCATAACACTACTAAGCCCTTCTTTTATAAGTCTCTTATAAGGGTATAATTCAATGCTGTCTAATCGTTGCCTGGTAAAATCCAAGGTGGGTAACGATTTATGCGAATCTACAAAGGTATCTCCATGACCCGGAAAATGCTTCCCGCTTGAAAGAACTCCTGCTTTTTCCATGCCCTTCATAAAAGCAATTCCTTTTAATGCGACATTCTCCCTGTCTTCACCAAAAGACCGATTTCCAATGATTGGATTTCTAGGATCGATGTTTATATCAATATCAGGTGCAAAATTGATGTGAACCCCAAGTCTATTTGCATGCCTGCCTATTTGATTTCCTACTCTTGCCACAATTGCAGTATCCCCGATTGCACCCAGGGTCATATTCCAAGGAAACGAGTAGGTAGAATCGAGTCTCATCGCCAATCCCCATTCGGCATCCATTCCTATGAGCAGAGGTATTTTTGCCAGGGATTGATATTCATTGGTCTGCCTAGCCTGACGCATGGGGCCGCCTTTAGAAAAAATTAGTCCTCCAATATTGTGATCCTTAATAAAATCTTTGATTCTTTGAACACCAGCTTTGTCTTCCTCTGAAGATGCCATTACCATAAATAATTGGCCAACTTTTTCTTCCAATGACATTGCAATATACTTGTCATTTACCCATTCTAACTGGGACAAAGTATCTGTACTAACCAATGGAGCATATTGACCCTGGGCTACTTGTAATAAAGCAAATAATAGAAATGAAAGTAGGTGTTTCCCCATAAGCATTTTTTTTAGGTACTAACTTAAAACGCACTTAAATATTGTACCCTATAAATAAATATAGCCGCGGCGGGATATTAGAATGCCAGAAGCATCTAATCACGCTATATATAATCTTACATAAACCGGCTGTGCCAGCTCTCAGATGCCGGCACTTCCCAATGATTTACATATTCATATTTATTTGTAACCAAATTATTAAAAACTATTGTGTTTTTAGAAATAGCCTTGTCCTTAGCCATTTTCTTAAAATCCTGTAACGTCTTATATGCAATATATGGGCCTTGTTTATAGGACACGTTCATTTTGTCCAATAAATCCACATTGTATTCCTTTTCAAGCTGTTGTATGAAATGTACAGAGGCATCAATAGAGCAGCCCGATGCCGATGCATAATCCTGATCCAAAGCAATTACAATGAAGCGCTTATATTTAATTTCATATCCTGCCTTTAGGTCGCTTCCATGGGCAGTCCATTCTGAAACAAATCTGTCAAGGGCTGTAGATATTTCAACCAGTTCTTCTTCTGAAAAGCTCCTGTTCGCCTGGTATATCCAAACCCTTGCGGTTTCTGTTAACGAATCAAAATTTACGAGCATATTTTTTCTCCTTTTAATTGTATTGATAATTTTTATAAGGTCTGCTATACTCTTTATAAATCTCCGGCATTAGCTATTAACTCAGCAATATCCATTACTTTCAATGAATCTTCTTTCTCTTTGCTCTTTACCCCGTCTGTCATCATTGTATTGCAGAACGGACAAGCCGCCGCAATAATATCGGGTTGCGTCTGCAAGGCCTGCTCTGTGCGTTCAATATTCACATCTTTATCGCCCTTCTCGGGTTCTTTAAACATTTGAGCACCTCCTGCTCCACAGCATAAGCCCTTTTTGCGACAGTTTTTCATTTCTACGAGTTGTGCATCAAGTTTCTTAATTAGATTTCTTGGTGCCTCATACACATTGTTTGCCCTTCCCAGATAGCAGGGGTCGTGAAATGTAATGCGTTTCCCCTTAAAATTTCCACCTTCCAAAGTAATTCTTCCTTCTTCCAATAACTTATTGATAAACTGGGTGTGATGCATGACCTTGTAATTGCCCCCTAGTTCCGGATATTCGTTTTTAATAGTATTAAAACAGTGCGGGCAAGCGGTTACAACAGTTTTTACACCATAAGCATTCATCACCTCAATATTGGTTACTGCCTGCATTTGAAATAAAAATTCATTCCCGGCTCGTTTAGCAGGATCCCCTGAACAACTTTCTTCCGTTCCAAGAACAGCAAAATTTACATTGGCATTATTTAGTATTTTCACAAAAGCCCTGGTTATTTTTTTGGCCCTGTCATCAAAACTACCGGCACAACCAACCCAAAACAATACTTCCGGCTCCTTACCTGCAGCAAAAAGCTCAGCCATTGTCGGTACTTTCAACTCCTCACTCATTTTCTTGTCTATTTTACTTTTTAAGATTCATCGATCCAATTTAGCCTGTCCATTTGATTGAAGGGCCAGGGTGCACCATTATTTTCAATATTGCTCATCATTACATTGAGTTCGCTTGGCGCAGCTGATTGTTCCATAACCAGATACTGTCGCATACTAATTATAATAGATAATGGATCTATACTTACCGGACAAGCTTCCACGCAAGCGTTGCATGAAGTACATGCCCATAATTCTTCCGGTGAGATAAAATCTCCCAGTAACTGGCGTCCATCTTCAGCAAATTCTCCCTTATTAATATCTAAAATATTACCTACCTCCTCTAACCTGTCACGCGTATCCATCATTATCTTCCTTGGTGATAATTTTTTTCCTGTAAGGTTTGCCGGACATTCACTGGTGCACCGTCCACATTCTGTACAGGTATATGCGCTTAATAACTGTACCTTAGTAAGGTCCATAACATCCGAAGCCCCAAATTTATCAGGCGGAGGGGCATCTTCTGCCGGTGCCGCAAAAGGATCAGCACTGGGGTCCATCATTAATTTCACTTCTTTGGTTACTGCCTCAAGGTTAGTAAACCTTCCCGGCTCCGTAAGTTTTCCATAATACGTATTAGGAAAGGCAAGTAAAATGTGAAGATGTTTCGAATAATACAAATAATTCAGAAAAGCCAAAATTCCAACGATATGCATCCACCATGCAATCCGTTCTACCAGGATTATTCCATCTACGGACATACCAGCAAAAACAGAAGTGATAAACTGACTAACAGGAAAAAGACCAGCCTTGGTATAATGCGGTGTCTCCAGAAGCTGAAGCTGATAATCCGCAGCATTCATTGTGAGGAATAAAAGCATTAAAACCAATTCTATATACAAAATAAGATTGGCATCCAGTTTTGGCCAACCTTTCATTTCAGGTTTAATAAAGCGTTTTAACCGAATAAAATTTCTTCGTAACCAAAAGATAATCACTGACAGTATTACCAATAGTGCCAGCACTTCGAAGGAAGCGATAAGGACATTGTAAATTTTGCCGAGTGGCGCAAAAACCCTGTGGGTTCCAAAAACACCGTCAATTATTATCTCCAGAACTTCAATGTTAATAATAATAAACCCGAGATAAACAATTATATGCAAGACACCGGCTATGGGTCTTACAACCATTTTAGTTTGCCCTAAAGCTATCCGGGCCATATTCCTAATGCGCTGTGGTTTGTCATCGGCCGGCATTTCGCCTCTTCCAAGATTGATGTTTCTTAAAAGCTTTTTAACATTCCTGGCAAAATAACCAATACCGGTTATTAGAATAACAAGAAAAACTACATTTGGGAGGTACTGCATCTATTCTTCTGGTTTTTTTGTAGCAGGATCATCTTCCGGGACCTCATATTCTTTTTGTTTTTTACCAAAAACAGAGACATTTACATAGCGCTTTGGATTTAAGCGAAAATCCTGAAGAAGCAGGTCTAATTCTTTGGAAGCTTCAGATAAATTGTTATACAGTTCCTCATTATTTACCAATTTGCCAAGCGTACCTTCACCACTTTCAATTTTGGCCAACATTTTATCCAAATTGCCTATCGTGGTTTCTAAATTTCTTATTGTATTAGAAAGACCAACCTGGGCAATTGAATCGGAGAGTGCGGAAAAATTTGTTGTAATGGTATTAATGTTTGTTATGGAACTGTCTAATTTGTGTTTATTATCTGCCAATAATGTATTTAGGGTTGCAGCACTTGATTGAAAACTCTGGACTGTAACGTTGAGTCCCTGAATACTTTCGCGCAAACTCCTCTTTGTCTCTTCATCCAGGACGTCATTGAAATTTATCAACAATGAATCTGCATTGGACACTGCCCCTTCAATTTTGGACTGTAAGGGCGCTAATTTTTGTTGTAATAAATCTGTTAAACCGGGTTTAATATTAGAAGTAAGGGTATCACCAGATCTTGCGGCCGGAGCACCATCAAAAACAGGATTAATTTGAATTCCTTTTCCACCAATAATCCCGGTATCATAGAGCTCGGCTACACTGTTTTTTGAAAATTCGAAATTACTGTCCACAGAAAAAGTTACCAGAAGGTTGCCACTCCCGTTTTTAAAAGTAATATTATTCACATTTCCCACATTTAATCCGTTTATGGATACTTGTGTGCCCGGTTGCAAACCACCAACATGGTCGTAAACTGCATAAAAGATTTTGCTATTATTAAATAAAGGAGTCGCTTTGAGAAAACTATAACCCATAACAAACAGCAAAATACCACCAATAACTATTATTCCCGTTTTAATTTCTCTGGATAGTTTCAAACGACTAGATTTAGATTACAAACAAAATTAGAAATAAATTTCAGAAGACCTCCCATTATTCTGAGACGTATTTCAGGGCCTCCGGTACAGGAATTCTTTTTCCATCCTTATAGGCCACAATAAAGGATGAAGTATAGCCTTTGGCATCGGCATTGGCCTTATACAGTTTTGCCTGGGAATATGAATTGGTCTTTCCGTACATATATCTCACCAGGTTATTATACCGCTCTGTGGAGAGTGAACTCAAGCCATTAAACTCTTCTGAAAGCAAAGGCAAAACCTTTGAACTGGCTAATAATTGTACTTTAAATACCACTTCCGAGTCTGAAACAACTTCTTCTTTTTTTTCTTCTTCTTTAGCCCCTTCAACCTTTGGTGTAATAATAGGTTCTTCCGAAATTGGTGTAGGTTTTTCCGTTACCGCTTCTACAGCAACTATTTCTTTTGCAATTGGCTTGGCTTCTTCCTTAACCTCATCCTGCTCTGGTTGATTTTGAGCAGTTACAGTAGTCTCAGCCGGAGGCAAATCACCCGAAGATACAGCTATTGGTTCCTTGATTTCTTTTCTCGCAGCTTCTTTTTGCTCTTCAGCAGCTGGTGTTTCTTCCGGATTCACAACTGCAATTGTCTCAGGAGACACGGCCTCCTCGGCCTTTTTTGTTGCAGTAATTTGGTTGGAAGAAGAAGCATCTTCCAGATTAACCCTGGTATTATTTTTATAATTAATAATGGCATCCGCAATAGCAGTGCCCATTTCATCCTGACCTTTTTTGGAATTTAGATATACTCCCTCCGACTTGTTTGTAAGAAAACCTGTTTCTATCAGAACACTGGGCATAAATGTTTGATGCAGAACAATAAATCCGGCCTGCTTTACCTTTCGGTCGTTACGACTAAGGTTGTTGGAAAAATTATCCTGCATCATCTTTCCCAACATAATGCTTTGATCCAAAAATTCTTCCTGCATAATGGTTAAGCCTATTACAGACTCTGGTGAGTTAATATCATAATCGGCATAGCGCGTTTCGTAATTATCTTCGAGATAAATCACGGAGTTTTCCTTTTTTGCTATCTCAAAATTCTGTTTGTTTGCATGCAACCCCAGTACAAATGTCCCTGCTCCATTAGCATCAGAAGTGTGTGAATCGCAATGTACAGATACGAAAAGGTCCGCATTTGCCTTGTTTGCAATTTCTCCTCTAACATATAGATCTACAAAGGAATCATCCTTTCTTGTATAGATAACCTTAATGTCCGGGTGGGATTCTAATTTCCTTCCAACATTTAAAACAATATTTAATGCAATATTTTTTTCCATATAACCATTGCCCAGGTTACCCGGATCATGACCACCATGGCCTGCATCTAATACAACGGTGAATTGATCAGTTTGAGGAAATACTTCACTTTCAATATGGGAATAGGAGCATAACAAGAAAAATGCTATTGCCAGGGGAATGAAAAAAAACTTATTCAACTTCATTTCTATATAGATGTATTTTAGAGAAAATGGAACACTAATAATGGCATTATATCTTATTCTAAGTTAAAAAACTTTTGGATTTATCTCTTTTTGAAATCAAAATTACTATAAACGTTTTTCGCCTGCCAAAAGGGTTTTAATAGCATTTACTATGGTTAAATTTATTGTAATGTGCTACAAGCAGACCAAAAAATATATGTAAGTTTGACTACCAAAAACGAAGCCTTACCGTTACAAAAATAGGATTTATCGCTTTGCAATCAAACAAACATTCTCTACTTTTCTTATTACTGCTTGTCATCAGCGTTATTCCCCTCTCTGCACAGGAAGATTTGGTGAGGCCTTTACCTATTAAAGCTGTGGGAGATACCATTTATGCACCACTTATGCCTGCTCCTGCAGTTTTAGATACAGTACTGACAGATTCCATACAGACAGATTCAATTAATGGCAAAGAGGGTATTTTAACGGATAAAATCAAATACAAGGCCAAGGATTATGTTAAATTAAGTCAGAAAGATCAGAAAATATACCTCTACAATGAAGCTGAAATTTATTATCAGGATACGGAATTAAAAGCTGGTGTAATCATTATGGATTACGTCAAAAATGAAGTATATGCAGGACGCATGAGAGATTCACTGGGTAATTATTCACAAACCCCATATTTTAAGCAAGGTGAAAATGTGGTAATTCCGGATTCTATCCGATTTAATTTTGACACACAAAAAGCCCTGATTTGGAATTCCAGAACAGAACAGCAGGCGGGGTTAGGACAACTTGGATCTGATGCAATGAAGGTCTATGCTTCGATTACGAAAAAGGAGAACGATTCGGTTTATTTTTTAAGCGAAGGAAAACTAACAACTTCCAAAGACACAATTAACCCGGATTATTACATCAGGGTGAGGAAGGCAAAGTTTGTCCCAAAGAAAAAAGTCATAGCCGGATTCAGCAATATTTATATTGCAGATGTACCTACTCCTATAGCAATGCCATTTGCTTATTTTCCATTGACTTCAGGCAGAACTGCAGGTGTAATGATGCCTACTTTTGGAAACGACCCGGACAGAGGCTACTTTCTGCAAAATATGGGTTATTACGTCCCGATCAATGATTATGTGGACCTAACCCTTACCGGCGACCTGTACACCAATGGCAGTTGGGGTTTCAGAGCACAATCTGTCTATTCCAAACGTTATAAGTATAGAGGGAATTTTAATTTCAGGTATGAAAATCAGGTTACCAGTCAAAAGGGATTTGATGATTACAGCCGCGGGACTATTTATAATATTCAAATTGCACATTCTCAGGATTCAAAAGCCAATCCCAATTCCAGGTTGTCAGCATCTGTAAACCTTGGTAGCAGCCAGTATTACAGGAATTCTTTACTACAACAAAATTTGCCCAACACCCAAATAAACAACCTGTCTTCCTCTGTTTCATATTCCAGAACATTTCCGGCCTATCCTTCTGTGAATGTCAGTTTAACGGCAACACATAATCAAAATACTAATACAGATGCGGTAGATTTAACACTGCCAACATTGCAGGGCAGTCTGGAGAGGATATTTCCTTTTGCCAAAAGGGACGGCATAAAAAAAGGCGCTATACAAAATATTAATTTTCAATACGACCTTAATGCCAGAAACAGCATTAAGACCAATTCTGATGATTTTCTAACATCGAAAATGTTCGATGACGCCAAAGTTGGCGCCAGACACAGAATCCCGATAAGCACAAATTTTAAAGTTGCCAAATATTTTAGCCTGAGTTTAGGTGGCAATTATGAAGATGTATGGACCCTGGAAACCTATAATCAACGTTATGATGCGGAAACCCAGGAAGTAGTTACAGATACAATTCAAGGTTTTGACCGATTTAATCAATACAGCTTGAGCAGTAGTTTAGGGACAACGGTTTATGGTACATTCAATTTTGGAGAGGATAAAAAAATACAGGCTATCCGTCATATTATGAGACCCTCCGTAAGTTACGGCTGGGCACCTTCTTTTGATCAATACTATGACGAATATATAAATGGGGTTACGGGCGACACCATTGAGTATACGCGTTTTCAGAACACCTTATACGGTGCTCCCAGAAGCGGTAAATCAAGTGCTTTGAGCTTCTCACTTGCAAATACCCTTGAAGCCAAAGTGCGGGATAAGGATTCCACGAAATTAGAACCCAAGAAGGTAATGCTTCTCAATAGTTTTAATTTGTCTACGGGTTATAATTTCCAGGCAGATTCCCTTAATTTAAGTCCGGTTGCCCTGACAGGAGGCACAAATATTCTAAATAATAAAATGTCCATAAACTTTGGGGCCAATCTGGATCCCTATGCAATAGACAATAATGGCAGGAGGATAAATACTTTTAACATTAATAACGGAGGAAGCCTGTTCAGGCTTACCTCTGCGCGGGCTAACTTAAGTTATTCCTTAAGCAGTAAAGATTTTCAACCCGTCAAAGACCGGGAAGAATACCCAACAGAAGGCGATGCTTATGTTGCAGCCAGTGGGGGAAGGACTGATGACCTTTTTGGCAAAGCAAATAATTTTGATGAAAGCAGATTTGACGAGATGGATGACAAGGCTGTTGAGAATCCGGTTTATCAAAATAAAATTGAATGGGACCTTAGACTTCAATATGCGGTTACCTATAGCAATAGCGCCAGACAGAATGAAATTTCCAATAATTCGCTAATGTTTTCGGGAAACATTACGCTATCACCCGGGTGGGACGTTGGGGTGTCCTCTGGTTATGATTTTGCGAACAAAGGATTTACTGTTACCCAGCTTCGATTCAGACGTGACTTAAAAAGTTTTAAATTAAATTTTGACTGGACACCATTCGGCGATTTTGAAAGATGGTACTTCTTTATAGGAATAAAAAGCTCCATTCTAAAAGATCTGAAATGGGAAAACAGAAGTCAGCCACCACCAAGGAGGTAGCCGTTAAAGACCATAGGACATCTAATTTATACTCATATTTTTCTTACTTTGTAGATCCTAAGAAAGCTAAAGCATGAAAAAAATTATTAACACCTCTAAAGCCCCGGCTCCTATTGGCCCCTATAATCAGGCTGTTTTAAGTAATAATACCTTATATATTTCCGGGCAAATTCCATTAGACCCCTCAAATGGCCAGCTAATTAAAGATGATATAAAGAGGGAAACACTTCAATGTATGAAAAATCTAGAGGCAATACTCAAAGCCGCGCATATGTCTTTTAAAGATGTTGTAAAGGCTACCATCTTTGTTAAGGATATGAACAGATTTTCAGACATTAATGAAGTATACGGTTCTTTTTTCAATCCCGAAGCAGCACCTGCCAGAGAGACCGTTGAAGTCTCAAATCTGCCAAAATTTGTAAATGTGGAGATTTCTATGATCGCTGTCAGATAGTTTCCTTGTGAAATTCTACGAGTCCTTCAATTGGTCTCTGGCGAATCACTCCTACTATCAGGTCATTCCTCTCAAGCACTGCAACTAATTCATCTTTAAGGAAATAGGCGATACTGCCAACAAAATTTATTGGCACTTTGGTTGCCAATTCAAACTGCATTATGTAATTATTTACAAACTGTTGAAGCCCTTTGTCTATTACCCCCTTGCAATAGGGATGATCCTTATTTTCAATCAGGAATCTGGCAAACGTGGCCAAATACGTATTCGGGTTTGGTTGCTTGTAAAGGTTTTCCTTGATAACATCGGCATCAAGGTCATACTCTTTGTCGAACTTAATTCCGAGGTCCTGAGGCATTTTATGAAAATAGTAATCGCGAATTAATTTCCTCCCGAAAAAATTACCACTTCCGTCATCCATGGGAATATACCCCAGTGAAGTCACTTTTTGAAACAATTGATGACCGTCATAATAGCTGCAATTAGAACCTGTTCCCAAAATACATACGATTCCCTGATGTCCGATTTTGGTGGTGGAGTAGATAGCGGCAAAAGTATCTTCTTTAACCTCCGCCTTAGCATTTGGAAAAAAGGATTTAAAAATTTTCTTCAAG
>Ga0209536_100011260_pt1 | contig 13119 bp, 9 predicted proteins | sample DeeMarSeWOR28_12_FD_187461 | JGI IMG/M metagenome (GOLD analysis project Ga0209536, IMG submission 187461) | Marine sediment microbial communities from White Oak River estuary, North Carolina - WOR-2-8_12 (SPAdes) (version 2) | ecosystem: Environmental > Aquatic > Marine > Intertidal zone >...
TGATCGTCATGCTGGTTGGAACCTTGTCCAGCGGGATGCCATCCAGCAGGATTTCCATGTCCCTCAGGGAGGCAACAGCCACACCACACTTCCCAAATTCGCCGACTGCTTCAGGAGCGTCGGTGTCGAAACCCATCAGGGTCGGTAAGTCGAAGGCGATCGACAAGCCAGTTTGTCCCTGGTCCAGCAGGTACTTGAAGCGCTGGTTGGTTTCCTCTGCAGTGCCAAAACCAGCAAACATGCGCATTGTCCACAGCTTGCCGCGGTGCATCGTGGGATGCACACCGCGCGTGAAAGGGTATTCGCCAGGGAAACCCAGATCCTCACTGTAATCTAATTCGGCTACCTCAAGCGGTGTGTAAAGCCGCTCCACAGGTTCCGAAGAAGTGGTGATGAAATGATCCTGGCGTTCTGGCATTCGTTCGAGCGTATGTTTCAGATTTTGTTCCTGCCATTCCAGCAGCACCTGGCGCAGTTTCAGAATCTCCTGGGGATCATACATGCAGTACTCCTTGGGGGAATTAGCCCCAGAAATTATAGCACGCCAGGCGTTTTCCTTGATATTGCAGGCTGGTCACAATTCGGTCCAATGCACCGGGAAAATACCCTGAACTGATTGACGCTGTCGGTCTGGGCATGGTAGAATTTCTCAGCTGCTAGCCCCCATCGTCTAGCGGTCCAGGACGCGGCCCTCTCAAGGCCGAAACCGGGGTTCGATTCCCCGTGGGGGCATCCAAAACCGTTCAATTACCACTTGAACGGTTTTTCTTTGTGTTACGATCTTGGGAAACAAGGTGCCATATATGAAATTTCAACTCATCCGCAGTGCTACCCTGCGCATGGAATACGGCGGTCTCACGATTCTTATCGATCCAATGCTGGGCCCAAAGCACACATTCACATCTTTTGCCGGGATTGAGGATAATCCAACTACGGACTTGCCGCTGCCGATCTCTGAGGTGCTGAAAAATGTAGATCTAATCCTGGTATCACACCAGCACCAGGATCATTTTGATGTCCAAGCCCAGGAAATGATTGATAAATCCATACCAATTTTTTGTCAGCCAGGTGATCGGGAAAACATTGAGACCCATGGTTTTACCAATGTAATGGAAATATCCAACGAAATCGAATGCCAAAAAATAAAAATCAAGCGCACTAGCGGTCAGCATGGTACAGGTTCATGGGGTGAGCGTCTCAACCCGGTATCCGGTTTTGTCCTTCAATCTCCAAGTGAGCCAACTGTTTATTGGGTTGGTGACAGCGTGTGGTGTGATGAAGTGCAACATGCTCTGGATGAGTACCAGCCAGATGTGGTCATAACCCATTCCGGGGGAGCAGAACTTGAATATAGTGGACCTATCATCATGGACGCCGTGCAAACTATCAAGGTATGCGAAGCGATCCCTACTTCGATCGTAATAGCGACGCACTTAGCAGCGCTGGACCACTGCAAGACCTCCCGCAAATCCCTGCGGATTGCTGCGACCGAGGCTGGGATTACAGCTGATCGCCTGCGGATACCTGGGGATGGTGAACAAATAACGATTGAGAAGGATATATAATTGAATACATTCGCAGGCCTGTAGAACTATGATTTTTTATCGACTTCGTAACCAAAATAATCCAAACGTATCCTTAGGTTTGACCACCTCCACCTGGTATGGCATTCTCGAGCTGGCTGAAAATAATGGCTGGAATCCGATGGGTACGCTTCCACCAGACTCAGATGATGCGGGGATGTTCCTGGCTGGTATGGGTTCAAGAGAGGCCCACCTATGGAGCGGTGAATATTGGAGTGCTCAAGGCGGCCTGGTAATGCTTGAAGATGCCCTCAACCTGGCAGATGCACTCGAGCGCGCCCTGCTGAATTATGAACCACGATACATTCCCTCCCTTTATTACTACACAATCTTTGGTGAAAACGATAGAGTGAATGGGTCTCAACCAAGTCTGGGATCTATTCAGGGGGTAATTGACCTCTGCTTCCTCGGTGAATTCAAGATAGAAAAAGCCTGGTCGAGATTGTGACTTGCTTGTTCACCTGCGAGAATGAAGAGTAGCAAATCGGACAACCATTGAGAATTCCAGTCCCTCGCAATTAATTTCGCAAGAACCTAACGATAGAACATGAGGGTTGTAGAAAGCATTTTCTTCAAGCGGTGCCCTTAAATTCAGGATGTTACAGCAGGTTTGATTCAGTTTAATTCTCCCAAAACAACAATCCCCAGGTAACCAGGTCCACCACCAGCCTGGAATTTACCAGGTACGGCTTGAATGCCTGCTCCCTCATTGAAAAGGAGTCACCTTCCGGGTTTTTCACTCCGCGATAACCAAGTCCCAATGTTTATTCTTGCAAAGCATGTAAAAATTTTCCCTGCAAAGTTGGCTTAGTCATGTACTACTTGCGGGTTCATGGCACCGGTGTGGTAGTTGACAGCACCTGGCTTACGAATCTCCAGAACATCCTGCGATGATTACCAAATCGTCCAGCAGGAAGAGGTAAATTTAGAAGCTTGGGGGCATTATTCAATTCTCGCTCTCGATGAAGGTATGGTCAGAGCATCTCTCGATGATAGTATTAATTCCATGCGATGTAACCTTCTTTGTAACGCCGCATCTAACCAAAGGACAACTGAAATATTATTGCAGGAGAGAAAATGAACAGAAAACCTTATACCACCATCAAAGCAAAAACGCTGGAATTTCGCCAGGATCACTCCTGGCTGTGGATTGGTTCTTTATTGGTTTTGATCGCCATTCTCAGCCTGGGGATCAGCGCCTGCAGCAGCGCGCCTGCCCAGGTCAGCGAGACAGTCGAAGCGTTGCCAGCGACCATTTCGATCGATGAAGCACACGACCTGTACCAGGAGGGTGTTTTCTTGCTGGATGTGCGCACCCAGGAAGAGTGGGATGAATTCCACGCCCCAGGTACAACCCTTATCACTCTCGATCAGCTGGAAAGCCGCCTCGATGAACTCCCGCAAGGAGAACCGATCGTCGTTGTGTGCCGCTCTGGAAACCGCAGCCAGGCAGGTCGTGACATATTACTCGATAATGGATTTGTGGCGACCAGCATGGAAGGCGGTCTGAATGCCTGGCGGGAGGCAGGTTACCCGATCGAATAACAACAACTCGTTGTATTCTCTTTTACACCCGCGTAGAGCCAACCACGTGGGTGTTTTAATTTCCTATCACTTGCCACCAGCCACCACAAACCCTGCGTACTTCCCCAGCCAATCTTCCCGGTAAGAAAAATTCCTATTACTCAATTATATCTTGACAATACATGTACATTTAGTGTACAATTGGAGAAATCTTGGGCTGGTATAACAACAGCAATGGAGAAACTAAACATGAGTCAAGGTGAACAAGCGGCAAAAATCGTCGAGATCGTGGAAGTGGAAAAAACATACCAGGTAGCTGGTGGGCAGGTGCCTGTACTCAAAGATCTATCACTGACAGTTGACAGTGGAGAATTTATAGCGATCACCGGGCCTTCCGGAAATGGCAAATCTACCCTGCTGAACATGATAACCGGCATCGACCGGCCAACCAACGGCGAGGTGAAGGTTAACGGCACCCTGGTAAACGCTATGAACGAGAACCATTTGGCAACCTGGCGCGGGGAGAATATCGGCATCATCTTCCAGTTCTTCCAGCTGCTGCCAGCACTTAGCCTGGAACAAAATGTGCAAATGCCAATGGAATTCACTGGTAAATACACCCGCAGGGAACGCCGCGAACGTGCTTTGCACTTGCTGGATATGGTAGGTCTTGCTGATCAAGCCTATAAGCTACCCGGCATGGTTTCGGGAGGTCAGCAGCAGAGGGCTGCCATTGCCCGTTCATTGGCCAACGACCCTCCCTTGTTGATCGCGGATGAACCGACCGGCAACCTTGACTCAAAGACTGCTGAATCCATTTTTGAACTCTTCCTGCAGCTGAACACACAGGGTAAAACCCTGCTGATGGTCACCCATGACGTCAACCTTGTCCAGCGTATTCCCCGCATCGTGGAGATCCGGGATGGTTTCATTTACTGCGATTCGATCGCTGCCCCAGATGTATTTACAATGGAACCGTCAGAATCGCTCACAGTGGAGCGCTCAAGATGACCAGTTTGCTCAGCAAGGCCTGGTACGAACTGTGGAACAAAAAGGCGCGCACATTCCAGGTAGTCATGGTGATTGCGCTGGGTGCGATCGGTATTGGGCTCGTGATCGGCGGTCGCAACCTGATCGCTGGTACCATCGCAGATCAGTGGCGCCAGGCTCAACCGCCCCATATCAAGCTGGGTGTCAACCCAGCGCTCACCCCGGAGCAGCTGAGGGCACTGGAGCGTATTGATGGTGTTTACCAGGCCGAGGGCTTGCTTAATGCATCCGTCGAGTGGCGCCTGGCAGGTGATACGGAATGGCAAACCGCCCTGCTCGAATCACGCCAGGATTTTCGCGATCAAAAAATGGAACTGGTAAATCTGGTCAGTGGGGATTGGCCATCCCGCAATAATTTCGGGGTGATCAAAACCGCAGATACACTCTACGGGGTTGGCGAAGGTCAATCAATCGAAGTGCGGGTTAATGAAAGAACCCGGGAATATACCATCACTGGTACCTTGAAACCTGTTGGCCCGTTTCCAGTTGTCTTCCTTGGCCAGCCGGTTTTTTACGCGGACCAGAGTACTTTCACTCGCCTGACGGGTCGCAACACCTACGACACCATCCAGACCCGGGACCTGGTTTTCAGCCAGGCTGGCGCTGAAGCAACCGACCTGGCTATTCAAGATTACTTCGAAGATATTGGTGTGGATTCAGTTGGCGTGCTGTTCCCCTTCCAGAGTCGTATAGTTCCACCCGATATCCCGCCTGCAGCCGAATTGCTGAATGCAATTTTCCTTATCCTGGGTTTGATCGGGGTGATCATTATCACCATGGGAATTTTCCTGGTATACAACAGCATCAACGCTATCATCACCCAACAAGTCAATCAGATTGGAGTTATGAAAGCGATTGGTGCCAAATCCTGGCAAGTTTTTCTGGGTTACTTTGCCCTGGTCTTGGCTTTCGGTATTCTGGCCGCGCTGGTTTCAATCCCCCTGGGTAGCCTGGGAGCACGCGGCTTGCAGGCATTATTCATAAACTTGCTCAACCTCGAAGACCCGGGCTTCTCGTTTGACCTGGCTGCTGTTTCCGTGCAGGTAGCTGTAGCCATCGCCGCACCCATCCTGGCTGCACTGCTACCCCTGCTCGCTGGAGTACGTATCACCGTGCAGCAAGCGATCAATAATTACGGTTTGACAGGCAGCGTCGGCCTCGTGGAAATGCTGGTTGCCCGGCTTAGGCGGCTGCCTTACTCCCTGTTGTTGATCATTGGCAACACATTCCGCAACCGGCGCAGAGCGCTTTTGATCGTGGTAACACTGGTGATGGCTGGTGTGGTATTCATGATGGTGCTGGGTGTCAACGATGCAACTCGCTATACCTTTGGGCAGAAGCTGACCAGCATCCACACCTACCAGCTGAATTTACAGTTTGAAGAGCTCGCCCGTTCAAGGCGCTTGGAAAACCTGGCTCTCACCAACCCAAACGTGGCAGATGCAGAATCCTGGCTTGTCTTGCCCGGCAAAGCCCGGCCTTTGGATCAGGAAGAACAGCAGGTAACCGATGCTCGCATTCGCATGTTTGGTTTACCCCCTTCAAGCAGTATGTACCAGCCGGACCTGCGGGAAGGGCGCTGGTTGAGCGCGTTTGATCAACGCGCAGTCGTCATCACGCAGCGTCTCGCCTCAGAAAAGGATTGGGGGGTGGGTGACACCATCACTTTGACGGACACACTCGAACGAGAAACGGATTGGCAGGTGGTAGGTATCACTTACGATCCGCTGGCCAGTTCGGATATCTTCATGCCGCTCGAAGCACTCCAACAACAGCAACGGTCCAGGGGTTTGACGAATACCTTGTGGATAAACACCTTTAACGGGACTCCTGATGCTGCCAGGAACACTGCCCTGGAATTGGTCGACACCTTCGATTTCCGCAAATTAGGCACCACGCCTTCGGGCACCTTTGGCAATTTGACAACGGCGGAAATCGTCTCCCAAACCCAGGGCGGGTACAGCCTGATCTTCCAGCTGCTTGCTATCATGGGTGTGATCATCGCCGTGGTGGGCGGCGTGGGATTGAGTGGTGTGCTCACATTGAATGTGCTTGAACGCCGCCGGGAAATCGGCGTAATGCAATCGATCGGGGCATCAAGCTGGCGTGTAATCCGCTTGTCTATCGGTGAAGGTGTGCTTCTGGGTTGGGTTAGCTGGCTGATCGCCCTGCCATTGAGCATCCCGGCTGCCTACCTGTTGGCAACCCGTGGTTTGTCCCTGGCATTAAACCAGCAGCTTTCCTACCAGTTCACCCCCATCGGTGCGTTAATCTGGCTCTTATTGATCACAATCCTTGCAGTAATCGCCAGTGCGCTGCCTGCCCGCAGCGCTGCCAGGGTCAGTGTTCGCGAAAGCCTGACTTACTGAGTGAGATATCGAATCTATCACTTTTTCGTGGAGGATACGCTACAATCGTACAATAAGTCAATTCTTGAATAATCTTGAGGCACTATTGCGATTAGGTATATATGGGTGAGATGATGAAATACACATTGAGATTCCTGGCATTTCTATCCACAATCAACGCCCTGCTTATCTTCATTCAACCCAGGGATAGAGCAATCAAATTACTGATCTGGTTTCCGAAGATGATCGCTGCCGCCCTATCACCGCTGATGGTCGTTACAGGATTATTAAGTGCTCTGCTTGGTATCCTACAAAAAGATCGTATCCTTGCCTGGATGGGATTCTTGGGTGCGGGTTTGGCAGCCAGGTTTATGGCTGAAATCCCGGATGGCAGACCCCAAATCGCTTCCCAATTGGACTCTGAGAAGCTGGCACATCTGCCACGACAAATGGTTGGGACGGTTGATTTTCAACCTGATCTGGTCATCGCTCAGAAACCCAATACTGCCAAATCTTTACTTGCTGACCTCTGGCAGCCCTCGCCTGGGAGCTGGCGTTCCGGTCTGGGCATTATTTACGCACATGGTAGCGGGTGGCGCGTTGGTGATAAGGACATGCTTACCAGACCGTTCTTCCGTCATCTGGTCAAGCAGGGTCACGTGGTGCTGGATATCGCTTACAGCCTCTATCCAGAAGCAGACCTGCCAACCATGGTCAGCGAGGTCAACCAGGCTATCCTGTGGATGAAGAAGAACAGCCAGGCACTCCAGGTTAATCCCGACCGGGTTGTGCTGGTAGGAGGCTCCGCAGGTGCACATCTGAGTTTACTAGCTGCTTATGCGCCTCAACGGCCTGAATTCCAACCCCCTGGGGAGAGAGGAGACACAACCGTGCGTGGCGTGGTCGCTTTCTATCCAGTAGCTGACATGCAGAATGCCTTCGCAGGAGCCCAAAACCAGAGTTCCCAGGCGCCTCGCCTGGTCGACAACCTGGCAGATACTTTGTTTAACCGAATATTTAACCTGCACCCGGCTCCGAAAGATGACCAGGGTCTGCACGGCAGTGAATATGAGAACTACCTGGTCAACCTCCTGGGTGGTTCCCTGGAAGAGATACCTGAGGTCTATAAAATGCTCTCCCCCATTACCCATGTCAACAATGATTGCCCACCAACGCTGATCCTGCAGGGCAGCGATGATGTATTCGAACTAGCACCTCCTGCCCGGCACCTTCACCGTGCGCTACTCGAGGCGGGAGTCCCAGCTATCCTGGTCGAATACCCGCACACTGAGCATGGATTCGATCTGATTCTGCCCCAGATTTCACCGGTTGCACAGGCAGCCACGCGTGAAGTAGACCGTTTCCTGGCGCAAATGGCTTAAACCATCCAATTCCCCCCTCAGTTAAGTTTCTGGAGAATTTTCTCGATCCTGGCCAGGTCGGGTTTCGCTCCTAATGCTTCAAAGTGCGAACGAGCTTCCATGAAGTAGCTGGATGCACGCACCCCGTCAGTTTGCGCCAGGGCGAGCTCACCCAATTCATACTGCGTGCGTCCGATCTGCCAGCCAGATTCAAGCCTTTCAAATATCGCCAGGGCTTTTTGCAGGCGCTCATCGGCTTCCTCGTATTCGCCAGCGATGCGTAACGCGATCCCCCAGGCACGATGAGCCACTGCCAGGTATGGTTTGTGGTCATCCCGAGAGGCCAGTTCCTCAAGGCGTGGTGTGAATTTGCGGATCGCATCCTCATCCTGTGCACGAGCTGCAGAATCAACCAGCATCATGTAAACGATATGCTCGTGAGCCATGGTGCCCCTTTTAACCGGCTGGCCAGACAAGGCCAATGCGGGTTCTAATTTTCCTCTTACCAGGGCGAACTCGCCCTCTGCCTGCAAAGGCAGGGAGTCTCAATAGAATTGGTTTCGCTGCCAGTTTTCCGGTTCACCAGACATCGAAATCATGTAATCATAGGATTCTTTGGCGTAGGTTTTAGATTGTTCTTCTTCGCCACGCAACGCGTGAACACTTGCGCTCAGCGCTACGAAAAATCAGGTTTCACCTACGCGTTCCCGGGTATGTTTCAGTTCTAGGTCGCGCCATTGCTTCTCGACCTCCAGGACCTCATTCCAACGGTCCTCCCGGAACAAACATTGTGCTCGAATGCCCATTGTATTAGCAATCTGGTCAGTGGCCTGCATGCGGGTAGCAAAATCCTCAGCTTCCTCCAGGTACGGTCTTGCCTGGCGATATTCCCCTACATACATCAGCGCAAGCCCTGCACCCCGCAAGACATCCAACCGCTCACGAGGGTCTGCAAACGTTTTGTCCTGGCTGATTTCCAGTCTCTGCATGGCAACATCTAAGTGCTGGCGTAATAAACTGCGCCCATCCAGCACATTTGCCAAAGCACCCATAGCCTGTGAGAGCAAGACTGGATCATCCAGCTTCTCAGCCATATCAACTGCAGCCTGGGCATACCTTTGCGCATCATCCCAATTTGCTGGTGACTGGTTGCGCCACGCCTCAACGGATAATGCGGACAGCAGGAGCACCGTCTCGGGATTGGGTGCTGAATCGACCATCGCCGGCAAACTATCCCCCAGGCTGGCCAACGAGCGCTCGCTGATCGCATTCACCTGGGAAAATGTTTCTGCATCAACCGACCACTTGGCTTCTGTAGCAATCTGGATAATTTTACGGTGCAGCCGCACCGGAGTAATCTGGTCAGCATCTTTCAACTCGCCCCATAATGCAAGTGCTTGCTGGTAGCTATCGATTGAACCGAGAAAATTGCGCACCAGGTGGCAAACATCTCCGAGTTCCTCGAGCAAGCCCAACCTCACAGCCAACTCGGCGTTTCCATCCAGCAGATCGAGTGCATAACGCAGGTTCTCGACTGCTTGCTCGTATGCAAACACGTGCACTGCCTGCCGGGAAGATTGGCGGTAGTACGAAATCGCTTTTTCTCGCTGACCAGCCAGCTTAAAGTGGTGTGCCAGCAAGCCATAAAGCCCTTCCAGTCGCTCGGGATAAAGTTCTTCCATCGCCTCACCTACACGCAGGTGGAACTCCCGGCGCCGCTTGAGAAGTATCGTTTCATACACTGCTTCCTGTGTCAGCGGGTTACGGAACATGTACTCAACTTCTGGAACCCTGGCTGATTCGCGGATCATATCCATGCGCAAAAGGGTTCGCACGTGCTCATCCAGCTGCGGGCTGTTCTGGTCAACAGCTTGCAGGACTCGATGGTAAAAAGAACGTCCGATTACGGATGCCATTTGCAGGGTATTGCGTGTTTCATCTTCCAGCTGGTCAAGGCGCGCTGACAGGAGTGACTGCAGGTTGTCTGGGATAGCAAATTCAGCAGCTTCATTTGTAGCTACCCAATAACGCCGCTGATCTCCATCCACATCTCGCTCTTCCACTTCAACTGCTCCGTTATCGATCAGGGTGCGTACCACTTCCTCGATGAAGAAGGGATTGCCATCCGATTTTTCCAGGATGTTTCTGCGCAATTGATCGGGGATCTCGGGGATCGCCAGCAGGCGGTTGACCAGCTCGTTGCTCTCCTCCACGGTAAGTGGACGCAGTATGATCTCGGAATAGCGATGGCGGTATTCCTCATCTGCTGCAATTTTAATTTGCCAGGCTGGCACAGATCGCTCCTCCCGCAAAGCACACAGCAGGACCAGTGGGATTTCTCCAGTTAATGGCAGCAGCTGGCGTAGCAGTTCAATGGAAGCTGCGTCACTCCAGTGCATGTCATCAAAAATAAGGACCGCTGGTTTCTTGGAAAAACTGGCGCGTAACCAATCGTTCATTGTCACCAGCAGCTCTTTTCGAAATACCTCATCATCCAGTGGTGCTCCATTTGTCTCGCTTTCCAGGGCGAAGAGCGCTTCAAAAACTTGTTTCGCCCGCGGACGGCGTTCTTCTGAAAAACTCTCCACCGCGGAAGTCAACTTTTTGCGTACGATTTGGGGTGGATCGTCATATGCGAGCCCCAACACGCGCTGGATCAGGCGTTGGAACAATCCGTAAGCCTGGTTGTATTCATAAGATAGGCTGATGGTTTCATACCAGCTGCCATTTGTCCCGATCATTTCACTGAAATCCTTGTAAGATTCGCTGATTAATCGGCTTTTGCCCAATCCCGCCTCACCCAGCACGCAAACGATGCGCCCGATGCCCTGGTTCAGGTCAGATATTACTCCCTTTAATGTTTGCAGTTCCGCCACCCTGCCAACCATCTCTACGTGCAGCCCTTCGATGCCTCGTGCCCGCGCCGCTAAATCCTTGCGGCTCAGCACACGGTAGGCTTTTACGGGTTCGCTCTTGCCTTTTACCTCAATATCGCCAAGCGATTCAAATTTAAAGAGGTTGACCACATGCTTGTGAGTATCCTGGGCGATCTGCACCGTGCCAGGTTCAGCGGTGTGCTCCATGCGTGCCGCCAGGTTGATCGCATCGCCTAGGGCTGTGTATTCCATGCGCAAGTCCGAGCCGACTGCCCCCACCACGACCAATCCAGTGTTGATACCCACGCGTACATTTAAATCGATCCCCCAGGCTTTCTTGATTTCATCCCGGTATGCCGCGATGCCTGCCACGATATCCAGGCCTGCCAATACTGCTCGCTGGGGATCGTCTTCGTGCGCCAATGGCGCACCAAAGAATGCCAGGATGCCATCACCCATCAAGCGTGCTACGGTGCCCTCGTAAGTGTAGACCGGTTTGATCATATGCTCAAAGGCACCGTTAATAATTTCTGACCACTCCTCGGGATCTAGCTGCTCGGCTGCAGCTGTTGAGCCTTTGACATCACAGAACATCATGCTCACCACCCGCCGTTCACCGACCATATCACCGCTGTCTCGAGCCGCTTCCAATTTACTCCTCATTTCCTCGGAAATGTATTGACGCAGCTGATAGCCTGCTGGTAGTTTTTCCGCGTTCTCTTGGCCTGAACTGGCAGGTGAAGTTTCTGGGGAAACTGCATTCGGGGCGGATGGAACGGGTGCTGATTTAGTCTTGGAGCTGACCGGCAAAGGAGGGCTGATTTGTCCCTGAAGCAGTCCAGGATTTTGATCGTTTAGCTGCCGTCCGCAATGATCACAGAACACAGCAGCTTCAGGCAGTACAGCGTTGCAGAAAAGACAATTTACCCCCAACCAGAATCCACAACGCCTGCAAAATCTGGCTTCCGGGCGATTTTCAGTCTGGCAATTTGTACAATTCAATACATATCTCCCAAGAGCGATTATCAATCAAACCAGCTCGAAGGAACCATCATCCAAGCCGATCTACAAAACCAATAATTAACACGTACATCACAGTAAAAATGAAGAAAATACCAGCCGAAACGAGGGTGCTGTAAATGATCTCCCGCCAAATTGTAGAGAAATTCTCGGGCAGGCTGCCGTTGTAATAGCGGAACAGGTTGAATGCAAAGATATAGGCTGCCACACCAAGTGGAGGCACCTGCAGCAGGTAGCGAATGTTGCCCGCAATAGACCCCCTGAAGTAGTACAGGATAATGCCTGCCAGCATCGTCAAGAATCCTGAAACCGCAATAGCGAGTAAATTCGTTTTTATGACTTCATTTTCCATATCTATTCTACCAGGTGACCCATTTTGTGATCAGCACTTATGCGAAAGTAAATTTCCGACTATTCAAGCAGATTGCCATAGATACCTTCTTCATCTCAGGCAAGCTGTCCAAATTCCATCCCTGAATACCAGTCGATCATTATCCCAACCCTGGTTTAAAGATAATAATAATAAAGATTGTACGCTCAATCTGCGCCTTCACCTGAGATGGAAGCTTCTCCTGGGCTGGTTTGAACCTTTTCTGGACCACTGGGAGGTTTTGAGGGGAGCAGCGCGCCAACCAGGACACCTGCCAGCACCAGGACCCCTCCAGCTATGAAGCTCAATGTGATCTGCTCCCCTGCCAGGGATGCTGCAACAACGACTGTTACGAGCGGGATAATCACAAATCCATAAGATGTCCCAGATGCAGTCCACCTGCCCAACACATACAGATAAAGCAGAAAACCGATGATGGTCACAAAAACTATCAGGTATCCTAACGCAACCCAGGTATCTAATTGGGTAGGAACCACCCAGGGTTCATTGGTGATCAGCGACAATGCACCCAGGATCAAGGCACCTATGGTCATGGCGATCGCATTCGTGGCGATTGGGTGGCTTCGAGGGAACTTCTTAGCGATCACACCTGCCTCCGAAAGACAGATTGCACCCGCGATTATCGCCAGGATATGAGGCAGCGACAATCCCTCTCCGCTTGCCCCTCCTACAACCACAGCGATACCACCCACAGCAAGCAAAGATCCCAATATTCCCTGCCAACGCAGTCGCTCAATTCCGTGGAAATAAGCCAGAAAGATTGTCAGCAGGGGAACCATTGCCATCAAGACCTGGTAAGTGCTGGCGGGAGTTTTCACTAATCCCCATGCCATGAACGTAAATGCTAATCCAACACTCAGCGTACCAAACAACACCGCGCCCAGTAAAGCTTGCCCACGTGGAATCGGGATCCTGCGCAGGAACAATAGGATCCAAAAGATGATCCCGGCCAGGAGTGCCAGGAGG
>Ga0209536_100011261_pt1 | contig 13118 bp, 9 predicted proteins | sample DeeMarSeWOR28_12_FD_187461 | JGI IMG/M metagenome (GOLD analysis project Ga0209536, IMG submission 187461) | Marine sediment microbial communities from White Oak River estuary, North Carolina - WOR-2-8_12 (SPAdes) (version 2) | ecosystem: Environmental > Aquatic > Marine > Intertidal zone >...
AATCAGCAGGAAGAGTTCGAAGCCCTTCTAAAATCGCTTGAAGATCAACAGAATCTGCTCGCATCCACTCCGGCGATACGACCTATTTCAAGAAATGTAAAGTCTTGGATCACCTCCAGGTTTGGTTACCGCAAATCCCCGTTTACCCAGCGGCGCGAATTTCATAAGGGTTATGATATCTCATCCAAGACCGGAACTCCAATTCTGGCAACGGCTGACGGGATCGTCACATTTGCAGGTAAAAAAGGCCTGCTGGGCAATACCATTGTGATCGATCACGGTCATGGTATGGTTACCCGCTATGGGCACTGTAAAACGTTTTTAAAGAAACCGGGCCAAAAGGTAAAACGATGGGAACCGATTGCATTGTTGGGCAATACCGGCCGCAGCACCGGTCCGCATGTACACTACGAAGTACATCTTAACGGAATACCGGTGAATCCTGAGAAGTACATTCTGAACTAAGTTTGCAAGCTCTCCCATCTGCGGGAACCTCGGCATACCCTATTTGCGACCGCATTTTGTTGTCGCCGGGTGGGGGGCTTCTCCAAATTTTAATCCACCGTGATCCTTCATCTTGAGACCTTGCTTCAAACACCTAATGACCTGATTCAAATTCGTGCAGCAGTAGACAAATTAACTGTTGAGACCCACCCTGAATCTGCTATAATGAGATCAATTCCGACACAATAATAACGACATCTTCAGCCGGGAGGAACGCCCGCCCAATGATAATGAATTTTTTAACCAAGGTTTTTGGCAGCAAGAACGAACGCGAGCTAAAACGCCTGCAGCCGGTTCTTGAACAAATCAACGCTCTGGAACCCGAGATACAGGCGAAAACCGATGAGCAGCTTAAAGCGCAAACCGCGGTATTTAAACAGCGCATAGATCAAGGCGAATCCTTGGACGATATTCTGCCGGAAGCATTTGCAGTTGTACGTGAGGCCTCCCTGCGCACCTTGAATATGCGACATTTTGACGTACAGTTGATTGGCGGAATCGTTCTCCACCAGGGTAAAATAGCTGAAATGAAAACAGGTGAGGGGAAAACACTGGCGGCTACACTGCCGGCGTATTTAAATTCTTTATCGGGCAAAGGCGTTCACATTATCACCGTCAACGACTACTTGGCTAAACGAGATACCGAATGGATGGGAAACATCTATAAGTTTCTCGGCCTCTCGGTAGGTACAATTCTGCACGGTCTGGACGATACTGAACGCAAGAATGCGTACGGGTCTGACATCACCTACGGCACCAATAATGAGTTCGGGTTTGACTACCTGAGAGATAATATGAAGTTCGACCGTGATTCATTGGTTCAGGGTCATCTTAATTTTGCCATCGTTGACGAGGTCGACAGCATCTTGATTGATGAGGCCCGAACGCCTCTAATTATTTCAGGACCGGCTGAAAAATCTACCGATTTGTATTACCAAGTCAACAGTTTGATTCCGCGACTGAAGAAGGACAACCACTTTACAATCGATGAGAAGGCCCGAACTGCGATTCTAACCGAAGATGGTGTCGCGCACTGCGAAAACCTTTTGCAGGTGGATAACCTCTATGACCCCAAGTACATTGAGCTGCTGCATCATATCAACCAGGCCCTCAAAGCTCACACGTTGTTTAAACGGGATGTGGACTATATTGTTAAAGATGGGGAAGTCATCATCGTTGACGAATTTACCGGTCGGCTCATGCCGGGTCGTCGATACAGTGAGGGCTTGCATCAAGCCCTGGAGGCCAAAGAGAGCGTAAAAATTGAAAATGAGAATCAGACCCTGGCCACCATTACGTTTCAGAATTACTTCAGAATGTATAACAAACTATCCGGAATGACAGGTACGGCCGACACTGAGGCGACCGAATTCAAGAAAATTTATGATCTTGACGTCATGGTGATCCCCACCAACATGCCCATGATCCGAAAAGATTTCTCGGATGTGATCTATAAAACCCGAAGAGAGAAATTCGATGCCGTGCTGGATGAAATTGTCGACTTGCACACCAAGGGGCAACCGGTTTTGGTGGGCACGATCTCGATAGATGTTTCCGAAAACCTCAGTAAAAAACTTAAAAAACGGGGCATTCAACATTCGGTTCTCAATGCAAAGAACCATGAGAAAGAGGCCGAAATCATTGCCCAGGCCGGCCAAAAAGGATCCGTGACGATTTCAACCAATATGGCGGGTCGGGGAACGGATATTGTGCTTGGAGAAGGCGTGACCAATTTGGGTGGTCTTCATATCCTTGGAACCGAGCGGCATGAAAGCCGCCGGATCGATAATCAACTGCGCGGGCGGTCCGGCCGGCAGGGAGATCCAGGTTCCTCCCGGTTCTTCCTGGCTCTTGAAGATGATTTGCTGAGGATATTCGGCGGTGAACGCATCACCGGGATTATGGAAAAGTTGGGTATGCAGGAGGGCGAGCCGATTGAGCATAATATGATCAGCCGGGCGATAGAGAATGCCCAGTCCAGGGTAGAAGGGCACAATTTTGAAATTCGTAAACAACTGCTCGAATACGATGATGTCATGAATCAGCAGCGCGAGGTGATCTACCGGCAACGCCGAGAAGCCCTGGCCGGCAAGAGCCTGAAAAATTCGATTTTGGAAATGATTCGAGAAAAAGCTGAAGGGACTGCCGACGTCTTTGCCGGAGAAAAAGCTCATCCTGAAGATTGGGATTTGAAAGAATTAAATGACGCCGTTTACAAGCAGTTTAATTTTCGTTTGAATTCTCTTGACCCGCAAGCCTTGGATGGGCTTAATCGAGACGGTCTCGCAGAATTGATATATGAAGAAACCTGCCGTGTCTATGAAGAACGTGAGACGGCGATTGGTGCTGATGAATTCAGAGAATTGGAACGGGTGATCGTACTCCAAACCGTCGACAACCTTTGGAAGGACCATTTGCTTTCGATGGATCATCTCAAAGAGGGTATTGGTCTGCGTGGGTATGCCCAGCAAAATCCCTTGATTGTGTACAAAAAAGAAGGCTATGAGATGTTTCAGGACATGATCCAGCGGATTCAGGAGGAGACACTGGGGATCCTGTTTAGAGTTCAAATTGCCGAGCCTGAAAAGATAGAAGACATGCGCAAACCCCGACAACAGCAAATGGTTTTTTCAGGCGGAGAGGGGCCGGAACGGAAAAAGCCCGTCAAACGTGAAGCTAAAAAGATCGGTCGTAACGCGCCTTGTCCCTGCGGCAGCGGAAAAAAATATAAGAAGTGTTGCGGCAGGTAGGCATCCCAAAATAACAAAAATTCATTTGGTGCCCTTTACAAGAGGGAAAACAAGTGATTATTATAAACTCATCCTTCGATGGATGAGGACGTCCCAGACGAGTTAATTGAAGAAGGCCTTATCGATATATCGTTGGAGTTGGTTCTAATGGGTCAGCATCATCCGGACTTTGATGAACAAGTCAGTTCAGAGACCAGCATTGAGGTCAAAGAACCACCGTTGTATAAAGTGTTGCTTCTAAATGATGATTACACGACGATGGAGTTTGTCGTTGAGGTGCTTAGGTATGTATTTCATAAGACCTCGCAAGAAGCTACCCGGATCATGCTGAGTGTTCATCGAGAAGGTGTAGGGATTTGCGGGCTCTATCCTTTTGAAGTCGCTGAAACCAAAGTGGATGCCGTGGAGGCGTTAGCACGCGAAAATGGTTTTCCTCTAAAATGCGTTATGGAAAGAGAGTAAATTATGATCAGCAAAGAACTTAGCGCCACCCTTGGCTTTGCTGTCAGAGAGGCTAAGAAAAGACGCCATGAATATGTCAGCATCGAGCACATTCTCTTTGCGATATTGTATGATCCTACCGGAATGGAGATTATTGAAAACTGCGGAGGCAACGTTGAAAATCTGATATCTGCTCTTGAAAACTTTTTCGAGGAAAAAATCGAACGAATTCCTGACGGCAACGAATATGTGCTTCAGCAGACCATCGGGTTTCAGCGAGTCATTCAACGCGCGGTGAATCACGCCCGTTCGGCCGAAAAACAGGAAGTCACGGTTAGTGATATTCTTGCGTCCATTTTTCTGGAAAAAGATTCCCACGCCGAATATTTTCTGGGCGCGGAAGGCGTCACCCGCCTGGATGTGCTTAACTACATTTCACACAGCATGTCCAAAATGCCCTTTGAGGACAGCCCTGGTAGTCTGACTAAATCCAACAAAGAGGAGCGCAAGAAAAAAGGCAACCCGCTGGAACTCTTCACCACCAACCTAATCAAACTGGCGAGAGAGGACAAACTGGACCCCCTGATCGGACGCAACATCGAAATGGAACGTACCATGCAGGTGCTCTGCCGCCGTCGGAAAAACAATCCGGTTTTTGTGGGTGATCCGGGTGTCGGGAAAACCGCCATGGCAGAGGGATTAGCCCAGAAAATTCAGAAAGGCAATATCCCGGATCTTTTGAAAGACGTCGAAATATTTGCACTCGATCTAGGCGGTATGCTGGCGGGAACCAAATTTCGGGGTGACTTTGAGCAGCGCCTCAAAGGGGTTATTGCCGAGTTGAAAAAGAAGCCCAAAGCCATTTTGTTCATCGATGAAATTCATACGATTGTGGGTGCCGGGGCTACGAGCAGCGGATCGATGGATGCGTCCAATATACTCAAACCGGTTCTGACCAGCGGCGAAATCCGCTGTATCGGATCCTCTACCTTCGAGGAATTCAAAAACCATTTTGAAAAAGATCGGGCCCTGTCACGTCGCTTTGAAAAAATCGAAATTTTCGAACCCCCGATCCACGAAACCATTCAGATTTTAAAAGGACTGCGATCCCGATATGAAGAACATCACGGCATTGTTTACACTGACCCGGCTTTGAAAGCGGCTGCTGAGCTTTCCGCCAAATTTCTGAATGATCGTTTTTTACCTGACAAAGCCATCGACGTGATTGATGAAGCCGGAGCCTTTGTTCGACTTTCCGGAGCTGCTAATCGCAAAAAAATCAATCCCGCAGACATTGAAAAGATCGTGGCCAAAATGGCCCGGATCCCGACCCAGAGTGTATCCACATCGGATCGGACCAAATTGGAAAACCTTGAAGATGGTCTTAAGCGGGTTGTTTTTGGCCAGGATGATGCCATTTCGGCTCTGGTCACATCCATCAAGCGCTCGCGTGCCGGTTTGGGAACACCTGCCAGACCGGTAGGTTGTTTTTTGTTTACGGGACCGACCGGTGTGGGCAAGACCGAGGTATCCCGACAGATGGCGGCGATTCTGGGGGTGGAGTTCATCCGGTTTGATATGAGCGAATACATGGAAAAGCACACCGTCGCCCGTCTCATCGGTGCACCTCCCGGTTACATCGGTTTTGATCAGGGCGGGCTTCTTACCGACGCCATCCGTAAACACCCGCATTCGGTTTTGTTGATGGATGAAATTGAAAAGGCTCACCCAGATCTTTTTAATATATTGCTTCAGGTAATGGATCATGCCACTTTGACCGACAATAACGGCAAGAAAGCGGATTTCCGGAATGTCATTTTAATGATGACATCCAATGCCGGTTCGCGTGAAATGAGCCAACAATCCATTGGTTTTGGTGATGTACGCAAAGACGCGGCATCCAAAGGCTTGAAAGCCATTGAAAAAATGTTCAGCCCCGAATTTCGGAACCGCCTGGATGAGATTGTCACCTTTAATTCTCTCAACCTCGAAATTATGGAAAAGGTGGTCGACAAGTTTATGGCGGAGCTTAACGGGCAGCTGGCGGTCAAAAAGATAAAATTGACAATTGCACCGCAGGTGCGAACCTGGCTCGCAGAAAAAGGCTACGATCCAACATACGGAGCACGACCCTTAGCCCGGTTGATTCAAACCGAAATTAAGGACGCCTTATCGGATCAGATTCTATTCGGCCGACTTCATAAAGGTGGTGTCGTGTCCGTTGACCTTAAAGAGGATAAACTGGTCTTCAATTATGGTTAAGCTGATAATTGAAGATTTGTGAATCCAGGTTGTGTCGCACCGGGGCGAGCCGCATTCCGCAATAAAATGCCCGTTTATCAACTATCTGAAGATCTTTTATTTCCCTCTCCCCACCTGGCAACCAAAGAAGGTCTTCTGGCGGTCGGTGGAGATCTCAGCCGTAAACGCCTCCTGCTGGCCTACAGTCTAGGCATATTCCCCTGGTACTCCGACGGTGAGCCGATTTTGTGGTGGTCGCCGGACCCGCGTCTGGTGTTGTATCCGAATAAGATGCGTGTGTCCAAATCACTAAAAAAAACAATTCGGAGAGAAATTTTTCATGTTACCATGGATCAAGCTTTCGACCAAGTCATCACAGAGTGCGCTGCGGTGCGGTTGGAATCCAATCGAGGTACGTGGATTGTTGACGACATGATACGCGCCTACTGCAACCTGCATGAGTCCGGATTTGCTCATTCTGTTGAGACGTGGTCGCAGGGCCGGCTAGCCGGTGGGTTGTACGGGGTATCTCTAGGCAAATGTTTTTTCGGGGAATCCATGTTTACCCGGGTAACCGATGCGTCAAAAGTAGCTTTCGTTACCCTTGGCCGCTATCTAAAGGCACTCCAGTTTGCGTTTATTGACTGTCAAATTGCCACGGCGCACTTGAAGCGTTTTGGTGCCAAGGAAATACCGCGCGCGCGGTATTTAAAGGAATTAAAAAACGCCCTGGCTGCACCCACGTTGAGAGGCTGTTGGTCATTCAATTAAAAAAAAACAGCCATCTGCTTGATTCCCGCCTTATTCGACATCAATCGGTTATACCAATGACGGCTTGACATCGTGTGGGGTTGATGTTTAGAAATGACAGCTTGGACGAAGTCGTTTGTAGAACAAGGAGGAATTCTCAGAATGCAAAAAGGATGTCTATTTTGTCAAATCGCCGGTGGAGAAACATCGACCGAAATGTTGTTTGAGAACGAGACCCTCGTCGTTTTTAAAGATATTAACCCTCACGCACCTGTTCATCTTTTAATCGTGCCCAAAAAACACATTCGAAGTATCAATGATCTCACGCAAGACGAAAGCCCCATATTATCGGAAATGGTCATGACCGCCAAAGTGATGGCCAAGCAATTTTCAGTCAACAAATCCGGATATCGCCTTTTCGTCAATGTCGAGCGCGGTGGAGGTCAGGTGATTTTTCACTTGCATATGCATCTTATCGGTGGCTGGAAGTAGGTTGCGTCCAGAGTTGGAAATTTCTTGGTAAAACAGCATGTTCCCCGGGTTTTAGGCGTCAAGATACCTAACCTACGCTTCTCAGGAGGCTAATAGTGCATGGATTCAGATCTCGCAGGAGTGCCCGGTGGCATTTATATCCACATTCCATTCTGCAGGCGAAAGTGCCGGTATTGTGATTTTTATTCCACTACCGATCTTTCACTGAAAAGCGCTTTCTTGAATGCCCTGGAGCGTGAAATCAAGATGACCGATTCCCGGTCGCTGAAATTCGACAGTCTTTATATCGGCGGTGGTACACCAACGGTTCTGGATGCCGACGATATTTACCGAATTATTGAGACTGTCGGCCGCTACTTTAATGTTCTACCGGGTGCTGAACTGACGTTGGAAGTCAATCCGGGAACAGTAACCCTTGACGAATTCAGATTCTACAAGAAGGGCGGCATCAACCGTCTAAGCATCGGAGTTCAATCGTTCAATGATAGCCACCTTCAATTTCTCGGCAGGATCCACACGGCATCCGAAGCGGTTGATTGCGTGCTGCGGGCGCGACAAGCCGGTTTTGATAATGTCGGACTTGATTTGATTTACGGGCTACCTGGGCAGGATTTGACCGCTTGGCGTGGTGATTTAATCCAGGCGGTTAACCTGGCACCCGAGCATCTCTCATGTTACATGCTTGCGTGCGAAGGCGGGACTCCCTTGGCGCAGGATGTGAGAAATGGGAGTGTGCATATGCCGCCCGATGATCTTCTTTGTGACTTGCTCGGCCTCACGGCAGGATTTTTAACTGCAAACGGGTTCTCACACTATGAAATCTCAAACTTTGCCCGCAAAACTGAAGATGAATCCAAGCCGGTAGCTTCCAGGCACAACCAAAAATATTGGTCCTTTGCGCCGTATATCGGTCTTGGCCCTGCAGCCCATTCTTTCATCGAGCCTATGCGCTACTGGAACACCTCCGATATCAATACCTACATCAGTGAAACCGAAGCCGGCCGTTTGCCTTTAGCAGAAAAGGAAACGTTGACCACCGAGCAACTCATCATAGAAAGCGTATATTTAGGACTGCGTCAGATATCTGGCATTGACCTGCTATGGTTTAACCACAGATTTGGGTTAGATTTTCATTCAATCTTTAAGCAAGTCATTGAAGAATTAACCACAGAAGGCTTGATAACTATTTCCGACACTCACTGTTCTCTTTCTCATAGAGGCTTGGCGATGCTTGACAGCGTTGCCGCTATGTTTACCGATCAGGAATTAGGTGCGTTATCCTCTTAGATGATACGCGATAGAAGAGTCGTTGAGATGTGGATTCATTAGGAAACTGAACTCAATTGACCGAAAACGCTCAATGCACGTTGTTAGTTGTTTGTCGTTTGTTGCGGTACCGGGATGCTTGCCATTTACCTTTTGTATCTCCTCACCTCAGAGATTGTGTAATCGACGTCATCCTTTGTGACAATGAAAAGCACCAAAAGGGAGGTTTCATTTGAGTTTTCTTTCGTGCTTTCGTGACTCGGATTTACCCTTTGCGCAGTTTGCGTACATCCCCCACCCGCAGTGTCACATTTTTCGAGTCAAAATATTCGATTAAGGGGATAACATATTTGCGGGAAGCGCCGGTTAATTCTTTAAATTGAGGAGTCGTGATTTCACCATGGGATTCCAAAAATGTCACCAAACGGTTTTTCAAATCAGCCACTGCGTCCGCGTGAAAGTATAGATCATCTTTGGTTTTTATAATGCGTCCTTCCTCAACCAGGTGCATGAGAACATCTTTAGTGCGGCCGGCATCAACCTTCAGAGATTTTGATATTTCTCTGAAATAGGGGGGTTGCAGGCCGCTCTTTTGATAGCTATCGATAATTTTGTCACGAATATCCGCCTGATCCCGACCCAATAAGACCCTGTGGTCTTTCAGACGAACCGTGTTTTCTTCCTGAACAATTTCCCGGTTGTTGATCATCTGGTTAAGCACTTGATTAAAGAGTTTTGAGTCGGTAAGTTGCGGAAACTTAGATTTGAGCTCTTCTTTGGGCATACCGGCTTTTAATGGATTGGCCGCATGATACGCACCGAGGTGCTCAAGCGTATACTTCTTAATTTCGTCAAACGAACGCTGATGAATGTAAATGCGATGCTCTTTGTCGGATTGAAAAATTGTTTTTTTAGACAATAGATTCTGCAATAACTTATCCAGCTGCTTGTCCGTCAAGTTCGTCATGATTTTCAGATGCGAAAATGAAACGCCGCGATATCCCGACTGCTCAATATGATACCTGATAATCGATTCATCATCGTCATCGACGAGACTTCGCAAACCTTTGACGACCTCCGGTTTCAAGCGCTTGTGTTTGTGCGGTATTGGATTTAATACCTGCCCGCCGCCGATGGTTCGGACGGGTGAATAACTGCGGACCACAAAACGATCACCCTTTACGATCGCCACCGCAGAATCAAGTCGCAGTTGTGCCACAGCAGTCTGCCCGGGACTCAGCTCTTGCTGGTCGAGTAATACCAAATGACCCAGGACTTCACTGGTTCCGGTGTGAAACCTGACCACGGTTCTGTTTTTGAGAGGCTTTTTATTGCTGGCAAGGTAGTGAAAATTGACATCCGCCATATAGCTGGTGATAAGTGCACCCGGACGGGATAAGACTTCACCGCGTTGAACCGCGGACCTGTCCAGGCCTTGGAAATTAATCGCCGTTCGCATACCGGCGCGTGCCTCATTGGCGCTTTGATTGTGAACCTGAATTCCGCGAACTTTGGAGGTTATACCGGATGGGTACACCATAATCGTGTCGCCTACCTTTACCTCACCGGAGATCAGTGTTCCGGTAATGACGGTACCGAAGCCTTTCATGGTGAACACACGATCAATCGGTAAACGAAACAGCGTGGAGGGCAACCGTTCCGGAAGGTTTCGGGCGATCTCATCAAGGGCAGCGATAAACTCGGGTATTCCTTGGCCAGATGCAGATGACACGGGAATAATAGGTGAATTTTCCAAGAATGTTCCCTGACTGAATTCTCGGATATCTTCCAGCGCCAATTCCAACCACTCATCATCTACCAAATCGATTTTGGTCATGACCACTATACCGTGTTGGACACCCAGCAGCGAGCAGATTTCCATATGCTCTCTTGTCTGCGGCATTACACCCTCATCGGCTGCGATGACCATGGCGACGATATCGATTCCGGTTGCGCCGGCGACCATGTTTTTAACAAATTTTTCATGACCGGGAACATCGACAATTCCAAGATGCTCTCCGCTCGGCAGATCTAACGAGGCAAACCCAAGTTCAATGGTAATACCGCGTTCTTTTTCTTCTTTTAAGCGATCGGTATCGATACCCGTAACCGCCCTGATAAGACTGGTTTTGCCGTGATCGATGTGGCCGGCAGTACCGAGAATGATCTGTTTCACGTAAAATGCTCCTGTTTAAATTTCATATTTAGGACACGGATTTTCACAGATGTTCACGGATTTTTTGAAAGCTGGTATTATACTATCACAAGCAAAAATATAGTTGAGTAATCCATGTTCACCTACCCGCTATCGCGAGCCGCTTTGGCGAGGCGGGCGGGTCCGTGTCTCTATCTCCTCATAAAGAGAATCATTTCAGGCTAATTATTTCGGCGCTGACGCAGATATTCCGCGACATACGCCAAGCCCACCATGATAATTGCCAGACCGATAGCATAACCGAAATGAATCCTGCCATAGAACATCCGCGTAATGACGACAGCCAAACCGACACCGATGAGTGCTCTAATAATAAAGATCTGGAATTGGTTCAATTTACTATCCTCTTTCATGCGGAATCTTGAATAATTATATGAGATTCAAACAACCGTCAATACCCAGTTTCTTCTTGATATCTGCAGTCCAATTTGTTATCTAATTATACTTTAATACAAACGCGGTTTGGTGACTGCATATTTTATCCACCTTCCGCATTCAGAATTCCGACTTCAAATCATGGTGGGTGTAGCTCAGGTGGTAGAGCACCGGGTTGTGGCCCCGGTTGTCGTGGGTTCAAGTCCCATCACTCACCCCATAAATAAATATTGGAAATTGAAAGCGACCAATTTCCAATATTTTCATTATGCGCCCGTAGCTCAGCTGGATAGAGCGCCGGACTTCGAATCCGTAGGCCGCCCGTTCGAATCGGGCCGGGCGTACCATAGATCTTAAAAACGGGGAAGGGCACATAATCGTCAGATCCCCGTTTTGCTTTTAATCAATATGGGCTTCGAACCGAGGAGCGCCTTGTGAGCACTTGAGGCTCCAGCTGGAATCCACCTCAGGAAAAATTAATTTCTGCTCTTTTTTATTGATATTTTCATTATATCTTTGTTGCTTTGCGGGGCTCAACCGGTGCGTCGAATGAAAAAAGGATGAAGCCCTGTAACCATTCTATTCTCCAACAATCTTGATTATTTGTTTCATTTATATTATTGTTTCATCATATTTTCGAGAATTTTAATCGGGCTGAAGGTTATTTATGAAAACTGATCAATCTGCCTTTTTAAACCACACACTGGATGCAATAAAGAAAATAGAAAAATTCATCCAGGGAATTCATGAATAGACTTTTAAAAAAATGGTCAGGTTCAGGACGGTGTTGTTCGGTAGATTGGAATTATTGGTGAAGCGGGTAAAAGGCTCTTAGATGAATTTACGCGCAAATCTACTCAGACACCCTGACAGGATATTGTTTCGCTGTATAATATATGAAAATTCGTTTTTACATTGATCCAGAAACTCGTCTGCCACATATTTACAACCACAAGGTGATGGAAGATGAGGTCGAAGATGTACTTAGAAAGCCCGGAGAGGATCGGCCGGGCAAAGAAAATTCTCGAATTGCGATCGGGCAAACAGATGACGGTCGATATCTCCGAGTGATTTACGTTCCCGATCCTGAGCCAGATAGTGTGTTTGTCATTGCCGCATACGAATTAAAGGGAAAACCCCTTAAAGCATATCGGCGTCGAAGCCGAAGGAGAAAATGACGATGAAACAAAGTAGGTTTCCAAAAGGATGGGATGAAGATCGTGTCAAACGTGTTCTCGATCATTATGAGAACCAGACTGAGGATGAAGCGGTTGCCGAAGATGAGGCTGCTTGGGAAGATACGTCCCACACTTTCATTGAAGTTCCGAACGAATTAGTTCCAGCTGTGCGGGAATTGCTTGCGAAGAAGGTTGCCTGATCAATTAAATAATTCAATAAATTGCGAAAGCAGGGGTAATTATTTAGCGGGTTGTGGCATTATCTATTGAAACTCTGAAAAAAGAAATCCTATCACGTTAAAAAGTTTTATCCTTGCGAGAAATGATCTCAGATGAATTCAGACAGACGCTTCAACGAATACATGCCCTCTAACCCCTTGATCGGTTTTGGTTTTTTTTCGTGTTTTGAATAAAATAGATGTTTAAACCGCTGGTAATTTCTGGACACAAACTCCTTTGATCCGATGATGCCGGAATCCGTAAAATAACGCGTACGATATCTGAAACGATCGCTTCTGCTGAGTTCAAACTCTTTGCTGCGTTCCTTTTCGAGAACCTTGTTCTCAATAACTTTGGCGCTCCCTTTCTCGGGTCGATCTAACGAGCCTGCTTCATAGACATATCGGCGATACCTTCGGATCGTCTCTTTTTTCCTTCTAACATTGAATTCTTTTAAGCCGAAAGCAGTCGAAAGAAACTTTTCCTGGTTATTATTTTGTACATGATAGCCCAACGAATTCCAGCGTTATTCCTTAGGCCGATCGGACAATGCCGGCACGCAACGGGTTTAAGTCTATGTAAGTAAGGTAATTGATCAGGGGGGAAAGTTAGGACATCTGTATTTATTTTTTGAATCTAAATATATAAATAGAACGGACGTCCCTATTTTTCTATTTTTCCCGGGTT
>Ga0209536_100011262_pt1 | contig 13117 bp, 13 predicted proteins | sample DeeMarSeWOR28_12_FD_187461 | JGI IMG/M metagenome (GOLD analysis project Ga0209536, IMG submission 187461) | Marine sediment microbial communities from White Oak River estuary, North Carolina - WOR-2-8_12 (SPAdes) (version 2) | ecosystem: Environmental > Aquatic > Marine > Intertidal zone >...
CCAGTGGTGCTTTATTACGCCAACACTCCATTCCTCCATGATTCTAGCCCTTGACATCATTAAGCGACCAATCATAGTGCAAATATTTCACCTTAATGCGGTCTTTCTGGCGGGTTAATTTTTCCTTTAAATCGCCTTCAGCATATTGCAGATAAAATCCCAGCGCATCTTCATTGAAATCTTCTGAAAACCATTTAAAAATGCGGCTGACATACAGGGTGTCGCCTTCCAATCTGTAACTGTTGGCATCATTGATAAATGAGCGGGTTGAATCGTCCAGCTGCTGATCCAGGGTGGCGGCCAGATACGGTTCCGGTCTGAGCGGTGGGCAGCTGACGGCCGAGCAGTTGATGGCAAAATGGACGCGCGGATCTTTGTATCGCGGTCTGAGAATATTGTGCTCAAGATGATCCAGCGTAATCACCTCGCCGTTAATGCGCACCCAATCTTTTTGCCAGGGACTTTGCAAAATCGAACCGAAATCCTTGATAGATTTTACACCCGGGTAGCCACTCAAAATGAGCTTAATGGTCCAGGCATTATACGCATTGATATAGTACGCATATTGTTCGTTGCGAGGCAGCTTTTCCGGATCTGTACTTTCAAGCATCTTTAGGTATTGATCCAAGCGGTTTTCTTCCGCTTTAAAGCCGGTATAATCCACACCGCCCGGTTTGATGTATTTAGCAAGCAGTTCGGCCCAAATTTCATGGCTGACAGTTGAAGCTTGGCTCGTTGTCGCCGGCCCCAATGTTCCTACCGTAACAGCTAAAATGACAGAATAAACAAGCCTTAAATAGCGCCGATTCATTTTTTGCTCCTTTCAAACGATGCGAAATTATGTCAAAAACCCGATTGAGCAACGGGTTTTACAGTCAATTTTTGCTTTTGGTCGCATAATTCTTAAAAAAACTTACACCAAAGTAAGGTTTGAATACGTTGAGTCAAGCAAACGTCCGACTGCCGTAAGGGCTCAGAGTGATCGAACTTGAAACACTGGAATAACAGCGTTGATTTCATTTGAAAAAGACTTATGTTTGAGCATCTTAAAGCTATATTACAAAATCTTACTTATTAATGAAGGGAGTTTAAAATGGAGGAACGTAGCGCAGCTGTTACCCTGCATGGCAACCCGCTGACCTTACTCGGTACGGAGCTTAAGGTGGGTGATGCGGTTCCAGATGTTGAAATTCTGGATAACGATTTGAATGCGGTCAAATTGTCATCATTTAAAGGCAAGATCTGCGTCATTTCAGCGGTGCCGTCTTTGGACACGCCGACATGTGATATGGAAACCCGCCGCTTCAACGAAACAGCCGGCCAACTGGGGGATGATGTCGTCATTATAACGGTTAGCACGGATTTGCCGTTTGCCCAGAAGCGTTGGTGCGGCGCTGCCGGTGTCGATAAAGTCGTCACCCTTTCAGATCATCGCGAAGCCGTCTTTGGCAGTGCATTTGGTGTGCTCATCAAAGAATTGCGTCTGCTGGCGCGATCGATTTTTATCGTCGATCGCAATGGCATCATTCAATATATCCAGCATGTCAAGGAATTGTCGGAAGAGCCTAATTATGATGCGGTCATCGAAGCCGTAAAAAAAATAAGCTAAAATCCACACCTTTTTTCTCGCAATTGTTGATCCTCATCTGCTTTGTCATGAATGCTCTCAATGGGCGGCTTTGTCGCTTCAAGCCGCCCCTTTTGATCAGCTCTATTCAGCGATTTTCTGCACGTATCCGCAATGCTTTACTCGGCCGATCCTGCTCTGCAGAGAGACCATTGCAACCCGTTAAATTTGCTGATATAGTTTTTCAGAAATGATCATTTAGCGCTTTATTCCATCTTAATTTCGGCGATATTCGTTTATACCAATATGCCTAAACCGAAAACTGAAGCCGCCGGTATCGAAAATCCGGAATCATGGGTAGATAACTACGGCGATTTTCTTTATCGATTTGCCCTAGCAAGGGTCAAAGATCAATCCATTGCTGAGGATCTGGTCCAGGAGACTTTTTTGGCCGCCTTGCGTGCCCGCGAAAATTTCCAAGGTCAATCAACCGGCAGAACCTGGCTGACTGCCATACTGAAGCATAAAATTGTCGATCACATCCGCAAAAAAATCCGGGAACCGTCTACGGATAAAATTGAAACCCTGACGGATGCATCAGACCCGGATTTTGACGATCGCGGAGAATGGAGCATCCGGCCAGGCAAATGGGTGGTCAATCCGGGAAACTTGTATGAACAAAAGGAATTTTTAGATGTCCTTTATCACTGTCTGGCGGAACTTCCTGAACGTCTGGCTGAAGCGTTTATCAAACGCGAAATGGAGGGTCTCAGTACAGAGAAAATCTGTAAGGAGCTGGGTATCACCGCGACGAATAGCTGGGTTATGCTCTATCGGGCCCGGATGTCTCTGCGGCGCTGTCTTGAAAATAGGTGGCTAAGCGCAGAGACATAAAGGAGTAAAGCTGTGCATTGGATGTACAACTGTAAAGAAGTTTCTGAGATGGTCTCGGAATCCATGGACCGGGCATTGCCTTTTTATCAGCGTGTGCTGATGCGCTTGCACCTTTTGATGTGCAAATATTGTGCAAGATACAGGGAACAATTGGAGACCATCAGAGCTGCCAGTCGTTATGAGCAGCTGCACGGCAAAGAGCTGGATGATTCCCAGGCGCTTTCCAATGATGGCAAGGAACGGCTCAAAGAATTTTTAAAAAATCATCTGACCGACACACACTGACTCCACCCGTCTTGGCATTTGAAATTCGCCGGATTCGAACGAGGCACTTGACAAAACATGCAGCACCTGTAATTTGTAGAATGCTTTTCTCAGATTGAGCGGCTGATACCCAGAGGAGATCGGAGCACCATCCTAAATATGGTATTCATCGCTTAAATTCCCCGCCATTTGCGGGATGATGCCAATTCGTTGAAAAAGGGCTTTGCACAGTGGCCGACACCGTTGATATTCGTTCAATTAAGGATCGGGGCGGCCGGCGTTCTCTGCCGGATCGTCGAAAGTTTACTTCATCCGAGCACTTCCCGGAAAGACGCCATTTGCGTCATCGTCGCAGCGGTTCAGACCGAAGAAGCCTGCAAAGTTCTAAGCTGCGCATGAAAAGAGAGCGCCGTAAGGCCTTCAGAGAAAAATATTCAAATTTCGATATAGCTTCTTAATGGCCTTCCTCCAGAAGGTGTCTTTGTTAATCTTTTATAGCAAAAAGCCCATTTCGCTTACTTTTAGTTGATTAGCGGGTGTGGCTTTTTTGCTTGATACTAATGTTCTGGTTTAACCCCGTCTTTCAGTGATTCGGGCAAATTGCCGTTTCCGCCAATAATACGTTCAATTTCTTGGGTTATGCTTAGGCGGTAAACCAGTTTTTCGAGTGCTTTGGAAGTCTTTTGCAATCGCTTGGCGGTGGTCGTCATTTCCAGAAACAGCTGTTTTTCCTGATAGCTAAAGCCATCGCATGCAGCCGCTAAGAAGGAAACCGATTTTGCCTCCAGCCGATCGTCAAATTCCGCATCGCTGTATTGACCGGTCATGGCATTTATTTGTTTAAGCAGCTCAATACAGGTGCGTGCCAGTTTTTTCATTTCTTTTGAATCTGAACTTTCCTGTGGTTGATCATCAAAAAATTCGACACTTGCTTCTGAATAGGGCTTTTGGTCGTATAGTTCTTTTATGCGAAAACGGCTTTCGCCCTTGGTAATGATATCCAAACGGCCGTCGTCGTAGCGTTTCAGTATTTTTACGATACGGGCGGTACACCCTTTGGATTTGAACTGTTTACCGTCAAAATAAACGATACCAAAGACCCTGTCATGTGCCAGGCACGCTTGGGTCATCTGTTTATAACGATCCTCAAAAATATGAAGCGGCAAAGACATTTGGGGTAACAGAACCAGGCCCAAAGGAAAAATAGGTATAACGGTTTCCGTCTGCATGCACACACTCCGGGAAAACTAATGGTTTTCTAAATAAAACTCAAATCGGTGAATCACTTTTCGATCATCACGCACCCAAGGCTGATCAATCGTTTAAACTGTCCAAACAGTAAGGTAGGTTCAATGCCGCATCAGTCAACATTGAAACGCTCAAATCTTTGCATCACGATGGGTCGATGATCAGCACTGATGGTTTTGTGAGACAATACAGTCAGGGACAGGCGGGGCAACTCAAATGTTACCCGATTTAAAAGTTAAGGCAGAGCCGAAAAAAGCTCTGCCTTTGTTGGGGCTGGGGGCACGTTGTTTTCGCTCGCGGCGCGCTGCTGTTGTTATTTTCGGAAAATGTCGCGACGTTCGATGCAGGTCCCGTCCCAGCAGCCGTTCTTGCTCTGGCTACGTGCAGTTCTGCGTTTTGCCCGCCCGCTTCTGCGGTCAATGCCCGATCGGCGGTCTTGGCCTGATCTTTTTTCAAGACCGGTATAGGTCTGATGATTCTGCCGCCGGTCGATTCCTGATCGAGTTCCGCCTCTATCCTTAATGCTAACCTTTCCCCCTTTTATGCCCAAAGCTCTTTCTCCTCATCATTGAATCTGCAAAAACCAAGCACCATATCGACACACAATTTTTAACACCCAATGCCCGTTGGTTCTTTATGGGAGCAGCTTACCGCAGCAGTCCGCAGTTTAGCGCGGTGTAACTGAACGTCGGGCATTCCTTCAACGCGGTTTTATAGATAGCAAGCTTTATGCCAACCAATAGCTAATCGGGAAGTCAGCCATCATGGGGACTTAGCGCGAGGACGGTTTACGATGGTGTCTTTAAGTGCTAAATCTTATGAAACGGATTCCTGATTAATGTGAATTTTATTTCACATTATTCCCATCACACGGGGCAGCATTCAGTAGGCTTGCACCGAGGTTCTGAAACGATACGTTGCAGAAAGCATACGACAATATGTTAGTCCTTTTTCAAATCTCGTTTCATGGAATTTTACTAAAAGGGCGTAGCTCGGAATTTCAGGAAGAGTCATGACAGCCGGGGACTGGCAAAACGGGGCGGGATAATATCTTCAACGGTTTGATTTGGAAATTAACAATATATTAAAATTAGAAAAAATTATCTTAAAAATAGTAGATAACGTTCAAGGGCAAGGCGAAAACCGATTCAAAAGTGGAGCATACACGTTAGTATTCGAGCATTTTGAATCGGTTTTCAACGCAGCCTTTGAGCTTTAGATGCATTTTTAAGATAATTTTTTAGAGGCCTCTTTCCTGTTTAATCTGCCAATGCAACTGCGCAACGTCCTGCGGGGCCTGATGTTCAATACGGCGGTTGATGGATATCACATTTGCCGGACATTGAACGGCGCAGACACCGCAGCCGATGCACCAGTCCTGATCCACCTGGGGCTTGTCCTCAACCATTTTGACCGCATCCACCGGACAAATGTCGGCGCAGGCCCCGCAACCGATGCATTCGTCCAATTCGGTTTCGCGAATAAAATAGGCCGCCATTAATTGGTCGCGCGGTATTTTGCGACGCCGAATAATGCCGACATTCCAGCAATAGTCTCCGCAACAATTGCAGGTATGCTTTATCTGCCCTTGGGCATTGTCCACCATATGAACCAACCCCTCTTTTTCACTGTCTGCCATAATCTGATGGGCTTCATCTTTGGAAATTTCGCGGGCTAAACCTCTATCAATGACAAATTCCGCCATTTCGTCATATTTAACGCACACTTCAAGGCTGTGGTGGCAATCGGTGCGGCCCAGTATTTTTGCCGACATGCGGCAGGGACAATGGGCTACTGCAATTTTGCTGGCCGCCTCAACGATGGGGCCGATCTGTTCATTCGGCATTACGCCCTGCATGGGGATCTCAATGCTTCTGTTAGCCGGAATGTATCTGAAAGATTTGGTGCGTACACCGCCATAAATCTTTTGGGTGGTTGGTACCGTAAAGTATTTCAATACCAATTTGGCCATGCGTTTGGTGGTATCGTCCTGTTTGCCTTTCCAGAAAAATGTTTGCGGCAGCCCGTAGCCCACTTGCAGCAGTGCATAACCGATAGCGCCATCTGCAGTGGGCGCCGTATATAACATATTGCGTCCGGCCATCGAATCCAGTGCCTGGGTAACTTCCGGCAGGGACAGATCCGAACGCGCTGCGATCGTATCCAGGCTGACGACCTGCAGCGGTTCGAGATCATTGGGTATTGCCAGTGCCACCTGAGCTTCAGTCGGGCTGTACATTTCCCGGAGCAAGTCAAGGAGTTCATCAGTATACGGGTAACCCATGATAAGGCTTTCCAGGTGTTTGGCCAAACGAATGTAAAGATCATCCATGTGTGGGGCTCCTGTTTGTTAGTTGAGAGTGTGTTCGTTTTTGTTAAGGCGACCCATTAGCCTGGCAAGCGTGGATGCTGATGGCTAGCCTGCCACAACGCCACATTTGGCAAGAAACCTTCCACATGTCAAGCAGATAGCCGGTTTTTCTCCTTTCAGATCCGACGGGCTATTTTAATAGAGAGGCGATAAAGCCCGCAATTTGATCGGCCCCGTTGGGTCGCTTGTCGTGGGAACGCGGCATCTGTAAAAGCTTCGCGAGAGAGTCAGTGAATGTTCCATCCTGAAAATCAGATTCTTTTATGGGTGTGCCACACATGTGGTTTTCCACAAAGTCAACCAGGGGTTTCATTTCACGATTTTCAGGTCGGGCAACATATCCGAATGGAACACCCGCCTGGTAAATTTCCGCTATGGTGCTGTAGCCTACCTTGCCGACGACCGCATCAGCGGCATTGATCAAATCGGGGTGAGAATATGCCGAGTTTTCCGGCAGCAGAATCAGGTTGTCGCCAATCGTTTCAGTATCGGCGGCACCCGGTAAGATAAAATGGATATCCGTCTCAAGCCTGAGCTTATCAATAAACCCATAATTTTTGGGTGCCCCACCGGCGGTGATCATGATCACTTTGCCGTTTTTAGGCAATCCCAGCTTCTTTCGAATGTCTTCGGGGGGCGTTTTCGATTTTCGACTGACCGGGGCAGCTGTCAGATCCGTAGCGCCCGGTTCGCAGACAGGCTGGGCTTGTATGTGGTAGGTGGCATCTGCAAAGATCGCCTGCAAATACCGATTAAATTCATTCAGCCCTTTATCGTGGTATCCCTGATAGAGCCAATCCCAGGTAAAATTTTCAATCAAAATCGACGGCACATCTGCTTTTGATGCAATTCGGATGCCCAGCGGAGCGATATCGCAAATCACCAGTTCGCAATTCCACTGGCGCAACTTTTGCGCCATCGTAAACATTTGGGGCCGATCGAAGGGTAAAAATGTTTTAAGCTGTTGAATCGTTGCTTCCAAATCCGCCTGAAAGGGTGTTTTCTGAATCAGGCCGATGTCCGTCAACAGCCGATGATATGTGAAGGCAAAGGAATTGCAGTTGGCAAAGAACCAATCCGGCACGGTGGTAAAAATATCAAAATGAATTGAAGACCCAGTAGCCCTCAACGCTTCCATGATAGCGGCTGCCCGCGCGGCATGACCAAATCCGTGCGGAGAAATAAAAAAAGCAATGCGTCTGGCAGGTTGAGCCAGCTGAGAAACATCCGTCATGGGACTATCGATAGCATGTTAAACGGGATGGGGGCATTTTCCGATTTGTTCGATGTGTCAATAAGCGGTATGCCTGAAAATAACATCAAATTCACAGGCACCGTCAGGCCTTTATTTGATCACGAAGTGAGCGCGCCTGTTTTTGGCCCAGGCATCCTCTGAAGAGCCAGAGGCAATCGGCCGCTCCTCGCCATAACTGATCGTGCTTAAACGGGCGCCGTCAATACCCAGGTCGGTCAGGAAGGCTTTGGAACTAAAAGCACGTCGATCGCCGAGTGCCAGGTTATACTCGTTGGTGCCGCGTTCATCGCAGTGGCCTTCAATTAATACCCGAACTCCGGGATTGTCTCTGAGCCATTCGGCTTTTGCGCGTAGGATCTCCTGAGCTTCGGCGGTTAAGCTGGCACTGTCAAATTCGAAAAGGACGTCCTCATTTTCAAACATTTCCCGGGCGCTTTGCATTCTTTCGCCTTCCGCCCTGAGTTCATCTTCTTTAAGGGATTCTTCCCTGATGGCCGCCTGGCGTTCAAGTTCCCTTTGTCTGGCTTCCTCTTCGGCTTGTCTGCGGGCTTCCTCCTCTGACATTGTGGGTTCAGATGTTAATTCTTTCTTAGCGCACGACGGCGCTAAAAACGCCACGAAAATAACAAGAAAGAAGACCAGAAATGCCCACCTTTTATGATTCATTCTTTCCTCCTTTAGGAATTGGGTTATTGTAAACCAACATATTTTTGACTCCACTTACATATCTCAAAGAACACAGATTGTCAAAATAAGAGCGCGGCGTATAAAATGACAAACACGATCAGAATGATAATGTTTTCACCATAATAACTACGATTATCATTAATGCAAGCCGGATCCGATAGCTTCAAAAACATAAAAAAATGGCGACTCATGGGGATATGAGTCGCCAGATGAGGAGGACATAGAGGTATGCATTAGAAGCATAGATCTGTGGGGTGACTATGTTATAGACTACTACATTGTGGCATGTCAAGCTTTTTTTATTTTTTTTTGTTAATCTGGCCTTTCAATGATGAGTATCAAAACAGGATGGCAGGTGATTTGGTCGCCTTTGCGAGTCGTAAATGATGAATTTCTGCTAAAATTTATCAAAATGATGCATTTTTAAGGGTCCGTCCTGTTTGATCGGTGGTGAATGTCAAAAATCCTTGTATTCGTTGCATAAATCGTTCATATTAAGACCATATTCATCATAGTGGAATATTCCGTTTCTTTTGACCCTGTTCAAAAACCGCATTCGATATAGACAGCGGGCCTTTTGGTTATTAACTTTATAGGTCAAGATGACAACACTTCAAAAAGAAAGAACACCGCTTTACGTTTCTGATGCCAGGATCTGTGCACGTCAAATGGTCAGAGAATCGCTGGAACAGATCTTGGCCGGTACCTATCAAATCCCCTCTTTTGACGAGATGATTTCCATCCTGGACCGTGACTTTGAACATTCTTTTGATGAGTTTATGACCCGCCGCAGAATTATGAAATCGCATCTAACCTGGAGCCAAGAGCAAGTTGATGAGGAATTGGAACGGCAAAAGAGACGCTATGAAAATGAGCTGCGGGTCAATTTGAGAGTCGCTGCGCTAAAAACCATCGAAGAAATCGAGAATTTGGTAAAAAGCTTGAACGATGCCATCACCAAATGGAAAATCGAAAATCTTTAAGTGTCTACCTTAAAATCCCCTTTACATCGTTTCGCCTCCCTTCAATCCCTCGCAATTTTTCAAGGTATACCATTTTCGTCATTGAATGGATCTGTTGAAACATCGACGATATCAACACCGAAAATAACAATATTCCCAAAAAACGATTGTAGGCCGCATTTGCAATTTTCTAAAAAATTCATATCTTTTAAACTTATAAGTAAATGAAAAATGCGGTTCGTCTTCGAAAGGCGACAGGCATTTATAGGAAAACATACAGGCAGCAAGAAGCGCTTTATACTAAATTCCCCTAAATTGAGGCGTTTCGGTTTAAATGAAGCCTTTACCGGCAATCGAATCTAGACATACGAGGAGGCAACCCAATGAAAGCAAAGTTGAAAAAGAAATCGTTTTGTAAATGGAGCAAAAGCGACATAAAAAAGAATATAAAATCTATCTATGACTTAACGGCCAACCCTAAATACGTCTGCCAAAATTGTGCCCGGGTTTCACGGTTAAAAGCCAATGTGTGTAAACCCTATCAGTTCAAAAAAGCAAAGTCCTGAAACGCGTTGCGTTCAACCCTAAGATACTGATCGATGATGCATGGAAATTGAGAGAAAATTTTTAGTTGGAGAACTTCCACCAGGATTGGACACGCTTGCCGGGATCACGATTCGGCAAGGGTATGTCGACATTGACGACATCGATTTTGAGCTAAGACTGCGGCAGAAAGATGATTTGTTTTATCAAACCGTCAAGCAGGGATCGGGTTTGGTTCGGCAGGAATATGAAATTGAGTTGACCCGCGACCAATTTAAATCTCTCTGGCCGTTGACCGAAAATCGCCGCATCAATAAAGTCCGCTATAATCTATCTATCGGTGATGTCATCTGTGAGCTCGATATTTTCGGCGAAGCATTAAAAGGATTGCAGTTGGTTGAAGTGGAGTTTGACACCCTTGAAAAAAGTAGCGCTTTTATACCGCCAGACTGGTTTGGTAATGAGGTTACGGAAGACAGACGCTATAAGAATCGACAATTGGCGCTTTACGGATTACCGCAAACAACTGCTCCTTGATTGAGGATTCGAGGCGTTTTTTCGATTGAGCCGCTCCATGAATCACCACTCTCAAATCCGCGCAAACATGGGCACAAGAGCTTGAATCATCTTTTAAGCCGCATCGCACCGATTATTCATAATTTGCAGCGCCATTACGCCAACGATCCAAGCAGCGCCCGGTGATACGAGCCTGTGAGCATTTTTTTAACGGACCTACACCTCTGCATGATCCCATCTAAACAATTTGGATCCGTATTCGCTGAAAATCAAAATTTTTCGGGAACAAAGCTGTACTGGGCTATAGAAGCCTGGTCGTCGTACTGCCCTTTCATGCTGCGTTTGCCGAGCTGGACCTTGTCACGGGACAATTTGGTGTATGGAATCAGGCTCAGCAAATGCGCAATGCAGTTGAGCCGTGCCCGTCTTTTGTTATCCGCCCGTACGATGTACCAGGGCGCCCAGCCTGTATGGGTGGCGGCGAGCATGTCGTCGCGCGCACGCGAGTAATCGAACCAGCGTTTGAAAGACTCGACGTCCATGGGGCTGAGTTTCCAGACCTTGCGCGGATCATCGATGCGCGACTGGAAACGGCGCTCCTGCTCCTCCATGCTGATGTCAAACCAGTATTTGATGAGCTGGATGCCGGATTCAACCATCCAGCGTTCAAAGGTTGGTGCCTTATCCAGGAAAGCTTCATACTCATCCTTTGTGCAAAATTTCATGACGCGCTCGACACCGGCGCGGTTATACCAGCTGCGGTCGAACAGCACGATTTCGCCGGCCGCTGGAAGATGACGGATATAGCGCTGGACGTACATCTGGGTTTTTTCGCGGTCGGTTGGCGCGGGTAGCGCCACAACCCGGAAGACGCGGGGGCTGACTCTTTCGGTGATGCGTTTGATGACACCCCCTTTGCCGGCCGCGTCGCGCCCCTCAAAGACGACGACAATCTTAGGCCCCTTTTTTCTGATGTACAATTGCAGCTTGACCAGCTCGGCCTGCAATTCGGCCAGTTCCTCTTCATACGCTTTTTTGGAAAGCTTGGCCTCCTTCTTTTTAGAAGTTTTATTCTTGTTTTTGGTGGTTTTGGATTTTTTCTTTGCCATAGCGGATCCTCCCTGTGTGAGAAAATGGTCTGACATCGTGATTGGACATTTCAAAAACGATCCGTTTGCCAGCATAGCCTGTGGGAGAGGGGAACAAGGGGGGGATTAAGGTAATATCAAAATTCGATTCGGTATCGGACTATTTTTCACTTCTTTTTCTTGGCTTTTCCGCCTTTTTTGGTCTTTTTCTTTTTCGCATCCTTTTTCTTATCTTTCTTTTTTGCCATGATGTTCACCGCCCTTCTTGATAACTTCCTTTTCTAAGATACCAAACATGCTCTTAAAAAACATCGCTTCCAGTGGTAATAACTGCCCCCCCTATTGATGATCTACCCCCTTTCAGAATGAAATGATAACCAATGAATTGAGCGCTTATCCGTTTTATTTAATACGCGTTGCCTCTCCGCTGTGTGGGTAAAACAAAACCCCAATATTCTAATCCGCAAAATACAGTAAAATTTATAATAGCTGCCTGGATCAAACCAGGGACTTGCCGTATTTTTTGCGCTGTTCCTTCATCAATTTCAATTCCCTGTCGCCGGGGATGACAATATCCGGATCCGGCGTAAAATTTAGGGTGCGCTTTCTGCCTCTGTAGCGCACCGCGTTGAGGATGACCTTCATGGTCTCCCGTCGGGCTAAATGCTTATCATCGGATCGGATGACGTGCCAGGGCGACTCTGTGGTGTGCGTCTTTTTTAACAGCATGAATTTTTTTTCGGTAAATTCATCCCACAGCTCTTGGGCCTGCAAGTCCACTTCTGAGAGCTTCCATTGTCTTAAGGGGTCATTCTTGCGTCGCTCAAAGCGTCGTGCCTGCTCTTCTTTGCTGACCGAAAAATAGAGTTTAATCAGGATGGTCCGGCCTTCATCTTCAAGGAAATTTTGTTCGTAACTATTTACCTTCTTTAAAAAGCGTTTATACTGCTTGTCGGTGCAAAATCCCATCACCGGCTCCACCAGGGCACGATTGTACCAGCTTCTGTCAAATAAAACGACTTCTCCGGCATGCGGAAAATGTTCGATATAGCGTTTGATATGCAATTCTGTTTTTTGATATTCATTGGGTTTGCCCAGCGCCACCGCATGATACCTTTTTTCATTCATATAGCGGGTTACCCGGCGAATCGTTCCCCCTTTTCCGGAGGCATCCCGGCCGTCGAAAAGGATCACCATTTTTTTGCCGGTTTGCTCCAGATGGCGCTGCATTTTGATCAGCTCCGCCTGGTAGGGTTTCAACTCCTCTGCGTTGTAATATTTTTCCAGCACGGCCTCGATGATTTCATTTTTGTTTTTCTTTTTGAGAACCCTTAGGATTTTGTGAAGGCGTTTGTCCAAAGCCTCGGAAGCGACTTTCATTTCCACATCTTTCATGACCTCACTGACTTGCGCCATTGAACCGGTTATCCCCTCCGTCATATTATTTTGATTGCTTGCAATCGCATCTTTGGTTTTCATCTGAACTCCTATTTTATCATTTTTGAAAAGGACTGTATGTTTTTAACAACCTTTGAATAATTTTTCTTTGTCGGTTTTTTACCGGCAACTTTTAAGGTTGAATCCAGGACACCGGCCGCTTTGATGATCTTTTTTTTGTCGTTGTTGGATAATCCACTCTGTTTTTTTGCTAAAGCATTGAGACGGACCTTGAGCGTTTTGGATTTTTTTTTCAGATCGATGTAAGATTCCAGATACTTCTTT
>Ga0209536_100011264_pt1 | contig 13117 bp, 10 predicted proteins | sample DeeMarSeWOR28_12_FD_187461 | JGI IMG/M metagenome (GOLD analysis project Ga0209536, IMG submission 187461) | Marine sediment microbial communities from White Oak River estuary, North Carolina - WOR-2-8_12 (SPAdes) (version 2) | ecosystem: Environmental > Aquatic > Marine > Intertidal zone >...
GTCGAGCAGCCAGTAATCGAACCTCATGTGCGTGCCCGGAAGCATCCGCACAACAAATGCATCGGTCCCGGTGCCGTCGTCGGTGGGATTGTCATCGCGGCAGCCAGCCAGCAGGGTCAGAAACAGAACGAGGGCACGCACCCACATCTGCCGGGGACGGCGTGCCCTCATCGATGACCTCATCGGATGCTTACAGTCCGAGCTTTTCGATATTTGACCGGACGCCGGCGGCAGATTTGTGCAGGGCCGCCTTCTCATCATCATTCAGCTTGATCTGGATGAACTCCTCAATCCCTTTGCGTCCGAGCTTGACCGGCACGCCGACCACCGTATCCTTGACCCCGTACTCGCCCTGGAGCAAGGCGGCACACGGGAGGATGCGGTGCTTGTTCTTCACGATGGCATCAACCATCTGGATCGTGGACGCCGCGGGGGCGTAGTAGGCGCTCCCTGTCTTCAGGAAATTCACGATCTCGATCCCGCCGTCCCGGGTCCGCTTGACCAGCCGCTCGACCGCCTCTTTGCTCATCAGCTCGGTGATCGGAATGCCGGCCACCGTCGAATAGCGGACCAGCGGCACCATGGAATCCCCGTGCCCCCCCAGGACGAACGCGTTCACGTCTTCCACCGATACGTTCAGCTCCATGGCGATGAAGCTCCGAAAGCGGGAGGCGTCGAGCACTCCGGCCATTCCGAAGACTCGGTGGCGGTCAAAACCGCTGGTCTTCATGGCAACGTAGGTCATGACATCCAGCGGGTTGGCCACGACGATCAGAATCGATTTCGGGGAAGCGGCCACGGCCCGCTCGGTGCATTCCTTCACGATGCCCCGGTTGGTGGTCATCAAGTCATCCCGGCTCATACCGGGCTTGCGTGCGACGCCTGCAGTCAGGATCACAATGTCCGACCCCGCCGTCTCCTCGTATCCGTTGCTGCCGACAACTCTGACATCCGCCCCTTCCACGGGGGTTGATTCATACATATCCAGGGCCTTCCCCTGCGGAATGCCCTCAAGGACGTCCACCAACACCACGTCTTCAGCCAACGCCTTCTGGACCAGCAGATGGGCAGTCGTTGCGCCCACGTGTCCTGCACCAATCACTGTGATTTTCATGGATGCCTCCGGTTGTGGTGGGATGACGCAGATGGAGAACGGAGGGGAGGCGGGCAAGGATCAGCCGGGGTCCCCCTCCGCCGCGGCCAATGAGGCGCAACGCCGTGGGGGTGTCGGGTTACGCCTGTGCAACAATGCTGACGACGTTCTTTGCCTTGCTATACTTCTTGTACTGGACAACGCCGTCGGTTTTGGCGAAGAGCGTGTCGTCGCCGCCGATGCCGACATTGACACCGGGACGAAACCGGGTCCCCCGTTGACGCACGAGAATGCTCCCGGCCGTCACACGCTCGCCGCCGTATCTCTTGACGCCGAGGTGTTGCGGGTTGCTGTCGCGACCGTTGCGCGAGCTTCCGACGCCCTTTTTGTGTGCCATGTGGTCACGCTCCTACTGAACAATCTTTGTTATCTCAACCCTGGTCTGCGGCTGACGATGCCCGCGCCTGACGCGATAGCCCTTCCGCCGCTTCTTCTTGAAGACGATCACCGTATCGCTCTTGTGATGGTCCAGAATCGTTCCCTCGACCCGCGCACCGGCCAGATGAGGGGTTCCGAGATTCACCGTCTGCCCGTCCCCGACAAGCAACACCCGGTCAAACCGGACGTTCGTCCCCGGCTGTTCGTGTAGGCTGGGCACGATGATCGTATCCTTCGGAATGACCGTGTACTGACGGCCTGCTACCTCAACGACGGCGAACATGGGTGCTCCAGGAAAAGGAAATGAACTTCAAAACGGCCTGTAATGTACAAACGCCACCCCACAAAGTCAACTCACACTCCCACCCCTGCCGAAGGAGAGCAAGCGCAGCCCGTTCAGGATCACCGCCAGGGCCGCACCGTCATCAGCCAGCACAGCCATCCAGAGCGTTGCATGCCCGGCCAGGGTCAGGCCAAGGAACAGGAGCTTCAGCCCGAGGGCCAGAACGATGTTTTGCCTGATGACCGTCAGAGCTTTTCGGCTTAGGCGGAGCAGATGGGGAAGCTTCTCGATAGAATCTCCCATCAGGACCACATCGGCCGTCTCCAAGGCGGTATCCGTCCCCGTTCCCCCCATGGCGATGCCCACTGAGGCGGCGGCCAGAGCGGGCGCATCATTGATGCCATCACCCACCATTGCCACCACGCCGTGTCGGTGTCTGAGGGCTTCCACCGCCGCCACCTTTTCCTCGGGGAGCAATTCCCCTCGGTGGCCGCGCACGGCAGTCTCGGCCGCCGCGCGGGCAGTGGAGGCAGACCGGTCGCCGGAGAGGATGACCGTCTCGGCAACGCCGAGGCCGTGGAGCTGATCGACGACGGCCCGGCTCCACTGCCGGACCGTGTCCCGCGCGGCCAGAATGCCAAGCACTCGCCCCCCGCCCACAAACACCAGGGCTGATTTGCCTTCCCGTTCGAGCCGTTCAAGCGCGGAGAGGATTTCGGGCCTCAGCAGACCGTGATTCCCTGCAAATGCCCTCGGGCTTGCGAGCAGATAGGCCACGCCGTTGATGCTGGCCCGGACACCGTGGCCCGGGATCGCCTCGAAGGCATCCAGGGAGAGGTCCCCGAACTGGAGATCACGCAGGGCCGCTTCTCGGAGCACCGCACCGGCAAGGTGGTGCTCGGAGCGCACCTCCAGCGCGGCAACATGTCGAAGCATCTCCGTCTCCGGCATAGTGTCCAGCGCGATGATATCGGTCAGCCGGGGCTTCCCTTCGGTCAGCGTGCCGGTCTTGTCGAAGGCTATCGCCCGGACCCGACTGAGGGTTTCAATGTGGATACCCCCTTTGATGAGGATCCCGCGACGCGCCGCATTGGTCAGGGCGCTCACAACACTCACCGGTGTAGAAATCACCAGCGCGCACGGACAGGCAATCACCAGAAGGACGAGCCCGCGGTAGATCCAGTCGCCGAACGGCTGACCGGTCATCAGCGGCGGAAGCAGTGCCACCGCTGCGGCCAGGGCCATGACGGTGGGTGTATAGATGCGCGCAAACCGGTCGACGAACTGCTGGACGGGAGCCCGTGCGCGGTCTGCCTCCTCAATCAGATGGACGATACGGGCAAGCGTGGTATCCTCGAACGCTCGCGTCGATCGCACCACCAGTGACCCCCCGGTGTTGATCGAGCCGGCAAAGACCTGTTGACCGGGGGATTTTTCCGTTGCTGCGGACTCGCCGGTGATCGGAGCCTCATCAACCGCTGAGCGACCCTCCAGGACCTCCCCATCCACGGGAATGCGTTCGCCGGGCCGGACGAGCACGCGCATCCCGGGGACGACCTCCCGCGCCGGCAGCAGGCACTCACCCTCCTTGCCGAGCACGGAGGCCTCGTCGGGGCGGAGGTGGAGCATGGAGCGGATGGCGCGGCGAGTGCGGGCCGTACTGTAGGTTTCCAGCATCAGGGCGATGGAGAAGAGGACGATCACCGTTGCGCCCTCGGCCCAGCGATCGATGGCAAGGGCGCCCACAACAGCGACGCTCATCAGGACGTTCATGTCGAGCGTGGCGGAGCGCAGGGCTTTGAATGCCTTGAGGGCGATCTTCCATCCCCCCCCGAGAACCGCTCCCAGAAGGAGTCCGCGTATCAGTCCGTCCGGTGCATCCAGCGTCCCGAGAAGCAACGCCGCGGCTGTGAGCAAGGCAGCCGTTCCGGCCATAATCGCGTCCCCGTGCCGCGCCCACAGACCTGCATCGACCGAGAGATCACGCGTACTGCGGGCCGCGAACCCTGCCCTGCGAACCTGTTCCACGACGCGTCCCTGTGCGACATCTGGGCTTACAGAGAGCTCACAGGTGGTGGGATTGTAGTGGTAGCGCCCCTTCCCCAGCCCTCTGTCCAGCGATCGTCGCAGGACGGCTTCCTCGGTGGAGCAGCAGACACCGGAGACGATGTAGGTTTCCCGCCCGGTCATGCTTCACTCCTCGGACACGTGCCGGAGGCCGAGCCGGATCAGCGCATGAATATGGTCGTCATCGAGCATGTAGTAGGTCATCTTCCCTTCGCGGCGGTAGGCCACCAGGCGCAGTGTCTTCAGGAGGCGCATCTGGTGCGACACGGCTGATTCAGAGAGGTTTACTGCAGCGGCCAGATCGCTCACGCAGAGCTCTCGCTGCTGGAGTGCCAGGCAGATCTTGAGGCGCGTCGGATCCCCGAGCATTTTGAAGGTCTCACTGAGGCCCCGGAGGGTCTCGCCGTCGTGAATGGCCTTGCGTGCGGCGCTTACGCGGTCCCGGTGGATCCCGGGTCCCGCGGCGGGGTCGGATCGTGGGCTCATGGGTATGGCTCTCGCAGGTTCATCTGAGCAGTTGTTCAACTAATCAATATACAACCAGGACAACTCTTCTGCAAGAGGCGCTCAGGATGCAGGGAGACGGCTTTCGATCGTCCCGAAGCGGGTTTTGATGAAGCGGTAGAGGTGGGGGGAGCTCAGCACGCAGAGCGCCATCCAGGCGACGCCGGCAATCAGATCGATAACGTAATGGTAGCGCTGGTAGACGGTGGCCACGATCAGGAGCGCCCCCGTCACATAGAGTATCCACCGGGAGCGCACCTTGTAGCGGGCCGAGAGATAGATCAGGACCAGCGTCATCATCGTGTGTCCACTCGGAAACACATCGCGCTGGGTGCCGGCGAGCGCCTCGGCGTTGGGAACTCCCATGGGGACGGACTCCCCCGCGTTGACGAACCACCGGAGGTAGGGGGTGAGGAGAATTCCCGGCAGCTCGATATCCAGCGCCGAGAAGTCGTGCAGCGTAAAGCGCGGCCCCACCGCCGGAAGGGCGAAATACCCCAGGTAGGAGAGGAAGAACCCGTAGACACATGTGAACATGAAATACCGAAAGACATCCAAATTGCCACGCCGGTAGAGGTCGTACCCGACGATGAGAAACAGGAAGTAGAACGAGGTATAGGCGATCTGCAGGATCTCGGTGAGCACTGGGTGCGCAAACTGCACAATCCACTCTGTGGGGTTCACCCCAAACAGCCACTGGTCCGCAGTGATCAGCCAGTCGTCATAGTCCTTGCCGAGATGGATCGGCTTGATCATGAAATAGAGCTCTTTGAAGGACATAAAGACGACCGGAGGAACATACCAGTCATGGACGTACCCCAGGAACTGCGAGTTCGTCCGGTATCGGGTATGGGCCAGAAGCAGAATCAGGCCGGTCGCAACCGTGTTAATCACAACGAGGGTGGCCCAGTGTGGGATGCGGGAAGCAAAGATGATGTTGACTCCCGACAGCAGTGTCGCGAACCCGATGAGGAGGATGTCCGACGTGTGGAGCGACGTGCTGATGTCCCGGAGCTTCATGCGTGACCCGCCTCGTAACACACGAGGGCATCGCTCAGTGCGACCAGCTCTTCGACCGCCAGCTGCTCGGGGCGCCGGTTCAGGGGGAGATCCTCGGGCAGCTCCCGTACCCGGTCGCCGAGGATTGTCCGGAGTGAGTTTCGAAGAGTTTTGCGCCGCTGCGAGAAGACACCACGTACCATTCTGCGAAAATGCCCCTCATCCAGCGCCGCAACCAGCGTCGCGCGGCGCATCGCCATCTGGACGACCGTGGAGATCACGCCGGGAGGCGGGACGAACGAGTTGGGATCGACATCGAAGAGCATCCGAGGTCGCGCGTAGAACTGAGTGAAGACCGAGAGGATACCGTAGTCTTTGCTGCCGGGGTGTGCAACGAGTCTGCGCGCCACCTCCCGCTGCATCATGAGTGTGGCATCGATGATCGAGCGACGGTTGTCCAGGAGATGAAACAGAATGGGACTCGTGATATTGTAGGGGATGTTGCCGACCACCCGCAGCATGCCGCCGGGCGAGCGCCGCGCGATCGCACTCAGGTCTGTCGAGAGGATATCACCCTCGATCAGCTCGACCGCCGCTGCTCCCTCTCCAGCGCGCAGCAGATCGACAGCCCGGGGATCGAGTTCGACAAGGACCAGCCGGGCGCCCGTTTCAATCAAATGCGCGGTCAGCGCGCCTGTTCCCGGTCCGATCTCCAGGAGCAGCTGTCCGGGGTGGACATCCAGGGCAGCAACGATCTTCCGGGCGACACTTGCGTCGCGCAGAAAATGCTGGCCCAGCGATTTGCGGGGCCGGACCGACGGACGTTTCGCAACGCCGGAGGTCACCGGCTCATCCTTCCCGGAAGCAGTGAAGCGGCGGGCGAACCCACCGGTGAATCGATTGAACGGCAAGTATACGGAATCAGCCCTCGATTGTCAACGCGTCGATGCTCAAGGGGCAACCGGAGATGGCAACCGTGAGGGCTGAGAGACACACACATTCCAAGTCTGAAACGGCGGCCGGCGACAGCCGAGTGCCGCTGCCTCTGTACCCGAGAGCACAAAGGTGGAACGACGGCCGCACAGGTCTGTGACACGCCCGCGGCGATCGTGGACGGCGCGGTCCGATGAGACCTTGCGCACGGGTCTGAGCTGCGGCAGAGAGCATGACAGCGGCGCGCTCGCTCTGGGAAGGAAGCTCGAATCCAGAGAGCTAGTCACTCTCGTGGAGCAACTCAGGGGGAAGACAGAGCCTCAGCGTGGCTGAGCCGCACTGCGGAGTGTGTACTGGTGCTCCCCCGTCATGCCGCAGGCCACCAAGCCCGCCGAGCAGATGGTCAAACCTCTGGACTATGCACGGTCTGCTTCCAGCTGTGCGCTCCCAATGAGGAAGTAACTCTACTTCTCCGGTGTATACCAGATGGGTGAGGTATAGGCCCGTTCTTGCGTCGTCATCGGGACCTCTTGAGCCATCTCGAGGCCAAACCGTTTGGCATCGTACGCTGTCCAGCGGGGCGTGGGGATCTCAATGACCCTGGCATAGTAAAATGCGCGAACGTTCGGATCAAACTCCGGGTCCTTCCAGACCGCAATCAGTTCGGGATCCCCGATCGTGTTGGCCCAAGTGGCATTGGCCACATCCACCGTATTTCCGACACCGGTTCTGCAGCGACCGTCGCTTCCGATCGTTCGCCCGTCCGCGACGGCCACATCATAGATTCTCTCCTGGAGCTTCCCCCCGCTATCCACCCAGCCTTTGATAATCTGAACCCGATCAAGGTTTCCGCTGAGCGGATCTTTGAGCGCGCCGACAAGAAACGTCGGTGACTTCCCCTCCGGAGCCCGATGCAGATCGCCACCCATCGGAACGCCCTTGGCATATCCAATCTCGGCAGGGAGACGGGTGAGGGCATCGTGCGGTTCAAACTCCCACCCACCGAAAAACCGCACCGTGATGCGAGAGCCCGTCGTCGCATAGACTTCCTTTCGCTTCATGGCGTCCCAGATGGCCTCCCGCGTATTCTCCCTCGCCCAGACAGCGGCATAGCCCGAGGCCGTCATCTCCCACCCCATGAACCTGGCACTTCCGTCCTTGGCGCCGATAGCAACATGCGAGGTTCTCTCCGGGCTCGGTTCTGCACCCGAGTGCTTGCCGAAGAAATTCTCTTCCTCGACCGCCGCCAGTGACGTGTGAGCGTCTGTGGATCCGATCAGACCGAACTTGAAGGGATTGACCCCTGTTTTGTGCGCCAGCTGAAGACCCAGCTTGAGTGCAGACCGTCCGTATTCGTACTGGAGCATGTCGTCTGTTTTCGCCTGACTCAGGTTCAGGTTTCCTTTATCCCATGTTTCGTAGTCGGCAAACTCATCGTCGGGCGAAAGGAACGGATGGGCTTCTCCATCCCCTTTGATCTGCGTGACCTCATAGAGGGGCTCCCACCGGATCCGCTCCACAGCATACGCTTTCGTGATCGGATTGCCCTTCATGTCCGTCAGCGCGAACATCATTCCGTTGGAGAGGTTACCGTTGTGCGGGATCGCGAGGAGCTTCCCCCCTGTGAGCTTCTCATAGGATGCCAATGACTTCCAGAGATCTTCGGGATCCAGGCTGGTCTCAGTGACCACCGGGAGCGTCCGTCGCGCAAGGTCCGCGCCGTCCCGATAGACAACCACCCTGTGAAGGTTGTTACCGGGAGGGACCAGCGACGTCCATTCGTAGCCGATAAACGCGGTGAAGACGCCGGGCTGATTGTACTTCTCGGCGGCTCCGATGACATCCTCCCACACCGGCCCGCGCAGTGCCGGGTCGTTGAAGTCAAATGGCACTTCACCCCTTGAGAATAGGTCAATGAGTTCAAGCGTCGCCTTTACTGCCTCCTGCCCACCTGCTTTGATCATCTCGTGCCAGCGGCGTCCTGTCTCGTTGGAGGTAATGTACGGATCCCCGTTGGCCAGCTTTGGAAAGAGCCCATACCCGTCCGAATGATCGGCAATAACGAGGAAATCCAGGGGCCTGGAGAGCTTCACCCTGAGTCCCGTTGCCGAGACGACCTCCTCTCCCCGGGCAAACCGGTAGGCTTCGTCGAGTCCAAGACGATTGCCAAACAGACCAGCATCGACGGAGAGGGCCGTGTGCAGGTGCGTATCTCCCCAATAGACCTGCGTTGGATAGTCCCTCCCGGCGTAGGGCGAGTAGTTGGGCTGACTGTAGAGCTTGCTCAGGTGGTCCTTTGAACCACCGTAGTCCTGTCCGATCGTTCTTCCGTGCACTGTCAAGATCAGAATGACTGCACCCGAGAGGATACATCGGATCGCCCTGATTGAAGGTCCCATTGGCGTACCTCTTTGCTAGTGTGCGCCTGAATGATTGTGGACACCTTGATAGGGCCGGACCGGCACCTCAGGCATCGCTCCGATCCTCACGCGCCGCGGGGGCTCCATGCTGAAGTCCCCTCGTGCGAATTCTTGCTGAGGTGCGTTCGCAGTACTCCCGGACAGCTGGGAAGCCTCCCATCATACCTAACAAACGGGAGGATATTGTCAAGCCCGAGGCCGGGGTTTCTCTTCCATGGAGAGACGACACTGGTCAAGCAAGCGATGCTCCCGACATTCTTCACCGACACCTGGTCTCTCCCGGCGAGCGGTTTTGAGGAGCACTCCCCAGGGAGGGCTTGTCCAGCCTGGGCGTTCTGCTGATGAGCCAGGCCTTTCATCGGCACGTGTTCAGCGCCCGCAGCACGATCTCCCTGATAGTTCACCAACATATTCAGGCAATACCATCACAGCTGCATCTGCTGATGTCGCTGTGGTTAGCCTGGAGATGACCACCTGAAGAATGTCCTTAGGAGATCTCCATGGGGTATCTGAAGCAGGCCGTCTGTTCTTGCTTGTCGGCGTACAACGAGCCCTCAGCGGTTGTTGTGATGAGAAGGCAGAAGACGCCTTCACGACGGTCTCATCTGACCCATGCTCCAGCATCGGTTCAACAGAGCGAACCATACGACCGGCCAGGGTGGCTAGATGGTGTGCTGCTGGCATTCTGTGCGCTTCACAGAGCCGCGTCGGCGCGTGCCTGCCAACGCGTTGATTTTCAAGGGGGAAATGAGTAGGTTCGTCCCCAAGACGAGCCTATGACTGCGGATCAGCAACGCACCCAGCAGGAAGCGGGGGCGGGCCAAGTTGCACCGCCTCCAGAGCCCCCTCGCCATCAGCACCACCGGCGGCCACGCCCCGAAGGGCAACAGCGCCAGCACCAGGGGCAGCAACAGGGAGCGGATCTCTCGATCGTCATCCCACTCTATAATGAGGAGGAATCGCTCCGGGAGCTGCACCGCGAACTCCGCATGACGCTCGGCGGGATGAACCTCCGCCACGAAATCCTGTTCATCGACGACGGCTCCACCGATCGATCGTTTCAGGTCTTGCGGGACATTCGAGGACGTGACCGACGCGTTCGGATCATCCGGTTCCGACGCAACTACGGCAAATCCGCGGCCCTCTCAGTCGGCTTCGAAAAGGCGCAGGGAGCAGTCGTTGTCACGATGGACGCGGATCTCCAGGATGATCCCGCGGAAATCCCAGCTCTGCGCCGGCGGATTCTGGAGGGTTATGACCTGGTGTCCGGCTGGAAAAAGGTCCGCCGCGATCCCCTAAGCAAGACCGTTCCCTCACGGTTCTTCAATTTCGTCACCAGAGTGATGACGGGGATCCCGCTCCACGACTTTAACTGCGGGCTCAAGGCCTATCGCAGGGATGTCATCAAGACCATTCACGTGTACGGGGAGCTTCACCGCTACATCCCCGTCCTTGCCCACTGGGAGGGGTTCCGCGTGGGGGAGCTGGTGGTCCGTCACCGTTCGCGCCGCTTCGGAAAAACGAAATTTGGCATGGCCCGGTTCTGGAAAGGCTTTCTTGATCTGCTCACCGCGCTCTTCACCACCCGGTATGTCCGGCGTCCCCTTCATCTGTTCGGCTTCTGGGGGATGGTGGCTTTCGTGATCGGGCTTGTGATCGATGCCTGGCTGGTGGTCGAATGGTACCTAGGGCGGACCGCACTCGGCAATCGCCCCCTGTTTCTGCTGGGCATTCTCCTGATGATCGTGGGGATCCAGTTTATTTCGATCGGCCTGCTCGGCGAGCTGATCACCCGCGGGCAGCAGTCCCGCGAGCAGTATGTCATCCGGGACTACATCCGCTAGGCTCCCGCGGGATCGTCGGCTCAGCCGATGGACTCCTGATCCCATGAACAACGTGCACTGCCGTCGACCGCGTGGATGCCGCCTCTCCCGGAGTGCCTGAGGGGCGCTCCGGCATGACGGCAGAAAATCGAGGACGATGAGCAGCGCACGCAAGAAACGAGCGGGTCGGAACCGTCCCGCGTCTCCTTCTCCTCCCTCCCGGAGTCCTCAGCTCCTTGAGCGCTTCCTCCTCCTCGCGCTCGGCGTTCTCTATATCGTCCACACCATGGGACTGCGATTTGTCCAGGACGATGCCTTCATCACCTTCCGCTACGTCCGCCACCTTCTCGACGGAAACGGGCTGGTGTTCAACGTCGGGGAGCGCGTGGAGGGGTACACCAACTTCCTCTGGACCATTCTCCTGGCCATTCCTGCCGGTCTAGGCGTCGACCTGGTGACGGTCTCTCATCTGCTGGGGGTCGGTGCCGGCCTTGCGGCCCTGGGCCTGCTCTATCTGCTCTCCCGGCACCTGGGCGCAACGGGAGGGCCGTTCGGCCTCTCGCTGGTCGCTGTTGCCCTGACAGTATCGAACGGAGCGGTGGCGTACTGGTCCATCAGCGGGATGGAAACCGCGCTGTTCATGGCGCTCCTTGTCGCCGTCGTTTTCTTCTATCTGAAGGAGTATCCCCAGCGGATCCGTTTCACACCGATTCTGCTAGTCCTCCTCTCGCTCACGCGCCCGGAGGGGATGCTTGTGTTCGGCCTGACGGTGCTGCATTTCGTCGGCACCGCCTGGATCAGTGGACAGGGGTCCCCACGCGAGCGTCTGCAGCCCCTTCTCCGGCTGGTCGGCATCTACGCCGTCCCGATGCTAGTCTTTGTCGCGTGGCGCCTCCTCTACTATGGCTATCCGTTCCCCAACACCTACTACGCCAAGGCGGGCCTCTCGCCCGAATATCTGCAGGCGGGCCTTGACTACTTCTTCTTCTTTGTCCGGACCTACATGCTCCACGGTCTCCTGCTTGCCGCACCGATTCTTCTGCTGCTCTGGCGTCGCCGTTCGCCGGAGATGCTCTATCTTATTACGCTGACCGTAGGCTACACGATCTACATTATCTCGGTTGGCGGGGATGTCCTGCACGCGTTTCGCTTCTTCGTCCCGCTCCTCCCACTGTTTTACCTGCTGCTCCAGGAGAGCCTACGCGTACTCCTGGCGATGGTCTCGCGGCCAGTTGCGTGGACCCATGCGGTCCCGCTGGCTGCGGCGGTCGCCCTGGGCTTCTACAGCTTCACGGACCCGCGCGGCTACATCGAGGAAAAGTGGATGCTGGAGCGCGGTCTTGTCTCGAAGATGACGGCGACCGGAGAGTGGCTCGGCGTTGTTGCCGGACCCTCCACCGAAGTGGCAGCCTCAACCATCGGGGCGCTCTCCTACTATTCCGGCGTTACGCTCATCGATCTGCTCGGGCTGACCGACGAGACGATTGCCCACCATCCGGAGGCCATCGAGGGGGTGGAGAGCGGCTGGAAGGAGCGCAAGTACAACACAAGCTATGTCCTCTCCCGGCAGCCGACCTGGATTTTCTTCTCCACCGGCTCAAAGCCGAGCGCGTTTGCCGAACGGGCACTCTTTACCCGCGCCGAGTTCCGCCGGCACTACTACCCCTGCTTCTTCCACTTAAACGGGGACATGAACGCCATCAACATCGCCTACAAGCGGAGCCCGGAGCCGCTGGTGGATTCCTCCCGCTACGGGGCCTCCTATCAGAGCACGTCATTCATCAACGAGTTCTACATCGGCATGAACATGCTGCGCACACCCGGGAGCGCATTCCCCTTCTTCGAGAAGACCCGGCAAGAGGGACCGGAGGACTTTGCACTGCTGGAGCAGGAGCTAGGCGGAGCCTATCGTGCCGTCAACAATCAGCAGGCCGCCGAGGAGTCCTACCGTCGCGCAGTCACGATCAATCCCGCAATGGTCGAGAGTCACATCATGCTGGGTCTCTATGCGCGCGACCGTCAGGACCACGCTACGGCCCGGGAGCATTTTACCCAGGTCATCCGGTTCAATCCTGAGTATACGCTCGGATGGACACTGCTGGGGGAGAGTCTTGTCCTGCAGGGTGATTCCTCTGGTGCGCGTGAGATGTTCGAACGTGCTCTGGCATTGACGCCCAACAACTCGCACGCACGGAACTACCTCGCTCGTCTGGGGCCGCCCCGCTGACGGGGCCGGATCCGGGAAGAGACTTGCCATGCACTGTATCATCGTCAGCGCCGCGTACCCCCTTCGCGGAGGAATCGCGCATTACAGCGCTCTTCTTGCACGCACGCTCCGCGAGCGACACCGTGTTGAAATTGTCACCTTCAAGAGGCAATACCCGTCTCTTCTCTTCCCGGGAACAAGCCAGGAGGAGTCGGGCCCGACGCTTGACGAGGCGCCGGCCCCCCAGCTCATTGATTCGATCAACCCCCTGAACTGGTTCCGGGTGGGGGAAGAGCTCCGGCGACGGTCCCCCGATCTGGTGATCTTCAACTACTGGATGCCCTTCTTCGG
>Ga0209536_100011265_pt1 | contig 13116 bp, 9 predicted proteins | sample DeeMarSeWOR28_12_FD_187461 | JGI IMG/M metagenome (GOLD analysis project Ga0209536, IMG submission 187461) | Marine sediment microbial communities from White Oak River estuary, North Carolina - WOR-2-8_12 (SPAdes) (version 2) | ecosystem: Environmental > Aquatic > Marine > Intertidal zone >...
CGTCTGCGGTGCTGGATCGCGCCGCCGAGCGTGGAGTCGAGGTGCTCCGGGTCGAGCCGCTGCTGCTGGCGGACAGCCGGGACTCGGAAGACGCCCGGCGCTTCTTCCACCTGACGAAGCCGCCGGACGGAGTGGGGCACATGACGGCCCTCGGTAACGCCCGCGTGGCGCGCTACCTGGCCGACCGGCTGGCGTCGCCGGCGGAGCCCGTCGGCGAGTAGGTGGCGGGGCTCAGGCCGCGGCGCCCGCACCGCGCAGGGCGGCGATCTCGCCGGGCGAGTAGCCCACCTCCGCCAGCACCTCGTCGGTGTGCTCGCCCAGCAGAGGCGCGGGGCGGCGGATTCCGGCCGGGGTGCGGTCGAAGCGCGCCGCGGGTCGGGGCTCTCGCAATCGCCCCGCGTGGGGGTGCTCGCTCTCGACGAGCAGCTCGTTCTCCCGGATCTGGGGGTGATCGGCCAGCTCCTCGCGGCGCAGCACCGGCGCGCAGGGGACCTGGCGTGCGTCGAGGCGCTCCAGCCACTCGGCGGTCGGCCGGGCGCGCAGTGCGTCGGCCATCAGCGCGAGGCGCGCCTCCACGTGCTTCACCCGGCTCGTCGGCGTGCGGAAGCGCTCGTCGTCCAGCCATTCCGGGTGCTCGAGCGCGCGGGCGAGCCCCTCCCACTCGGCGTCGGAGACGGCGCCGGTGGTCAGGTAGCCATCGGCGGTCTCGAAGATGAGGTCCTGGGCCAGGGAGGGGCGACCCAGCCGCTGGCGGTCCGAGAGGAAGGTCTGTCGCGCCATGCCCTCGGGCCAGAGCAGGCTCACCGTGGCGTCGAGCATGGCCAGTCGAACGTGCTGACCCACGCCGTGGCGCTCGCGTGCGACCAGCGCCGCCGTGATGGCCTGGGCGGCGGACAGGGCCGTCACCTTGTCGGGAATGATCACGCGCACCATCCGGGGGCGCCCGGTCGTGCGGTCGGCCTGGATGTCGGCGAGGCCGGAGAGCGCCTGGATCACCGGATCGTAGACGCGCTTGTGGGCGTAGGGACCGGTCTCGCCGAAGCCGCTGATCGACACGTAGATGAGCCTGGGCTGGAGCTCGCGCAGGCGCGCCTCGCCGATGCCCAGGGCGTCGGCCTTCCCCGGTCGCAGGTTCTGGACGAACACGTCGGCATGGGCCACGAGCCGGTCGAGGGCGGCGAGGCCGTCCGGATGCTTGAGATCGAGTGCGATGGAGCGCTTGCTGCGGTTGCTGGTGGCGAAGGTGGGTGCCATGCCGCCCCGGGCCGCCCCCAGATGGCGGACCAGGTCGCCGCCGCCGGGCGGCTCGATCTTGATGACGTCCGCCCCCTGATCCCCGAGCAGCATCGTGGCCAGCGGCCCCGAGATCATCTGGGTGGTGTCGATGACCCGGATGCCTTCCAGCGGTCCCTGCACGGTGCGCCCCCCGCCCTCTCGGCCAGCTCGTCGATCACTCGAGGAGTGCGCGGGAACCGGCTGGATTCACGGTGTTTTCAGGATTGCGGCTACGGCGTCTCCCAGTGACCCGGCCGGCGCCCGAGGAATGCCAGACGGGTGGACCGACCGCAAGCGCGCCCGCCGGGATCAATCGGGGGAGGGGCCGCGGCCCACGCCCTCGTAGCCCTCGAAGAAGAGCGGCTCGATGGACAGCGCCTCGCGATCCGCCTCGAGCGCTGCCTCGGCGGGGGCGCTGCGAAAGCTCGCGGCCGCGCGCAGTGAGTGGGGCAGCAGATCCCGGTCGCTGGCCGTGTTCACGAAGACGTCGTCGCAGGCGAGCGCCCAGTGGATGGCGCGTTCGATCGCCTCCGGTGATTCGAGGGGCTGGTACCAGCAGGTGCGGTTCGGGCGCATCCCGTGGGGCCAGCGCCGCCGGGCGATGGCCTTGATGGTCTGGACCGCGACGCCGCGCTCGCGGCACTCGGCGAGCAGGGTCCCGAAGTCCTGCGCGTAGTCGGCGTTCGCCAGCATGGAGGGGTTGTAGGGGAGCAGGACCGAGTCGAAGGCGTGGCGTTCCAGGCTGCGCCAGTGCATGGCCGGTGTCCGGGTGCCATGCCCCGTCACGCCGACGAAGCGCACGTGTCCGGCGTCTTGCGCCTCGAGGGCTGCGCGCAGGGCTCCCTCCGGTCCCAGGGCGACCTCCCACTCCTCCGGGTCGACCAGACAGTGGAGCTGGATCAGGTCGATGCAGTCGACGCGCAGCCGTGCGCGCGAGGCCTCGATCTCGTCGCGTGCGCCCGGGTAGTCGCGCTTTCCCGTCTTCGTGGCCAGGAAGAAATCGTCGCGATGGCGCTCCATCCACGGGCCTACGCGCAGCTCCGCGTCGCCGTAGCTGGCCGCTACATCGATGTGATTCACGCCGGCCTCGAGCAGCTGCTCGAGGGTGGCGTCGGCCTCGGCCTGGCTCGCGCGGAAGAGAGCGGCGGCGCCGAAGATCAGGCGGGTGCTCTCGTGGCCGGTGCGGCCGAAGGGCTGGGTGGGGATCACGCGTCTCTCCCGTGGCGCACCCTAGCACGGGTGGTAGGGTCCAAGGCGCAGGAGGTGCCCATGGACGCGGTTCGCTTCACGCTGCGCGACGACATCGCGCTCTTGACGCTCGATGATGGCAAGGCCAACGCGCTGTCGCCCGATCTGCTGAATGCGATTCACGGCGCGCTGGATCGGGCCGAGAAGGAGGCGGCGGCCGTCGCGCTCGTCGGACGCCCGGGGCGCTTCTGCGCCGGCTTCGATCTGAAGGTCATGCGTGGGGGGCCGGAGGCGGCGCGAGAGCTGGTGACCCTCGGCGGCCAGACCTTCCTGCGCTTCCTCGAGTACCCGCTGCCGATCGTGGTGGGCTGCACCGGCCACGCCCTGGCGGCCGGTGCGATCGCGTTGCTGGTGGCGGACTACCGGGTGGGAGCCCGCGGCGCCTTCCAGATCGGCCTGAACGAGACGGCCATCGGGATGACGCTTCCGGCCTACGGAACCGAGTTCGCCCGGGAGCGCCTGTCCAAGCGCCACTTCGATCGCGCCGTGATCCAGGCGGAACTCTACGATCCGGACGGAGCGCTGGACGCGGGTTACCTCGATCGGCTGGAGCTGCCGGAAGCCGTGGAGGGCGTGGCGCTGGAAGAAGCGGGGCGTCTCGCCACACTTCCGAAGGCCTCCTTCCGCAACAACAAGCGACGTGCCCACGCAGAGGTGGTCGCGCGCGTTCGCGATGGCCTGGTCGAGGACGTCCGCAGCTTGTTGAGTCCTTGAGCGGGGGTTACGGATGGCCGAAAAGAGCTAGCATGGCTTTGGCAAGCCCCCCTGCCGCAGAGAACGTCGATGCTCCAGGGCCACTACCACGAAGACTTCGCGACGGTCGCCAGGACACTCGAGCGACTGATTCCGAAGGACGGCACGGGCGGCGCCGCCGTCTGCGTCTACCACCGCGGACGCAAGGTGGTAGACATCTGGGGCGGGACCCGCGACGAAGCCGGGAATCCCTGGCAGGAGGACACCGTCGCGCTGTCCTACTCGACCACGAAGGGCATCGCCTCCACGCTCCTGCACATCCTGATCGATCGCGGCCTCGCCGACTACGAGGACCCGGTCTCCGAGATCTGGCCCGAGTTCGGCCGGTCCGGGAAGCACGAGATCACCCTCCGTCAGGTGTTATGCCACGAGGCCGGGCTCTACGACATCCGCTCCATGGTCGACCGCGCCGAGCGCATGCTCGACTGGGAGTACATGATCGAAGCGCTGGCCGACGCCACCCCGTCTCACCGTCCCGGCGCCGCCCACGGCTACCACGCCTTCACCTACGGCTGGCTGGTGGGGGAGATCGTGCGCCGGCTCACCGGCAAGCCCTACAGCGAGGCGGTCGAGGCCGAGATCGCCAAGCCCCTGGGTCTCGACGGCCTGTTCGTGGGGCTTCCCGCGAACCAGATGCATCGCCGCGCGGAGCTCGTGGTGCCCGCCCTGTTACGCCAGGGTGGCGACGTGGTGGATCGCCTGGAGAACCACGTGCGGCGTCTGACGAGCCTCTTCCGCCTGGCGCGGGTGCGCTTCGATCCGCACAGCCTGGCGGGAGCGCTGGTGCCCCGCGGGATCGAGGACCTGGACTTCAATTCCGAGGCCTTCCTGAGCGTGCCGATCCCGGCCGCCAACGGGATGTTCACCGCCCGATCCCTGGCCCGCATGTACGCCATGCTGGCGGCGGATGGCGAGCTCGACGGCGTGAGGCTGCTTTCCCGGGAGACCGTGTGGCGGGCCTCCGAGGTCCAGAACCGCGGAACCGGCCGGGTGATTCCGCTGCCCATGCACTGGAGGCTCGGCTACCACCGTGTGCCGACCCTGGGCGTGCGGGTGCCCAACGGCTTCGGCCACTTCGGCTTCGGCGGGTCGGGGGCCTGGGCGGACCCGGACCGGGAGCTTTCCGTGGCCCTGACCCTCAACAGCGGGGTCGGAACGCCCTTCGGCGACACGCGCATGGTGCGAATCGGCACGTCCGCGGCTCGCTGCGCCGACCGCTGCTGAGCGCTTCGAGGGCCGCGCCGCCGGCGGGCGGGCAGCGGGGCACGGGCCCCTTCACCCGTCAGGGCTCCAGCACGACCTTGATCGCGCCGCCGGCCCGATCCCCGGCCGTGCGGAAGGCCTCCGGGGCGGCCTCCAGGGGAAAGCGGTGGGTGATCAGGGCTCCGGCCACCTCGGGGCGCGTCGCGAGCAGCCCCGCTGCGACGTCGATGTCCCGCGCGGCTCCCTGACGCCCGTACATGCTGGCGGGGACGACCGTGATCTCCTTCAAGCAGAGCGCGAACCCTGGGAGCGCAAGTCCCGACCAGTAGGTGGCCAGGAGGAGCAGGACGCCGCCCGGTCGGCAGAGCGCGACCGCCCGCTCGAGGGCCTCCTCGCTGCCGGCGGCGTCCACCACCAGGTCGCAGCCGTCCGTGGGCTCCGACCGGGCACCCAGCTGCGCGCCGGCCTCGATCTGCGCATCGTGGCGCGCCAGCAGTCCGACCTCGGCGCCGGCGCTCGTGGCGGCGGCGACGGCGCACAGGCCGATGCTCCCGCCGCCCACGACGGCGACCCTCTGGTCTCCGCGCAGCCCGGCGCGGCGCAGCCCGTGGACGGCGATGGCCAGCGGCTCGACCAGACAGGCGTTGCGCGGCGTCGCACCGGCGGGGAGTGGCACCAGACAACGCTCCGGCACCAGGATCTCGTCGGCCATCCCGCCGTCGTGACTGGTGCCGATCACGATCGACGGGCCGCGCGCGCACAGGTTGTACTCGCCGGCGCGGCAGCGCTCACAGCATCCGCAGGGCAGCAGCGGCTCGATGGCGACCGGCGTGCCGTCGGGAGTGACGCCCGCCATCTCGTGACCGAGCGTGTGGGGCAGCGGGAAGCCGCGCGAGATCATGTGCAGGTCCGAGCCGCAGATCCCGGCGGAGTGGATCCGGACCCGCACGCCGTCCCCGCTCGGTGCGGGCACGTCGGCGACCTCGATCGACCCGCCCTGGCATCGGACCGCGCGCATCTCCGCCCTCCAGACCGCCGTCGCTCGGCGCGCCGGCGAGGGTAGGGGCCGCTTCGGGCGCGCACCACGCGCTTCCCGCCGCAGCGAGTGGGGCGTAGACTCGCCGCAGCGTACGGGGCCGGGAACCGCGCGACGAACGGAGGGCAGTGGATGGGTGCCGGCGCGAGCTACTCGAAGGGGCTCCACGATCTCGGCAACGGCTGCTTCGCGTGGCTCCAGCCCGACGGATCCTGGGGATGGAGCAATGCCGGGCTGGTGACCGACGGCGATCAGTCGCTGTTGGTGGACACGCTCTTCGACCTCCGCCTCACACGAGAGATGCTGGCGGCGATGCGCGACGCGACGCCTGCGGCGTCCGGGATCGACGTCCTGGTCAATACCCACGCCAACGGCGATCACTGCTTCGGCAACGAGCTGGTCCAGGGCGCCACCATCGTCGCCTCGAAGGCCTGCGCCGAGGAGATGGGAGAGCTTCCGCCTGCGGCGCTGGCGGCCATGCTGGCCAATGCCGACGCCCTCGGCGAGGCCGGCGCCTTCTTCCGCGAGATCTTCGGCGCCTTCGAGTTCGACGGGATCACCCTCACCCCCCCGACCGAGACCTTCGAGGGCCGTGCGACGCGCCGGGTCGGCGGGAAGGAGGTGCACCTGATCGAGGTCGGTCCCGCGCATACGCGGGGCGACGTCCTGGTGCACGTCCCCTCCGAGCGGGTGGTCTTCACCGGCGACATCCTCTTCATCGAGGGTCATCCGATCCTCTGGGAGGGGCCGATCGGAAACTGGATTCGCGCCTGCGACGAGATCCTGGCAATGGGGGCCGAGAGCATCGTGCCGGGACACGGCCCGGTCACCGACGACGCCGGCGTCCGGGCGCTGCGCGGCTACCTGGTCGCGCTGGAGGCCGAGGCGCGCAAGCGTTACGACGCGGGGCTCTCCGTCCGCGAGGCCGCACGCGACATCTCGCTTGCGGACTACGCCAGCTGGGGGGACGCGGAGCGCATCGCCGTGAACGTGTCCACGCTCTACCGCGAGTTCGGCGACCCCTCGCCGCCGCCGAGCCCGGTGGATCTCTTCACCTGGATGGCGGAGCTTCGCCGCGACCGACGCTGATCGACCGGCGCGCCTCCGGACGCCCGGATCCGCCGGAAGGCGTTGCGTCCGGACGCGCCGCCGGGAGAGAATGAGGCGTTCCGACCTCGGTGTCGTGGAGGCCTCTCATGCGCGCGCGAATGCTCCTCACCCTGGCCGCTCTCGCGGCGGTGCTGCTCGGCCTGGACTGTTCACGACCGCATCGGATCCAGATCACCTCTCCGACGGGAGACGTGATCACCGAGGAATTCGTCATCGGCTTCGAGCTGGTCGGCGGTCCCTACGAGGCCGGAACGGTGCGTGCGAGCCTGAACGGCCAGCCGCTGACCGTGATCGGAGGCCCGACCCAGTTCCGGGCCTCGGTGAGCGGGGGGCCCATCATGCATCCGGGCGAGCCCCTGCGCGACCAGAACCTGCTGGTGGTGGAGGCGCGGCGGGAGAACGACCGGGGGCAGGGGAGTGGCGCGAAGGGCGGTCTGGTCCGCGCGGCGCAGCGCTTCGCCTATGCGATCGCGAAGGCGCGGGCCTATCGGATCGAGGGAGCGAGGGACTGTCCGGTGAGCGGTCCCCTGGCCCACCGGCGCGTCGGCGACTATTGCCTCGAGAACGACGGGGCGCGCTTCGTCGTCCAGGACATCACGGCGCCCCGCGATCCCGATCAGCCGACGCCTCGCGATCTCTACAGCGTGGGCGCCTTCGGTGGCAATCTGATCGACGCCGTGCTGCCGTCGAATCCCACCACGGACAACTTCCTCGAGTTCCAGGCCATGCTGAACGTGGAGACGGTGGCGAACTACCAGTCCCTCGAGATCGTAAACGACGGCGAGAACGGCCTGCCGGCGATCCTCCGCGTGTGCGGTCCCGACGACCTGCTCGACTTCGTCAATCCCTCGAGTCAGCTGATCGATCTGGGGCTGCCGCCGCCGCCGGGCACCGACGACAACGATCAGGAGATCGAGGCCTGCACCGAGTACACGCTGGCGGCGGGAGATCGCCACGTCCAGGTGGAGACCGAGGTCTTCAACAACGAGGCCGAGGACCTGCGGCTGCTGGTCGGGGACTGGATGAACGCCGCCGGCGAGGTCGACGGCTTCTTCACGCCCAACCCCGGGGTCGGCGAGGGCGTGACCAGCCCGGTCGGCCAGGGCGGAGGCGGCCTGGGCTGGTTCGCGGAGACCAGCGTGCTCCCGCCGGATCGCTTCGAGTACGGCTATCTGCCTCGCGACGACGTCGGCGCCGGCGGCTACGTGACGATCAGCGGGGTGACGGTCATCATCCACGATCTGCACCCGGCCGCGGCACTGCTGGGCCTGCCGTCCCCCTTCCTGGTGCCCGCCGCCGGCAGCAAGCGCTTCACCCGCTTCTTCGCCGTGGGCGACGGCTCCGGCAACGCGGTCCAGGAACTGGCGAACGGCCTCGACGGCCGGCCGACGGGAACCGTGCGCGGCTGTGTGACCGTGGGCGGCGTGCCGACGCCGAACGCGAAGGTCACCGTCGGTACGCTGGCGGCCGGCGAGATCGGCGCCGCCCTGGCCCACTTCGTCACCGACGCGAGCGGCTGCTACGCGGGCCAGGTGGAGGTCCCGGCCGGGGCGTCGGTGCAGTACGGCGCCGTTGCGGGGAAGGAGGGCGCTCTCTACGTCGGTGGCGCCCCATCTCCCCCGGTGACCGTCTTCTCTCTCTTCCCGGCGGGCGACGAAGAGGTGATCGACTTCGCGCTTCCGGCCACCGGTCGCCTCCAGGTGGACGTGACCGACGAGAGCGGTGCGCCGGTCCCGGCACGCATCACGGTCGTGGGTCTCGACCCGAGCCCCGAGCCGATCCGGACGGGGCAGGCCCTGCCCGGGTTCGGCGTCACCACCCTGGGGCTCCTGAACGACGTGAACGACCGCAAGCCCTTCGGCGTGGCCGCGTTCGCCTACACGGGAGCGGACGGAAGCGTGGACATCGACCTCGAGCCAGGTGAGTACCATGTCTTCGCCTCGCGGGGGACCGAGTACTCGCTCTGGTCCACCGCGCTGCCCTCGAGCTCCGGACCGATCGCAGTGACGGCGGGTGGCCCGACCCGCCTCGCCGCGCGGATCGCGCGGGTCCTGGAGACACCGGGCTTCGTCTCGTCGGACTTCCACGTCCACGGCGTGGCCTCTGCGGACTCCCAGGTGAGCGACGTGGATCGGGTCGAGTCCTTCGCGGGGGAGGGCATCGACAACCTGGTGGCGACGGACCATCACGCCCACAAGGACTACGCCCCGACCATCCGGGCCCTGGGCCTCGAGGCGTTCCTCACCTCGACCATCGGTGAGGAGATCACCACCTTCGACTACGGGCACTTCAACGCCTATCCCCTGACGGTCGACCCGACGCGCCCCTCCGGCGGCTCGACGGACTGGGCGGTGGCGGCGCCCCCCGGCCGGGACTTCCCCTCCTACGGGGCCTTCAACCTGGCGCCCGCCGACATCTTCGCCCTGGCGACGACCCAGCCTCACGCGACCCCCGCCACCACCGTGCAGATCAACCACATCGGGAGCCACTTCGTACCGCTCAAGATCGACACGTCGCAGGTGCCGCCCCTGGACGGGATGAGTGCGGAGGATCGCGCCACCCGTCGCCTCGCCGCCGACCATCCGCCGCCGGGGGAGCTCTTCTTCGCGTTTCCGGCCCTGGAGCTGTGGAACGGCAACGATCGCGGTCACCAGAGCGAGTTCCTCGACGAGCGCATCGGCATCTGGATGAACCTGCTCGACCAGGGCATCGCCACGACGGCGATCGCGGATACGGACACCCACCGCTTCCACAACCTGCGGACGGCCGGGGCGCGCAGCTGGACCGCCGCGAACCCGTCCCGCGACGTGCCCGCGAGGCTCCAGCCCTCGGAGGTCGCCGCGTCGGTGGATGCCGGCCGGGTCGTGGGAGGGCAGGGGATCTTCGTCCGCTCCCGCCTGCTCGCCGACGATGGCTCCGGGGCCGTCGCGGACCACGGCTGGGGGGGCACGACCGGGATCCGCAGCGCCAATGGCTCCGTCACCTTCGAGGTCACGGTCCAGTCCCCGGCCTGGGCCCAGTGGGATCGGATCGAGATCTACAGCAATGCCGGGGGGAACGTGAGCTCCCGCGTGCTCGATCCGGACGAGCCCTATCTGTACACGGCGGATCCGCTGATCACCCGGATCGAGGGCGACTGCGATCCGGGGACGGTCGGCGACGGCCACTTCGACATCGACGTCGTGTCGGTCCACCCGGATGTCGAGGGGGCCGAGCGCTGGGAGGCGACGCTCTCGTTCTCCTTCCCCGAGCTCGACGCGGACACCTGGTTCGTGGCCGTCGTGAAGGGCAGTGATGGCGTCTGTGGCCCCATGTTCCCGGTCCACCCCGACGACCTCGATCTGGCGCCGATCCTGAGCGCCCCCGACGTGCTGGCCGAGCTGGTGGACGGCAACGTGGACGAGGGGGGCACGATGGCACTCGGCTTCACCAACGCCCTCTACTACGAGCATTGAGCGCCGGCGCCGCGATTCGCGCGGGGCTCGTCGCCGCCCTGCTGCTGCCGGCGGCCGGGCTCACGGCCGCGCAGGGCGTGGCGCCGGCGGCGGGTGGCGTCGGGGTGCTCAGCGCGCTGGAGAGCGCTCCGCTCTCGGTCGTGGGTCGGGTGCACACGCCGCGGCGCCTCGACGCCCACGCTCACGGCGCAGAGCTGGTGGTGGAGTCGGCCCTGCAGGGAGAGGTGGCGCGGGGGGAGCCGATCGCCATCGCCTGGGAGGAGCTCTCGACGGCGCGTCCGCCGCGCTTCGCCGAGGGGGAGCGTCTGCTGGTGAGCCTCGAGCCCCTGCCCGGGCTGTCGATCTGGGCGGCGCGCATTCCCGAGCCCGAACGGCGCGCCCGGACCTGGACGCCCGCCCGGCGGGGCGAGGCCTTCGTCCGCAATCCGGCTCCCGGAGATCTGAAGCTGCTCGAGCACTTCCTCGCACTGCCCCCGCAGCTGCGCGCGGAGAATCCCGGGATGGCCCACCTCGGCCTGCTCGCAGCGACCGGGCAGCCGCAGCTGGCGACGTCGGCGCTCGAGCGGTTGCGAGAGCTGCCGGAGCTCGACGCCGCGTTGGATCCCACCTCCGCCCACCGCATTGCGGCGTCGCTGGTGCGCCCAACGCCCCGGGTGTCGGATGCCGCCCTGGCGCTGCTGGCCGCGCGGCGACCGCCGGCGCTTCACGCACCGCTCATCGCTCTGGCGGTGGACGACGGCTCGGCGCCCCCCCGGGCCTACGAGGGCCTCGCGCAGCTCGACGGCGCGCTCTCCGCACCTCTCACGGAGGTGCTGCTCGGGCGCGAGGATTCGCCCGGGCACCGCCGGGTGGGTGCGCGCGCTGCCGACGCCACTCTGGCGGACCGGCTGCCGCGACTGCTGCGCATCGATCCGGACGCCGGCGTGCGCGCCGCCGCGCTCACCCGACTGGTCGAGCTCGAGGGCGTCGCGGCCCTCGATCGTGTGCTCTTCGCCCTGGGCGATCCGGATCCCAGCGTGCGCGCCGTGGCGATGCAGGAGGTCGGCGGGCTCGGTGGGGAGGCGGTTCCGTCGCTGCGCGCCGTCGTGGACGGCGGCGCGACCGACGCCGCGCTGGGCGCGGTGGGGGCGCTGCGGGCGACGGGAGGCGAGGGCCGTCACGCCCTGGTCGAGATCGCCGCCTCGCACCCGGACGCGTCGGTACGCCAGGCCGCCGAGATCGCGCTGGGGCGCCCGATCGGACACCGCCACTGACGCGGGCCGGGCGGAGGGTCAGCGCAGGCCCAGCTCGGAGTCGAGCCGATCGGTCATGGGGTTCAGGCGCGCGTCGATGGCGAGCTGCGCGGCCTCGTCGAAGCTCTCCGGTGCGACGCTCGCCGGGTCGAGCGGATCGCCGAACTGGCAGACCACCCGCGCAAAGGGCAGGGGCAGGATCATCCGGTCCCAGCTCCCGAAGCGCACGCAGGAGCTGGTGGAGAAGGCGATGGGGACGACGGGCGTGCCGGTCATGCGTGCGACCTGCATCACGCCCCCCTTCGATTCCCGAGCCGGTCCGCGCGGGCCGTCGGTGAGGATCGCGATCGTCTGCCCCGATCGCAGCAGCTGGACCAGCTTCTTCACGAGCATGAAGGCCCCCCGCGAGCTCGATCCGCGCGGCGGTTCCGCAAAGCCCAGGCTCGTGGCGACGGCGGCGATCTGGCCGCCGTCCCGACTCAGGCTGATCGGGACGTGCACGCCGAGGTCGCGAAAGACGAACGACCCCATCAGCAGGTTGCGGTGCCAGACCGCTGCCAGGACCGGCCCCTCGGCAGCATCCATCGGGTTCGTACCCCTCAGCTCGACGCGCCAGGTGGCGCCGAGGATGCGCAGGGCTCCGGCGATGGTGCGGATCAAGAGGCGTCGGAGCGGATCCGTCAGGGCGGAGGTCCTCATCGGGAGCGGGTGCGCACTCATGCGGCGATCGCGTCGAGGCTGCCGGCCTCGATCACGGCATCGTAGGCGGTGCGAATGCGCGACCGCGCCGCCTCGATCCGTTCGAGCAGCGTCGGGGCGTCCAGCCCGGGCTCCACCAGCTCTGCGACGGTGCAGAGCGTGTCTTCGTCGGTGCCCAGGATCTCCACCGGGCGCCCGGCCAGCCAGCGCATGCGCGCCTCCACCACGCGCAGCAGGTGGTAGTCGTCGAGGACGGAATCGATCCGAGGTCCCTTCGCGCAGGCGCGCAGCATGGCTGGAACGCTCGGCAGGGCCGGGAACTCCTTCGCGCCCCGCTCGAGCAGGCCGCCCCCGGCGAGGAAGTCCACGTCCATCAGCCCTCCGGCCCCGGTCTTGAGCGCGAGCCCGCCGTCGGTCTCGTGGGCCCGCTCGCTGCGGACCTGCTCGCGCAGGGGCGCGAGCTCGCCCCAGGCAGGTGCGTGGCGGGCCAGGATGTCCGCGTGCACGCGCTCCAGCACCCGGGAGGCCTCCGGCGCGCCCGCGACGACGCGACCGCGCAGCTGGGCCAGGTGCTCCCAGGTCTCGGCCTCGTGGGTCTGGTAGCGCTCGAAAGCCTCGAAGGAGGTGACCAGCATGCCCTGACGGCCGGAGGGTCGCAGCCGGGTATCGACGTCGTAGGCGACACCGGCCCCGGTCATGGTCGTGAGGTAGGAGATGAGGCGCTGTCCCAGGCGCGAGGCGCGGGTCACCAGGTCCGGGCCGCCCCGGTAGAGGAAGATCAGGTCCAGATCCGAGTGATAGGTGAGCTCCCGCCCGGCCAGCTTGCCCATGCCGACGATCGCGAATTCTTCCTCCGCGTCGTCGCCGGCGTCGAGCTCGCGGCGCGCGAGGGCCAGGCCGATGCGTGCGGTGGACTCGGCCAGCTCCGAGAGGAAGTGGGAGATGGTCTCGAAGGATGCGAGATCGCCCAGGTCCGCGCAGGCGGCCAGGGCCATCTGCTCGCGACGGCGCAGGCGCAGGGCATCGAGGGCGGACTCGAGGTCCAGCGAGAGGATCTCGGCCCGGTCGGCTTCCAGGGCGGCGGCGCGGGCCTCGAGACCTTCGC
>Ga0209536_100011266_pt1 | contig 13115 bp, 11 predicted proteins | sample DeeMarSeWOR28_12_FD_187461 | JGI IMG/M metagenome (GOLD analysis project Ga0209536, IMG submission 187461) | Marine sediment microbial communities from White Oak River estuary, North Carolina - WOR-2-8_12 (SPAdes) (version 2) | ecosystem: Environmental > Aquatic > Marine > Intertidal zone >...
ATTTACTCCTTTTTTTACGACTAGAAAGGAAGGAACTGGACTGGGGCTTGGTATTGTAAGAAAGATTATCCAGGCCCATGAAGGGCGCGTGGAAGTCCTTGATAATCCTGAAAGAGGAGTAACTTTCAGGGTTTTACTGCCCATAGGAATTGAATAATTTACTCAATAGGAGATGCTGCTGGCGTCCAACGATGAACTTTTTGTCCTTGGACCGCCGGAAAAGATCGCTGAGGCGATGGTTTTATTACATAATCCACAAGAAAGACAGGTGACCTGATGAATCCATTCCTGGCAGTGGTGAGCGTAGTCTTGCAGCTTAAGCGGACATGTCCTCGCTGCAAAAGAGATCAGGTTGTCGCTCCAAGCCAGAAAAAAAGGACTGTGCTTTGTAAATTCTGCGGAGCAGACATACCTCCTCCTAAGGGCCGATGATGTCTGACAAGTACACGAGTTCTGGCGGAATTGTTTGTCAGCTCTGTTAAGACGCCTTAACAAGCTGTTCAACACGGCCAGCTATCTTTTCCCTAACGCCGGCCGAGAGATATGTGTATACGGCCAACCTCTTGAAAGTCCATATTTTTTGTGGTATTCAAAGAATATCTTTGGTGGGATCTTCAAACCTCTGATCTTTAGTTGTGGAAAGAAATCGCCAATCAACTTTACTAAAATGTCATTATCGATTCCGGTTCTATGAGTCTCACGCCGCGTTCTAGTTGTTGACCTCAGAAAATGCCCTTAATTGGAATCCCGTTGTGCTAGATTCGTAACCTGGACATCATTTTCTCAAAGATGGCCCACATAGTTCGGCGATTCCTGATATCTGATATTGTTTGCGCGATAACCATGGACGACAACACATCTCGAATAGAAAGATCAAGATTGTGATCAAGAAATGTCACTGCTAATATTCTATCTCCTTATCGCCCTATTCTTCTCGTTCTTATGTTCACTCCTGGAATCCATGCTGCTCTCCGTCACCCATTCTTATGCAATAGCTCTAAAAAAGAAATCTCCCAGAACGGGACGGAGGCTTGATCGGTTGAAACGAGATATTGATAGACCCCTTGCTGCAATTCTCAGCCTGAATACCATTGCCCACACAGTAGGTGCTGTCGGAGTGGGTGCCCAGGCAGCAAAGTTGTTTGGCAGTGCGTCCGTCGGTATCGCTTCAGCAATATTGACACTGCTCATTCTGGTTTTCTCTGAGATTATCCCAAAAACTCTGGGCGCATTGTACTGCCGACAGCTCGCTCCGGTTGGAACCTTCATGATCCATTGGCTTACCTGGGGTCTTTATCCCTTGGTTCTACTTTCTCAAAAGATAACCCAATTGTTAGTTGGCCGAAGCAAGTCTGCTCTTGTTAGTCGGGATGAGTTCCGCGCCCTAGCAGATCTGGGAGTTGAAGAAGGCGCAGTCCTGGAATCTGAGTCTCGAATCCTCAAAAACGTCATGCGGTTTAGTTCGCTCAGGGCCAGAGATATTATGACTCCGCGTTCCGTTCTATTTACCCTCCCGGAAGAGATGTCCATTGGAGAGATTCTGGCAAAGAGGGTCAAATTACGATTTTCCCGGATACCTCTTCATCCACGCGAGGGAGAAGGTATTGGCTTTTACGTTCTCAAAAATGAGGTTCTTCTAGCTGTCGGGCACGAAGAGAGAGAAAAGACATTACTCCAACTAGGAAGGAAACTTCTGGTTGTCCCTGAAACGGTTCCCTTGCCCCGCTTGTTCGAGAAGTTCCTAGATCGGAGGGAAGTTATTGCTCTGACGGTGGATGAACATGGCAGCGTTGCTGGCGTCGTAACGATGGAAGATATTTTAGAAACCATCATCGGCATTGAAATTGTTGACGAAACAGACGAAACCGTCGATTTGCAACGTCTGGCCCGACAGCGATGGGAAGAACGTGCCAGAGCGCTGGGGCTAATTCCAGATTCAAAAGATGCATCGTCCTGACATCAGGTTACACGGCCGCTGACTCATCAAGATTTCGCTTAAGGATTTGCACAGAATCTGCATGCTCATATAGGGATCTCTGACGACACAGTCTAACTGACGGTAAGATATTGAAAGTGGTCCTGAGGCTTGCACTGCCTCAGATACTATCGGGACATCCGAATGGTGGAAGCAGTTGGCATCCAATATCTCCCTGCTATTTCGATATATTGGAGATTAGTGTTTATGTGAAAATTGCCACGACTTGTAAGTGCGGCTATGCATGAAGCTTGGCCCACGCCTCTGAGGGTGGTGTGGTTTCTGTCTAAACCTTAACCGGTCGTCCTCAATTTCTGAAGTAAATTGCCTTCCTGAGAGTGAACCTGTCCGGAGCAATATAGATATCTATCCGCCTCACCGGCTAAAACATCACAGGTTAGATCTGCGATAACATTTGAAAGTGGAAAATCTTGAAGGGATTGGTTTGTTCACAGATAACTTCCAGGGAGCTTCGAGAACCGACTCTGTACCCGTTCGGATCTCGAAATGATACCTTGGTGGGGAGGGGCTTTGACGCCGGTTAAATATCTACATTCCTGGAAATGTTACAATTTCATAAGTATATCGACACCCCACCTCTGCCGTTGAGAAACGGAGTTTTGACAATCAGTTCATGCCATCCCCTCAGTTGGGGTGGACGATTGAATAGTTGAGTTTTCAAGGGCTTTGTCAAGAAGGGGAGGTTTCGTCAAGGGAGCAGGAATCGGCCTAAAGCACTGTAAATGCCGTGGGTGACTCTGGCTAGACTTTCATAATCAAGTTTGTCGTGGGTATCATGCATGGAGTGATAGTAGGGATATCGAAACAAGGCAGTGTCAGTCAGCATAATAGCCTGGTAGCCCATTTTCCAAAAGCTCCAGTGGTCTGACCAATCAACTCCTGTAATGAAACCAAACGGGGCCGCACACTCAACTGGAAAATCACTCTGCTCCATGAATGATCGGGCAAAGGTCTTCACCAATGGCTTTGACTTGAGGTTTCCAACAGCGGCTATAAAATTTCCTGTGTCTGGATAAAAGAAGCTGAGAGGGAAGGGGTATTTTTGCGTTTTAGGTTCGTTTCGATAGTACCCTATGGTTTCAAGGCAGATCATAGCCACAATATTTTCTTCTCTTTTCCTTGATTCCTTGGCGTACACCAAGCTCCCCATGTTACTAGTCTTGAAAAAGGGAGGCTCCTCATTAACGAAAGCCACAAACCGTAAGGTTCTGATGGTAGACGTTTCGCTAAAAAGTCGGCTGATCTCTAAGAGTGCTGCCACAGCAGAGCCGTTGTCATTCGCTCCAGGAGAAAGAGACACGCTGTCATAGTGGGCACCCACAAGGACGATCTCATCAGGCTTTGTTTTGCCTGGGATTTCAACGGCAAGGTTTTCACAGTCCACGCCCCCAACTTTGTAAGTCTGAGCACTGACCTGATAGCCTGTCTGTTCCCAAAAGTTGCGGATATAATCCACCGTAGCCTTCAATTTGTCAGGTGTGTAGACGCTCCTGGGGCCTATCTCTTGGGCAAGGGCTACAACATGCCTTCTGAGTCGCCCCTCTAAATCATCAATGGCCTGGGAAGCCTTCTGATCCAGCTTAGGCCGATTGACCTGGGGTTTGATATCGATCATGGCCTTATATGCCCACATGCAGAAGACGACCAAACCTATAAGCAGTGCTAGATAGATCATAGCTTTCATTTCCTATGTGTACCACTAACACAAGTGGGCTTCTGTCTCAATGATCCGTAGGGGACCAACAGGCGACACAAAAAGGGGCCTTACAGACCGAAAAATGGATGTAAGGCCCCAGAAATTTGAAATGTAAGTTGTTAAAGTTCCAGCACTAACTGAAAATACAGCGGATTTTCATTTTCAATCCGGTCAACAACGGTTCGACTGGTCCGATCACTGGTCTTTTTGGCAGTGTGGCTATCCTGCCATCATGATGACTGACACGGCGCTGTTCAGGTATCCATATTATCATCATTCTGGAGATACACCTGATAAGATACACTATGCCAGCTTTGCCCGTATCACCTATGGCCTTTTCAGGGCATTATTAAAGCTGACCGAAGAGGTATAGGGCAGGAGCTGCAATACGCCGTAGGTGCTGCCGGGATCCAGAATGCCTTAGATCCGAGGTGCCGCAGGTGAGGCCATCTCGACGGCGTCTCGATGGCAAACCCTTGCTTTCCCTAATGGCCAACACCCTTTCCAGGTCTCCAGTTATGGCTTGAACCAGCCCGCAATCCAGAGCTACCCGTTCCTCTCCCAGATGGGACGTAGCGCTCCGAATGCCGCCCTATGACGTGTTCCTGTCTTTCAACGTTTCGTCTCCCGCTCTCCTGTATTGGTTCCGGCCCTTGTATTTGTCGATCCTGCCTCGTCTTTCTTGATTCTTGGCTTTCTCGAGGGCCCTGGTCTACCGCTTCCGGTTGTTGGTGCGTTCTAGCCAACCTTGGGGTCTTGTGCACTTGGGCTGGTTTTCTCCTGGCTTGCCTTTGACTGCCTGCCTGCACTTCCTGGCGTGGCACAGACACAGGCCTGGGCAGCTTTTTCGGCAGCACCCTTTGGACGTTGTTTCTAGCATACTGCGGATCTTCGCGCTGCACCCCTTCTCGCTTCAATGGTCTGGGTGCAACACGCCTTGATATGCTTTCAAATTTCTTTCCGGCCCGCCTTGGATTTTCTACCTGTAATCTTCCCTCGCTCTTCAGCCCCCTCTCGTTGCGCTTCACCGGCGGTAGGGACGTATTGACCCGATTCGTAGAGATAAACCTATTTTGGGTTCTTGGCGTTGTTATCCCAGCTCTTTCTGCCAGTTGGCCCCGCCTGGTGTCTGTGACATTTTGGCGAATCTTTCTTGCTTCAGGATGAACACCCTGCGTCGCAACTAGATGGTTGCGCTGAATTCTCTTCATGGGCGTCTGATCGGGTTTATGTCTTACATTGACATTGGTGAAATTGTGCCTCTGTCCAATGTTTTTGTAGTTGTTGATGACCGTGCTGTTGACAACAGGCACCACACGGAACTTTTTACGGATGGTGTCATGATCTGTGTGTCTAATCCTGACATGACTGTAATTGTTGACACTGTATAAGTGGTGCCGGTTGATGATGACGGCTCGCTGGACGTGTCTGTAGCTGTTTATCTTAAAATTCCGATTCGTTCTATTGACATTCTTGACAACGACTGCGCGCGGTCCCCAGCGTCGGTGGCAGTAATAGGGTTCACGGGGACCCAAGGGCACCCAGCCAATACGGATACCGTAGTGTATCCAGGCGACTCTTCCCGGATACCAAGCAGGTCCCACAGCAAGGAGCCGAGGGCCTAGATGACGCCTAACGCGGGTCACCGGTGGAGTCCAATACCAACAATTCCTGACAAATACCCAGTTGCCATAGTGGTGAGTCACGTACCCAAATGGTTCGTAAGGAATCCAGGTGTGGTCTCCGCACCAGACTGTCCATCTGCCCACAGTAAATGGCGCCCAACCAAGGCTGACGTGAATTGGACGCCAGAGATAGCAGTACGCTCCATCGTAGTAGACGTTTTCCCATCTGCCATGCTCTTCGAAAACGTAGGCTTCGTGATGCAGTGCAGGAGGTAGATATCCTACTGATTCTCCTCTCACTTCCATCCTTTTAGCCCATAAGGCGTCTCCATCTTTGTTCCACCGGTCCCAATCAGGATCCACAGTTCCTTTGCCAACCGTCACTTGCCGAATGTCTGCGAGGATGGACGTTGAGCCAGCAATCACTTCATATTTAGTCTCGGAGGTATGATGAACGAGATGCAACGTGCCCTTCAAAGCGATCACTTCTGCTGAGTCGTTGTCTACATACAAATCAAAGCAGGTCTCCGCGGGTGCCATCACATAGCCGAACGGTGTGGTAGCTTTGATCACCGCATAAGAACTCTTATTGTAAAATCGAGCCACGCCAGATACGAGATCAATTTCGGTCAGATCGTCTTTAAGTGCAATGAGCTGAATGTGTGTGTCCCTGTCGATCCTCACCCACGTGCTGTTTGGCATGATGAATTCAGCCCTGCCATCTTCACTCGAGTATAGGGCGTCATCCGCGCCAACGGGGGCGTCCTGAACGGTGACAACCCAATCTTCTTTGTCGGGCACATATCGCAATAGCTGTCCTTCAACGTGAGATATACGTCCCACCAAGACTGTTTCTTCTCCTGGGTCTTCCGTTGGTGGTTGTGCTTGTGGTGAACCAACAGGAATCGTCGCCAGGATCAACATGAATGGCAGCCAAGCCACCTTTCTTATCCTGTACATCTCAGTTTCTCCTTCTCATTTTCGAACACTTTATAAACTTAGACCCCTTTTGGGCAAAAAAGCTCACCAAATCCATCTTCTGACGGAATCGATCATATGCTTATCAATCCGACGGCCACTGTTGCTTATTCGTGATAGGTCTATAGGCTCATAGGAGGGTTGGGGACATTATGGAGGATGCAACACCCCCGCTAACTGGAAGGGGATACAACCTTCACAATGGATATGATCCACGTACGGGTCGTACCTTAGGATGCCCCAGCACCGAATATGGCATCCACGATGGCCTCCTCTATTTCTCGCTTAGGGGTCCATCTATACGCATCCTTGTAACGTTTCCTGGCAAAATGGTGCCGAGCATCAATGACGCCGCTGGGTTGTTCCTCTGTGCTGTAATTGGGCAAGCCCTCGATAGCCAGTTTCGACTCCCGTTCCTGCTCAGCAGGATCGAGTCGGCCCTGAGAATCGAAGGTTAGGAAGAAGTACTGGATCCGCCAAATGGCTACCGGTTTCCGCTCATCAAACTCCACCAACACCTCAGCATATCGTGCGCGCTTGCCGGCATACTGGGGAAGACGTTCCTCAGGATCGCGCCGCCACAGTCGCTCGTAGCGCACCAGGGGGAGCCGCTGTAAGGAGTCGTCATCATTTACAAGGAAGATTCGTAAACCTAATCCCATAGTATTCCTGCCCGTAGCCGGGTTAGTTGCTTTCAGAAATATCAAGCCACCTCTGGTCTGCCAGAACGACAGAGGTCTCGATCTGACGTTCAGGAATCGACCAGTATTTTTTCAGCAACCGATCCTTTTCTCTGGGAGACACGAGCTGAAACCCGTGTTTTTCATAGAAGCGAATCGCCCAAATCGCGTCGGCCCAAGTGCCGACCAAAGTCGGGCGCGTGGTCCTTTTTCTGAGTTCTGATAATAGCCGGCCACCGACGCCCAGATTTCGCCTAGCCGTGCGAACGTAGGCATGCCTGATCAGAGTGACATCCTGAACGTCTTGAATGCCCATCACGCCAATAAATTCGCCATCTTCTTCATAGCCCCAGAATTCCACTCCCAGATCGATTTCATGTCGGAGCTCATCTCTGGACATATAAGGTGCTTTCCAGCGGTCCTCCGGGATGATCCCATGATACGCTTCTGCGGCATCATTGATAATGGATGACACGGTCTCAATGTCTTTGTTCTCACATCTACGAATCATGATGGTCTTCCCTGACCAAAGCTTGAAGATCCCTGCAGCGTTGGTCTGACTTCAACGCCCCAAGCCCTTCAATAGATCAGTTTGATGGAATGTTCAACAACGAAACCCTTGCAAAGCGACGGTTTTCCAATAACCAGCATGATGCTATCGGCCAGGGTCCCCAGCCCAGGTAGAAAGGACGGCCATGGGCCTCAGGAGGGCTTTAGGCTTTACGTGGAAGGTCTTTCGTGATAGATCAGAGCATCACATCTCTAAGGATATTCCGGACTTAATCCTGCTCACCCCAATTCATATCCTGGCCCTGAAAATGGTGGCCGAGGCAGGGAGAAAGGATCAATTGAAAAAGGAGATCGTCATGAATGGCGGCAAGATAAGGCAACTAGTTAGAGCGACATATGAACCTTGGTGGGTGGTTGTGTCCCTCATTCTTGAAAAGACATGGCAAAGGGAGGTACACCACAGGGGGTTCGCTTGGGCCTTGGCGGCTATTTGTATCCTGGGATGTGCAGCGTCCGCGCCAACGCGGCCGCGGCCCTCAGACATTGAGAAGGTGCTTGTCTTGCCCTTTAACATGGCGACGCAACATTATGAGATTGGGACAACTGTTCGCTGCTTTGAATGTGATGTCACGGTTCAAACCGGCTCTATTGAAAGTGGCGCTGACGAATTCATGAACAGAAAACTCGTGGCTGTTTTGAAGGAAAAGACCCCGTACACGGCGATCCCACTCTGGACGGTTGAAGGGATCAGTTCTAAGAACCCCTCACAGGATCTTCGCGGGGCAGACCGCCGTCTCCTCGTGCAGATAGGAGAAAGTGTGCATGCAGATGCGGTCGTGAGCGGAACGATTTACCGCTTTGAACAACGGGTTGGAACCGGCCTGTCGGTGAGCACCCCCGCCTCTGTCGCTTTTGCGATGGAGCTGATACGGGTCGCTGACGGTCGTGTCATATGGAATCGAGCCTTTGATGAGACACAACGTGGCCTTGACCAAGATTTGTTCAAGCTCGGTTCGTTCCTAAAAAGGGGAGGGAAGTGGCTTACGGCAGAAGAACTGGCCACCGCTGGGCTGCATGAGACCATGGCGAGCTTTCCCTTGCCGTCCCGGTGAGTGCGGTTGGGGCAACGCCCGTTATGGATCCGGGCAATCGGGAGGCAAGGGCTTACGATAAAGGGAACAGAGTGGTTGGCCGTGCGGCGGCACAGCGCATCGGCGCTTCGGACGTCAAGTTGAAGAAAGGGATGGGGAGCATGAAAAGAATCTTCATGTACCAACTGGCGGCAATGGCTGTCTTGGTGCTCTTGTTTGATGCTGGACCGGTAGAGGCGAACCCGCCACCAAAGAAGGGCGGCACGCTGCCGGCCATAAGGCTTGCGGTGCCCAAAGACCCAGCCCACGGGCGTTATCTCGGTCTTTCAGATGACGGCCTGTTTGAGATCTCTCAGGTCAAAGGGGATGCAGTCATCATTGAAATTTTCAGCATCTATTGCCCCCATTGTCAGCGAGAGGCCTTCCGGGTGAACGAGCTGTATGAAAAGATAGAGAAAAACCCCAAGGCGAAAGGGAAACTCAAGTTAATCGGAATTGGCGCCACTAATTCGCAGTTTGAAGTGGACATATTTCGAAGTACGTACAAGGTGCCCTTTCCTCTTTTTTCAGACGGCGATGGTTCCATTTACAAGAGCCTTGGAGAGGTCATGACGCCATACTTTATAGGGATAAGAATCAAGAATGACGGAACCCATGAAATCTTTTACTCAAAGGTCGGTGGCTTTGGGGATGCCGAGGAATTTTTGCAGCTCATGCTTGGGTCTTCCGGGCTGAAATAGGAGGTGTGTCACGAAAAGTGAGAAGACCCTTCTTTAATATGTGGATGCCTCTTTTTGCGCAACTCGTTTTCAATGAGGGAGATGTGTGAACCATGGAGGAAGAACATGGACCAGGACAATAAGGATGGTTTGACTGAAACCCCATCAGAAGAGAACTTTGAAGAATTGTTAAGCCAGAGCATAGTTGAGCCGGTTCACTTCAACCCCGGTGAAAAGGTTGAAGCCGTGGTCACCCAGATAACAAGAGAAGGGGTTTTTATCGACGTAGGGGGTAAATCAGACGGTTATATTGTCATCAAGGAATTTATTGATGATGAAGGTAACATCACCATCACAGCGGGTGACACGATCCATGCCTATTTCTTGTCTTTCCGAAACAATGAGATGCTATTTACCACCCGACTTGCCGACGACACCACAGGGACCCAGCACTTGGAAGAGGCCTATCATGGCGGGATCCCCGTTGAAGGTCTTCTTGAAAAGGAAATTAAGGGGGGATTTGCAGTCAAGATAGCGGGAAACGTTCATGCTTTTTGCCCTTATTCCCAAATAGGACTGCACAGGGTAGAAGATGCCAGCCAATATATTGGCCAGCGTTTGACCTTCAAAATTATCGAATACGGTAAAGAAGGCCGAAACATCATTGTTTCCCACAGGACCGTACTGGAAGAGGAACGCCAAAAACAGCAGGAGGCCCTTAGGGGATCTTTGGAAGAGGGAATGACGGTCAGTGGAGACATAACCTCAATCAGGAGGTTTGGTGCGTTTGTTGATATCGGAGGACTGGAAGGCCTGATCCCTATCTCGGAGATGTCTTGGGGCCGGGTGGAGGATATCAACAGTCTACTCTCCGTCGGGCAAAAAGTGGAGGTTGCGATCAAGAAATTAGACTGGGAAAATGATACATTCTCGTTCAGCCTGAAAGAAATTCAACCCAATCCATGGGACAACATTGGGCTGAAGTATCCTGAAGGCTCCATGCACAAAGGGAAAGTGACGCGCCTTGCCCCTTTTGGTGCTTTTGTAACCCTTGAACCTGGCATCGACGGTCTCATGCACATTTCAGAACTTGGAAGAGGAAAAAGGATCAATCACCCTCGTGAAGTTTTGGAAGAGAACCAGACCATTGAAGTCAAGATCGCCAGGGTGGACGAAAAGCAAAAACGCCTCTCACTTTCTCTGGTCTCAGATGAGCAGGATGCAGAGGAAATCGATTACTATAAGCGACACATGGCAGCAAGCAGCAAGACGTCATCCGGATCTCTAGGGACGCTGGGAGATATTCTTCGGGCGAAAATGGATCAAAAGAAGGATTAAATGTCCCTTGGATGCAGCGATGATTGAGAAGGCTAAGGCGTGTGATCATTGTCTATGCTGGTTGAAGTACTGTCATGCTGAATGTTGTATGGGATTTCAATGCCCTGTTGGACCAAACACGAGGACAACCATCAAGGATGATGTGTTTGACGTCTCTGTACCGATGGATCCTGACAAGAAATGGTACTATGAACTACACGGGGTCAAGGTCGAGGGTAACGTACTAAGGATCCCTGAGGAGCACTGTGAGTTCTTGCCAGGGCTGGTGATTGCTCATATGCGGTGTAAGCTATTAACCAAGGATAATCTTTGTGCTGGCCACCCTGATCACAAGCCTGAAGTCTGTAAAGGCCTGACGTTGGAGACGACGAGACAAGCGTTGCCAATGGGTTCGGATGCGCCTGAAGCCGGCTATCGCCTGACGCCTAACTGTTTGTTTAATTTTAAGAAGTGAAAAAAGCCATCTAGAATCGCAGCCGAAAACCCGTCCTTTTTGGGCCTGTCTCCTGTGGGAAACGACATCCACAACGACATTGCCTCCCCACCCTCAACTGAACCTAGGGAAAGGGCGTAGCAGAAGAGGTGAGGGTGTGGGTAACCCCTCGAAGGACTGTCCCCTTTATGTTTTGAGAAAGTAGGATCATAGTGACACCAAAGGAAAAAGAGCGGTTGCGTATATGGGGCAAAGGCCTATCGGGTGATATCGAGATCCGTTTTCTTGCTACGCAAGACACAAGAAGCCAGGCGCTGAGCAAGTTTTGCGCGGATCTGGCCCGGTTTGCTCCTAAGGTGCGTGTTCTCCGAGAGGAAGGTGAGCCTCACGAGGTGCCGGCCGTCTGGATCGGTTCAGGGCTCAGGTATCATGGCGTTCCTCTCGGCACGGAATTGGAGCCTTTCCTTGAAGCCTTGTCTAATTCGGACCAGGGGGCTGCGTGCATACCCCGATCCGTTCGGGACGGCCTTGCGCACATCACAGTGCCGGCCGAATTGAGACTGTACGTGTCCCAGCAGTGCCATTTTTGTCCTGTCACCGCGCGGCAGGTCATCCCGCTCGTTCGTATGAACGAATCGATAAGGGTTACCATTGTGGACTGCGTGCTATTTCCGGAAATGGCACGATCACACACCATTCGGTCCGTTCCCACGCTGCTACTGGATGAACAGTTTCGTTGGACAGGCGCCTTGCAGCCGGAAGAGCTCGTGGCAGTGATGGCAAACCGAAACCCGGCGAAATTGAGTGCTGCGTCTTTAGAGGGGCTGTTAAAAGACGGCCGTGCATCTGAGGTAGCGGAAATGATGATCGCTCAGCAAAGCATTTTTCCTGCCTTTATTGACCTTCTTAGCCATGAAAAGCTGTTTATCCGCCTAGGCGCCATGGTGATCATGGAGGAGATCTCCGGCCGGAATCCGGAACTCGCCGCTCAGGTGATTGATCCCCTTTGGGAGCGCTTTCCTCCGGCCAAAGACCAGGTCAAGGGGGACATCATTTATGTCTTAGGCGAATCTGGAAATCATGAAGTCGTTCTGAGGTTGGAGATGATATTAGCCGGTTCATACAACAGCGAAGTCAAAGAAGCCGCGAAGGAAGCCTTGGGAAAGATACACCGCAAGGCAACACCTCACGATATTTGCGGTGAGCCAAGGAGATGACGAACGCGTCTCCGACTGGCAACTCGAAACTCAGCGCTCATGGCCCTCCTATGATCAACAAAGCACGAAGAGACGGTGCTGGCAGTCCGGGATACTCAAAGCGATTTCCGCACGAACCTACTCTTTGAGCCCCGGATCTTGGCGGCGCTCATTTTGGACAATCCTGGAAGGTTTTTGCCAACCTGCCGTGAACCTGCAAATTCAGTGAAGCTGTGATTTACATTTGAAACCTTGAAGAAACCCAAAATCAACAGGTTGGCAGATACTTGTAATTTCACCTGCCGTGACGTCTACCCCACATGTGGCATGACTGCTGCCAGCCGTTGACACCCCACCCAGGCATCCCTCCTTTCCCGTTTTTCCTGTTACTTCCCATGCTCTAAGTTGGCATTTGTTTTCCCTTCGGTCAGCAACAGAATACCCAATTTTTTCTAGGCAATTTCGGCATGATATACGCAACTCATTGAAATTAAGCCGATTGCCCTAAACTGATTAAATTTGCATGGTTTTTGCAGCAATGCATTCAAATTATTTTGTTAAAGCGGCGCTTGGTTGTCTTCTGGAGGACAATCTAAGTTATCTCTGCCATTGTGTGAGCCTTATTTCCGCTCAAGGAAAGGAGGAGAAATGAAAAAGCTAACAACCTTGCTTGTTGCCGCAAGTTTTGTCTTCATGGTTACTAGTTCTGCGCTGGCCTTGACAATGACCTATGAATACTCCGCAGACTTTGATGCTCATGAGGTGTACTTGGGCGCTGCCGGAACAATAGGCACAGCAACCCTCACCGCCACTACCGAATACCTAGGTACCCCTGATGCCGTAGACTCAACCT
>Ga0209536_100011267_pt1 | contig 13115 bp, 17 predicted proteins | sample DeeMarSeWOR28_12_FD_187461 | JGI IMG/M metagenome (GOLD analysis project Ga0209536, IMG submission 187461) | Marine sediment microbial communities from White Oak River estuary, North Carolina - WOR-2-8_12 (SPAdes) (version 2) | ecosystem: Environmental > Aquatic > Marine > Intertidal zone >...
ATCGGGACGGGTAAGACGGCTACGCGTGAGCAGGCTCAGGAGGTTCACGAGTTTATTCGAGAGCGCATTAAAGAAGGTTTTGGAGATGGGATTGCAAATGCCCTTCGCATACTGTATGGTGGGAGCGTGAAACCTGCAAATATTGCTGAACTCATGGCCATGGACGACATTGATGGGGCATTGGTGGGAGGCGCCAGTTTGGATGCCGAATCATTTGAAGCCATTGTTCGCAACGCCGTTGAACCGGTCAAGGATTAGACTTGAGGGACGGAGCCATTTTACTATGTCAGCGTTCATTATTGTCATTCATGTGATCGTATGTATTGCCCTGATACTTATTGTACTTTTGCAGACAGGCAGAGGCGCAGATATAGGAGCGGCATTTGGGGGCGGCGCGAGTCAAACGCTGTTTGGAAGCACGGGTGCCTCGTCTTTCTTGAGTAAACTGACCACAGGTGCTGCCATTATTTTTATGCTCACATCTCTGACGCTGGCTTATCTTTCGAGTCGGCGACCTACGGCTTCCGTCATGTCAGACGTGCCCCCAATCACTCAAGAAGCCGACCAGGTGCCGGCAGAGACGCCGGGCGAAGCCGAAACTCCACGGCCTGCTGTTCCTGCACCGGCGCCCGAGCCTGCCCAAAACAAATGAGGGTTCCGTGCCGAAGTGGTGGAAGCTGGTAGACACGCTGTCTTGAGGGGGCAGTGGGTTACGCCCGTGCGGGTTCAAATCCCGCCTTCGGCATCACATAATTGACTTAAAAATCAGTTAGTTATTTCATGGACAGCCTGGGCTGTGTCTAAAATTGTGTCTATGCCCAGGTTGTCTTTTTTTATGCTGCCGGCCAAAAGGGCTTCCAGGGCCGAGCCGTCTAGTCTGGTGAGGTTTGGGATGTAACGGCCATACGTGCGAAATACCATGGAAGTGTTGGTGTGGCCGAGGATACGGGCCACCCATTCAGGGCTTTCGCCGGCAGCCAAGGCCCAGGACGCAAAGGTGTGTCTGGTGTCATACATTCGCCGGAAGGGCAGGCCACTTTTTTCCATGGCTCTCACCCAGATCTCGCGAACCACATTCTGAATGACAGGCCGACCTTCCACGTTCACAAAGACATAGGCGCTTTCAAAATGCGCCGTCAGGTCCTGCTGGATTTCCAGCACACGCCTCATTGATGGCCGTATTTCGATTTTTCGTGTGCTCTCGGGTGTCTTTAGATCCCGCTTTTCATGGTTCCGCACCCTGCTCAACTCCGCCTTCATCCATGTGACAACCCCGGCCCCGCGGTATTGTGATCTTGGGTCAAAATAGAGTTAAAAAGCCGGTCCTTGGTGGCTGGCTTTTTTTTGGCCTTGACATGGTCAGAAGACCTCCGGCTCTCCCCAGCATCTGGCTCGGGCTGTTGTTTTCTTGTCAACCAGTCATGAAAAAATGAAAAGAGACAATCCTATGCCCTTAAGATGCATTGGAGGCACCTTGGACGACCAATCAAAGGGGGTTGGCTTTCCCGGCTAGCCTCCTTTTCTTTTTGTATGTCATTGTGAAACATCCGTATGGCGTATCTGGGCTAGAGTAGTTCGGCGTGGTTGTCCCTCAGCCATGCAAGAACCTCTAGGCGAAACCCATAGACGAATTCCAAAAGCTCCTTTGTACCTGTCTGGACGCTCCCCCAACATAGTCATACTCAACGGTGTTTCTCTTTATCCGGCAGGCATCGAGGTAGTTGGCGTCATCCTTTCTGGAATCCCCCAGTATTAACGGCATAGCCATAATCGTGCGGTAATGTTGGAGACCGTGGGCCGGTCGATAACCTTCTCCTCTGAGCAATATGGTGCATAGTTTCAAAGCAGCGTTATATGCGATACCGAACTGCCAGTCTGCTGAGATAGAAGATTTGGCGTCTTCCAGGTCCCTTTCGACAATAGCGAGTAGGTTGGCGATCTCAACGCTGCTTGCCGGCTCGGCCTTGAGCCAACCGTTTCTTTCCCATTGCTGCAAAGTCATCTTCCGATCCTACGATATAAATTTTAGGCCCCTTGAGTACGTGGATGACAAAGTGATCCTGCGATTTGAGCCTTTTGCCATATTCTTCCTCTGTCATGACATGAGGATTGATTTGTCTGCCGACTTGGTCGGAAACCCCTGAAAGCAGAGCTGTCAGTTTGCGTAGGCCGATTTTTCCGATAATCATGAGGTCAACATCACTTCCAGCATTTTCGGTTCCGTGAGCCACAGAACCGAAGATAAAGGCAACGCGGATGTCCCCCTCCTTCAAGGCCCCGGCCAATAGGTCGGCTAGCCCAGACGTCTTCAGGACAATGCGGTGGATATCGGTGTAAAGAGGATGGTCGTAATTTGCCCGATAGTAGGCGCGATTGCCGTCGCGACGCTCGTATACCAGGTCCAGCCCTTTAAGTTTGCGCAGTTCTTGTCGAACTGTGGCTTCGTGCAGTCCGGACCGTCTGGCGAGTTCGCGCACATGAAGTTCAGAACGGGAAAGCCCGAAAAGGAGCTGAAAAATACCGGCGCGAACACGGGATGATAGGAGTTGGATCAATGTGCTCATACTGCGTGTTTATACCATGCGATTGCGGGCTTTTGCAACGCATTTTTTGAAACCGATTTTCAAGCTGGAAAATATACCCCCTGCATTCTCAGCGAGGAGATATGTCCCTGCCTTGAACGTCAAGGCTGCATTTGCTGAAATCAATTGGTTTTCCGCAACCGGCACAGGTATGGGACCGATTGAACTCGTCGGAGAAGATTTCCTTTTCTCTGCCGCATTCCGGGCACTTGCAGACGAAGGAACTCAAATTACGCAGATCCTGGAATCCAGGGCAGTGTGTCGGTTTGCTCGATTCTTGTGGCATGCTAAGCCTCCTGTGAGAGTTCTTGCATTTGTCACCGTTGGTGGCAAATGTCTCCCGGTGATTACACCGTGGGATACCCGTCAAGAGAGGCGCCCGTGACCAGCATGACCAGCCTTACCCGGTTCTCAGGCTGCATCAGATTGACCTGATTCGAGGGATGATCTGCCTGAAAAAATCCTGTGACCATACGTCCAGGGCACGCTGGTCCACGATGAACGGGGCGACTTCCCGGCGCGCTTTCTCAACGTCGAGGTCATCTACGGCTTGCCTCAAGAGGTGCTGGAGTCTGTCAGGAGTGAGCGGTTCGTCATCGCGGTAATCGCCGGACTGACGCATCCTGGATTCGAGGTGGCTGATCCTAACCTGCGGATGCCTGCCCGCGTACCATACCAGATCGTACCAGTCACGTCCCTTCACGCGCGTCTTCCACTTGCGGCAAAGGATCGCGTGGAGCTTCCCGGCAAATAGGTCCGGCAAGGAATAGACGCGAACGGAAAAGGGAATGGGCTGCAGAACGTACTGAGTTTCCGTTTCGAATCCGCCCGGCGGGTCGGTGTCCACTTCGAGCCTTATTTTGAGGTACTTCCCGGGATGCAGATCTCGGAGCAGTTCCTCGGCCGCCTCAATCACAATCAACTGCCTGTATGTGTTTGTCTTCAGAAACGCTGATTCAATGGCGCTTGCCTGCGTTTTCCGGCGGCTTTCAAACTCCACGTGGAACCCGAAGCTGCTGATTTCTCGCAAGATGGCGTCGCTATAGGCCTTCAGCGAAAACGACTGATCAGGTTTGAGGAGCGAGAAGTCCAAGTCCTCGGAGTATCGATCCAGTCCATGCAAGACCCGAAGGGCGGTGCCCCCATAGAAGGCAGCATGCTCGAAGAACTTGGAACGCCAGAGCCCGAGTAGCGCCACATCCTGCAGGATTTCCCTAAGGGCGTTGACATAGTCGTCGCGGCTCCGGCATTCGTACCGGTCCAGCATGCTGCGGATCGCGTCATGCACGAGGGGCCTCCTCCAAGCGCTTCAAGTACCGAACCAGGTTGTTGATCTTGGCCGAATCATATGCCGTGGCGATGCCCTGCAATCGGGCGCGGTCAAACCTGCTGAGCGCTTCCTGGTCGATACGGAGATCTTCGGAGAGATATGGATCATAATCGGATAAGCGCAGTCCACTGAACCGCTTATCAGTCCAGACCTTATCCACCAACGCCTTTTCGGGGGAGGCCATCAGGAAAGGCGTCTTGCCGACCGCCTCCAGGATGGCGCCTACAGCGTAACGGGGGCCGTTTAGCATGCGGTAGGAAAAGGCGCCGAAGGGTGTATCGAAATCACGGGAACGGCGTGTGGTCACGGACGTGACGGTCTCCACCCGCTCCGGGATCAGACCGTGATGGCTCAGGGCATACTCAAGGCTGACATACGACGGCCCATAGATCAGGTTGGCCAGATATTCACGGCTGAGCGGTTCCTTGCGAAAGGCCTCACCAAAACAGTACAGCCCCTTCTTGACCCTCACGATCGCCCCGCTGGCCAGCAGTCTGGTAATTCTGTCCCGGGGCTTGCGGTATCCTGCTAAGGCGTCCAGCAGCACCTGGTAGTCAAATACCTCGCCGCTGACATTTCGCCGTATCTGTGCAATGGCGTTCAACGGATGCCACCTTTATTGAAATCATAGTATGTCCATGAAACGTGGACATACTATACAACAAATTGGCGACAGTCAAGCCTTTCCTTGCCTGTTTGAGAGTTCTGAATCATTTCGTGCCAATGGGGAGCGGACAGCGAGATCATCGGTCTCAAGCCGATCAAGACGGCAGGGAAATCATCAAGGCCTGGCAGGACGGTGACAGCGGGAAGAATACGTTGTTCTATATTGGCCGGGTGTTGCTGACAGGGCTGAGAAGGGTAGGTACCCTTTTACAATTCGCCGATGTCAATCAGGTCTTCCGTGTCTTCGGGAAGATCTATCGCAGATGGAGAGCGACGCCTCACGCCATGTCTGGCCAAGGCCCGGGTGGGGTTCCACTGTGCCACCGAAATACAGGCTGACTGACCCCCAAGATAGGCCGGTCTCCTGCAATTTTGTGTCTAAAATTGTGCCTAATTTGGATGAACAGCACCGATACAGGGTGATGTTCAGTGACATCAGGAACGAAAAGGGTAGGGGCGGAAAAGCATTTTATTTCTTCATGTTAAATAACTGCAGTTCATTGTTTGTCACTGCTTGTCATGCCTGTTTGACGGGTTCAAATCCCGCCTTCGGCACCAACTGTAGAGCGGTGTCTCCACAACGAAGGCGAAGCCTCAGTCTTGATTTAGCGTCCGAAATGTGAATACAAAAACGTTGGAAAAGAAAGTTATTAGGCGATAGACTTAATGTATGACTTTAGATATTGGCAGGCGTGAGCGGCGGTGAATTTGCCGGAAGCATTGAGGGCGGGGTAGGGGCTCCGCGTTGAGTAGTCGAGGGAAAGGGTCTTTGATGTCTATTGTTGTTCCGGGTATCGGGCAACCTGGAGTCCCCTTGACCGCGACCGGGTCGGTGTGTAGCACACAAAGCTTGCGTGAACCGCTTGGAGCCGTTAACGATATGCGGGAGCGAACTCAATAATATAAGGTGGCTAAGAATTCAAAGAAAGGCTAAAGAGCAGGTAATAGATCTATGATTATTCGCCCGCGAATACTTTGCTGTTAGGGTGTAACGTGGATTTTATAACCATATTCTTGATATGTTGTGTTGCTGTACAGGCCCTGACAATTTGGATTGCGGCTAAAATAAGTGAAGAGGAAAGAGACCGGGCTTCTAGGGTGTTAACCTGTGTCAACATAACGGCCATCTTGGTCTTTGTTCCACCCCTTTATGATCTGCGTGTCAAGGTTTTTAGATACTTAATCTATCACCCTGTTCAAGCCGGTATCATCGTTTTAGCGTTCCAGGCCGCTACAATAGGCCTTGCCACTAAGGTAAGCTCATCTATGAAGCAAGCTGCAGTCAAAGGCTTCATTATCATTAATAGCGTATTCATCGCGATGTTTTTTCCCCTGTATTTTCTCCTCTAACTCGTTTTTCGAATTTAGGTGTCCCATTAACCCTAAAAGCCAAAAAGAAGCGGGTACGGCTCCAGTTCAAGGTTTTTGGGGCCTCCTCACAATCGAAACTCAATGAGATTTGTGGGACGTTTGGTGGAGGGAGCGTGAAGCGTCTCACCGGCGGTTTTGGATTTTGCCAAAATATAAGCTAATCCGTTGGTTTGACTATAGATTTTGCCAAAACACGCATAAACAACAAAAAAGGCCATTCTGAAAAGAACGGCCTTATCTAAGTTATTGATTTTTCAGGAATGGTAGGCGGTCGCGGATTCGAACCGCGGACTTCCACCGTGTGAGGATGGCACTCTCACCGCTGAGTTAACCGCCCACGCCGTTACCCAAAGGAATCATTCTATTACATAAGGGCTGAGGGGATTAGAAGTCAAGGTTTTTTGTGCCTTGGCCAGCCAGCCAACGATTCCGATTGGGGATCTTTGGTGAGGCACTTTCGAAGCTTTGCTACTTCACTGAGGGTGAGCTTTCGGTAGGTGCCTGGTTTCAGGTTCCCCAGCCGGATGGGGCCGTAGCGGATTCGCTTCAATTTCATTACCGGGTGGCCCACAGCCGCGCACATACGTCGAATCTGCCTGTTCCTTCCTTCTTTGATCGTCATCTCAAGCCAGCTGTTATTGCCAGTGGTGCCTGCTTTCTTCACCTGGGCCGGGGCGGTAGGTCTGCCGTCGAGCAGCACGCCGGATCTTAGGCGTCTCAAGGCCTGTTCCTCGGGCAGGCCCTTGACCTTGGCTCGATAGGTCTTGGGAATACCGTATCTTGGATGCTGAAGGTGGTGGGCTAGTTCCCCGTCGTTTGTCAGGATCAGAAGCCCCTCGGTGTGATAATCGAGACGTCCCACTGGAAAGAGGCGGGGCTTGATGTTTCTCACAAGTTCGGCTGTCGTGGGGCGGCCCCGGGGATCATGGGAGGTGGTGAGGACCTGTTTTGGCTTGTTCAGGACGATGGTCACCTGACGCTCTAAGCGCTGGATGAGGCGGTTGTTTACCCTTATGGCGTCTTGCCCCCAGACCACCTGAGTGCCGGGCATTAGGACCACCTCACCATTTACGCTAACGCAGCCCTCACGGATCAATTTTTCTGCTTGACGTCGGGAGGCGACTCCGGCTCGGGCTAGAACTACGTGGAGTCGTTCGGCCATGCTTCTCCGAGTTCCTTCAGATCTTTCAGGGTAGGCAGCCCATTGAGCCCTTTCAAATCAAAGATCTCTAAAAAGCGCTTGGTGGTCCCGTAAACCATGGGGCGGCCCGGCAAAGGCTTGCGGCCCAATACCCGAATGAGCCCACGCTCGAGGAGGGTCCGCAGCGTCCCCCCGGAATCAACGCCTCTTAAGTGCTCCACATCGCTTCGAAGAATAGGTTGTTTATAGGCAACAATGGCGAGGGTTTCCATGGCCGCACGGCTCAAACGAGCAGGTCTGCTTTGCTTCATCCGCCTGACCCACTCCCGGTACTCAGGACGGGTTCGGAGTTGGTACCCACCGGCCACTTCGCTCAAAAAGAAGCCGCGCTTCTGGGACTCATATTCTTCCGCCAGGCTCGTGAGGGCGTCATGTGCAGCCTTACGGTCGTGGATTTCCATGATCGACGCAATCTTGTCGATGGTCAGGGGCGTGTCCGATGCAAAGAGCAAACTCTCGACAATGGCCTTTAAATTATCCATGGAAAATCCTAATGATTCCTGACCTGACGTGTTGCATAATCCGTATGAGCTGAGCTTTTGCCATTTCGAGGATAGCCAAGAAAGTGACGATAATATGGCTTTTGGTCGCCTGCTCTTCAAAGATCTCTTCGAAAGTCACAGAGCTGCGGCTTTCAAGGAGATCCGCGATTTCAGAAATCCTGCCCTTCACCGATATGGTATCCACGGTAATATTCAAGAAATGTTCTGGGGATGCCCGCTTGACTATTTTCTGAAAGGCGTCGATGAGTTCAAAGAGACTCACCTGGACCAGATCGTCCGATTCTTCATCCGGGGATTCAGAAGAGCCATTAGACGTGCTGCGGACAAAGACATCCCAATCAAGTTGATTCCGGTGTGTCAAATCTTCTGCCGCATATCTTAACTGTAGGTATTCCTCCAAGGGTCGCACAATCTCCAGCCGGGGATCTTCTGCCTCTTCCTCTTGTTCCAGGTCAGTCGGGAGGAGCATCCGGGACTTGATGTGAGCTAAAGTTGCAGCCATGACCAGAAACTCTCCGGCAACGTCTATATTTAGGGCTTTCATCAACCCAAGATATTCCAGGTACTGCTCTGTGATCAGAGCAATGGGGATGTCATAAATGTCCACCTCGCTCTTTTTCACAAGATGCACGAGAAGATCCAGGGGACCGTCAAAGACATCCCCTAGATGTAAGCGATACATGGTCTGGTCTTGTATGGGTTCCATTTAAATCTTGACCGCGGCTCGCACCTCTTCCATGGTCTTGCGGGCCACCGCCTGCGCCTTCTGATCGCCGTCTTCAATAATGGCTCTGACCGTATCCGGGTGGGCCTCATAGTAAGATCGTTTCTCACGGACAGGCTCAAGGGCCCTGATGAGATTTTCGGCCATCATCTGCTTGCATTCCACGCAGCCGATTTTGGCCCCCCGGCATTCCTGATCAACACGGTTGACAGTCTCCTGGTCGGAGTAAAGTTGATGAAAGGTGAAGACATTGCATACAGCTGGGTCCCCAGGATCGGTGCGTCGCGCCCGCTGGGGGTCGGTGATCATCTCGCTGACCTTTCTGCGTACCTCATCGGGAGGGTCTGAGAGAAAAATGGCGTTGTTGTAACTCTTGCTCATCTTGCGGCGGTCTAGGCCAAGGATCTTGGAGGTCTCCGTCAAGATCGTTTCCGGGATGGGGAAGATATCCCCATAAAAATAATTGAAACGCCGTGCAATTTCGCGTGTGAGTTCCACATGAGGGGCCTGGTCAATGCCAACGGGCACGCCGTTGGCCTTGTACATGATGATATCGGCGGCTTGCAGCACAGGGTAGCCGAGGAAACCAAAGTTGGAAAGATCCCTGTTCTTTAACTGGGCAATCTGCTCCTTATACGTTGGGTTCCTCTCCAGCCAGGGTAAGGGCGTGATCATGGAGAGGAGTAAGAAGAGTTCAGCGTGTTCTTTGATGTGTGACTGAACAAAGAGGGTACACTTCTCTGGCGACAGTCCCACGCTGAGCCAGTCTAAGAACACGTCCACAATATATCCCTGGATGGGTGTTGTCGCGTCATAATCCGTGGTCAAGGCGTGCCAGTCCGCGATAAAGAAGAAACACTCATAGTCGTCCTGCATACTTTTCCAGTTTGCCAGGGCTCCGTGGAGGTTCCCAAGATGCAGCGGCCCCGTGGGGCGCATACCGCTCAAGATCCGTTTTCTGGCCATTCACGATTCTCCTATTGCATCAGGTATCTAAAAAACACGAGCAGCCCGTCTTTTCCCAGGAAAGTTCGGAGCAAGGGATTCACGAAAAACCAAAGTATACTATTTATCACACCTGTGAAAAGCAAAAAAATGAGAATCAGCATGCCAAAACGTTCGATTCGCGCCAGTTGGCGGGCATGTCGGGGAGGTAGCAGCATGGAGAGCACGTGGCTGCCGTCAAGGGGAGGGATCGGTATCAGGTTGAAGACGGCCAGGATGGCGTTGATGAAGACGCTGTACCCCAGGATCAAAAAAAAATCTGAAACGATGCCTGCCAATAGTGGATTGACCCAAAGAAATCGTAACGCCAACAGGATCTGAGACGTCATGCCGCACAGCAAGGCACAGACCAGATTCGCGGTCACACCTGCTGAGGCAACCAAAATCGTATCCCGTCGATAATTTTGAAGATTACGAAAATTGACCGGCACCGGCTTAGCATAGCCGAAAATGAAGGGGGATTTCATGAAGGAGAGCATCAAGGGGAGTAGAATCGATCCCATAGGGTCGAGATGTTTGATGGGATTCAGCGTAAGTCTGCCGGCCCGTTTGGCCGTGGGATCTCCCAGGCGACAGGCCACCCAGCCATGGGCGACCTCATGGATGGTCACTGCAAAAAGCAGGGCTGCGATTTGGATGACAAACCTGTTCAGATCAAAACCTTGAAACATATTCTACTCTGACTGGGGTGTTGAGAGGACGTTTTAGGCCAGGTGAGGAGGGATTTGAGCCATTGGCGTGGGAACGCATAACGGGCAATCGGGAGTGCGAGTCTACACCTTCCATTGCTTTTGCACAAAACCTACCTCGTCTTCGCGGGTCTTAACCTGGCCGTTCAGGCGTGCATCAAGGAGGCTGTCCAAGATCTTTCGATAGATGGGGCCCGGTTCCACACCCATGGCCTTGAGATCGTTTCCCTTCAGAAACGTGGCTGTGGGTCTCAACCTTGTAAAGTAATTGGAGATGGCTCGCCTCACCTCCTGTCGGGTGGTGCCTGCCATCATGTAGAGTAAGACCTCGGTGCGAAAAGGGCGCAGTTTCCTGTAGACAACACTGTTCTGGAAACGCTTCTGCAATTCCATCCATTGCACGGATAAGTCCGCTTTGATTTTCTCGCCGGCGAATACCTTTCGGTAGCGCTCGGTGAGTTCTAGCCGGTCACAGAACCCCTCTGCTTCTGGTTCCTTCAGCGGCTTTATCAAAGCCAGGAGATAGACCATCCACTTTCTACAAAAGTCTTCCAGAAAAAGCAAATGGTGCCACGTGAGGACCTTCTCCACAGATGTGAGAAGCTCTTCGAGGGGGGCGTTGTAAATAATCCCTGGATGAATCACCTTCAAGAGTCCGTATTCGTCCAGTCGCCGCAAGGCCATGACGGGCTTGTCTTCTTCCAAGATTTGACGAAGTTCAGAGAACAGACGACGACCGCTTAAGGCCTTAAAAAAATCCATTCGGACCGCGTTTTCGATCAGGCCTGACGTGAGTTTTCCTATCTTAAAGCCAAACCTCTGCTCAAACCGAATGGCGCGGAAGACCCGGGTAGGATCTTCTACAAAGCTGAGGTTGTGCAGCACCCTAACCGCTCGTGCCTTGAGATCCTTCTGCCCCCCAAAGAAATCGATGAGGGTGCCAAAACCGCGGGGATTGAGTTTTATGGCCAGGGTATTGATCGTAAAATCTCTTCGGTACTGATCCAGTTTTATGGATCCCGTTTCGACAGTGGGCAGCGCGCCAGGTGACTTGTAGTATTCGAGACGGGCCGTGGCCACATCGATCTTCCGCCCGTTTGGCATGACAACCACGGCGGTTCTGAACTTTTCGTGAGCCCGGACCCGGCCGCCACAGGACGTGCCAAAGGCCTTGGCGAACGCGATGCCGTCGCCTTCAATGACAACGTCAATGTCAAGGTTTTGCTGGTACAGCAGGATATCCCGAACAAACCCCCCCACAGCATAAGCGCGGTATCCAAGGGAGTCGGCCACTTCTCCGACGGCTCTCAGGATCTCAATAATTTCTTCAGGAAGGCGCTCCTGGAGCACTTTGGCCACGCTCTTTTCACGGACTTGGGGTTCTTGATCTTTGCCGTCAGCTACAAATTCAGGTATACGCTTGGAATCGGTGACCAGGGTGTTGAGCAGATCGGTTCTTGTGATGACACCGATGACCCGACCATCGTCCGTTACGGGGAGCAACCGCTGCTTGTTGCCTATGATCTTTTCCTGGATCTCTGCCAATTGGGCATCAGGTCGCACTGGGTCGATTTCCGTCGTCATGTATTCCCGCACACAAACATGATCGAGCTTATGATGAAGCCCCTTTTCTATGACCTGCCTGGAGATAATGCCGAGCAGCTGACCAGATTCTAAAACTACAAGGACATTGATATTGTAACGGGTCAGGAGTTGATTGGCTTCGCTCAAGGTGACATGGGGATCCACATGGATGACTGGAGATGACATGAGGTCCCTGGCGGTTCCCCGTGAGTGAATCAATCGGTTCAAGAGGCCAAAAAGCGTTTCTTCAATCTGGATGGCCGTTTGTCCTCTGATAGTGGCCGAAGCCGCAGAAGGATGGCCCCCGCCCCCAAAAGCCATGGCGATTTCTCCCACGTCCACTTCCGGCACACGGCTACGAGCGACCATATAAACTCGATTCTCCATGGCGGCCAGGGCGAAGATGACATCCAGGTTCTCCATGTCCCTCAGTTTATGCACCAGTAGGGCAAAATCGGCCACATAGGTTTCTGAAGACACGTTCGTGATGACCACGTCGACGCCGCTCACGGTGTAATGCCTGGCACTTTGAATCATTTCGTTCAGGAGATTGACCTGCTCCGGGCTCATTTCCCGGGTGATCATGTCGGAGATCAGGTTCAAGTTAGCTCCTTGAGAAAGCAAGAAGGCGGCCGCAAGGTAATCATCCTGGGTGGTGGATGAGAAGGTGAAGGACCCTGTATCTTCATAGAGACCCAGGGCCATGATGGTTGCCTCCTCGGGTGTGATGTTGATTTGCCTTTCGCGCAGGATCTTCGTCATGATCGTGACCGCAGCCCCTGTCATTTCGGTCACCTCTACGGTGCCGGACAGGTCATCGGGCATGGGGGGGTGATGGTCATAAATGTGGATTTCCAGGCCAGGGCGGTGGACGATGTCGGCGAATCTGCCAATCCGGCTGGCCTGGCGGGTGTCTACCAACACCAGTCGAACCACCGCCTTGAGGTCAATATCTTTGATTTTGACGATATTGTACATGTAGACCATGGATTTCACAAAAAAGTCCCTGAGATTTCTTTCCTGGGAGCCTGGAAAAACGACAAGGGCGTCCTGGTACAGCCTCTTGGCCGCGAGCATGCAGGCAAAGGCGTCAAAGTCTGCATTGATGTGGGTGGTTATGACGGTGAGGCCTTGTGATGACCTTTCAGGGGGAGTGAATTTAGAAATGGTAGCCTTCCTTACGTTTGAAGATTCCCTGCAGCTTGCTACAGGGAATCTTCAATGCCTTTTAAGAAAAAGATACCACAATGCGCCTTATGGCGCAACGAACCTCGCGTGTTGGTTGGAAAGAGATGGGGCACACTTGGTGATTAGAACTCCGCGACTAGGCGAAGGCCTGATATGAAGCCTTTGGGATCATCCCCGGTTTTCATATTGTCCTTCACGTACTGGACATCCGCGGTCAGGGCAAAATACTCATTTAACAAGAAACGGACATAGGCCTCGAAAACGTGGCTACT
>Ga0209536_100011268_pt1 | contig 13114 bp, 11 predicted proteins | sample DeeMarSeWOR28_12_FD_187461 | JGI IMG/M metagenome (GOLD analysis project Ga0209536, IMG submission 187461) | Marine sediment microbial communities from White Oak River estuary, North Carolina - WOR-2-8_12 (SPAdes) (version 2) | ecosystem: Environmental > Aquatic > Marine > Intertidal zone >...
AGATGACATAATTCGCTTCTTTTTCAAGAAACTCAGTAGTTCCATCAGGCATTGTAAAGAATGTGGAACTGGCAGCTCCCACTGTTTCACTAACAGCAATGACTCTAGCTGCACCAGAAGTGTTGGAGAGTCTTACGCAAGTTGCAGTACTAATACTAGTAGCAGCTCCTGCTGAAGTTCCTACCGTCTCTTCGGTAGCGATAATTCTAGTTCTTTGCATTGGTATAATAAAGTCCTATAATAGTTATTTATTATTCTGCGTCTTCTTTAGTAGGTTCTTCTTCAGTTTCGGAAGATTCTTCAGCCGAAGTTTCATCTTCTCCCTCTTCAGAAGATTCTCCATTTACAATTGAAGCTGCAACAATTGGTCTTATGGTCTCAATATTTTGAGCGGATTTTTGCATTAAGATTTCTTTGATCTTATCACTAATATCGGCAGGTGACTCATCAGACACCATCATGTTAATTAAATCATCCATTTTTTTCAAATTCAATGTTTACTTAAGGGTATTTATTAGATACGTCCACCCCTTGGCATCTTCATTTTTGGAGCTTCTTCTTGAGGTGGAATTTCAACCATTGACTCATCTGGTTGGGGATCCATCACTGATTGTCCCATTGCAGGTTCTTCTGCTGGAACTTCACCAGCTGGAAGTCCAGTGTTTGGATCTACTGGTGGTGGAATAATTCCCTGTTCTTTTTCAAATTCAATTCTTTTGTCAATTTCTACAATCTCAGTATCAGTTTGTTTTAGAATATTTCTTCTAATATAATCTACAGAATAATAAGTACCGACATAAGGTTCTGCAGCTGCAAGAACCCCAAGTCTATTCTGAATAAGTTCCGCTTCTTTTAGTTCTGCAAAGTGATTATCGTAGACGTAATCAAACTGAATATGATCGGAAAGAATTTTCCAATCCTCAGGAGTTACAATGTTCTTTAGAATAAGTTGAGTCTTCAACATATCCATGAACAGTTGGGAGAATCTCTTTCTCATTCTTCCAACGAACTTTGTGAACTTAATTTCGTCTCTTAGAATTTCAGAAGAACGACCAAGGTTAAAACCACCTTCTCCACCTAGACGTGACTCTGGGACACCGAGAGCTCTAAAAAGTTTTTTCTGGAAGTAGTTAACATCAGTAAGTTCACCAAGATTTTGACCACCAGGAAGTGTAGTGATTTCAGTTCCCCTACCACCTTCACGACGAGGTAACCAAAAATCTTCAAGCATTGACATCATTTTTTTGTCATCACGGATCTCACCCGTGTTCGCATCGTAAACTAATTTGTTACGATAACGAGTCATGACATCACGAAGATACTGTTCTGCTTTGATCTTTGGTAGATTGCCAACATCAATATAGAAAATTCTTCTTTCTGGAGCTCTTGAAAGTCTGTAGATAACAAGTGAATCTTCAATCATTCTCAATTGATTGAGTGCTTTAATTGCTTTATGAAGATACGAAAGAACACACTGTTTATTTCTATCTACAAGACCCGAATGTACATATGTGATTGCATCTTTTGATATTCTTGCAGCACCACCCATCCCAGTCTTATACTGTGATGTATTTAAATTATTTCCTTTAGAATGTGGATTGTATTCATAAAATTCTTCTACTTCTGGAGTTACTAAATTAACTTTACCAGCGTTAGCAACAGCAAAACTAGGATTTAAAACTTGTTTAGGATCTTTCTTGATTTTTCTAACAAGTTTGATCTTCATGGGATCAATATATCTAACCTCTTTAATTCCCTCTTGAGGTTTTTCTAAGTCAATGACTTTATGATAATAGATCCTACCATCAACATACCAATTACGTAAAATTTCGTGACATCTCTTGTCAAAATCTAAAATTTCTTTAATATATTTGAATTCTTCTCTGATTAAATCTTTCAGTTTATCTGAAGCTGGAACGTTTGATAAATCTACTTGAACTGGAGAATCGTTTTGATCAGAAACAATTGCTTCATTGATAATATCTTCAATAGCTCCATCCACTTCGGGATGAAGTGCCATTTCTCTATATCTTTTAATTAAATCTGCTTCTGATTTATATACGCCTTCAATATCTACATACTGACCATAAAATCCACTAGACACATAAAAATCCGAAGAATCTTCTTGATTCTCCGGAACAGGAGAAACGATAGATTTTTTGGATCTATCGTTCTCCGAGTCTTGGATTTTAAAACCAAATAATTTAGGCATTACTCAAAAGTTAACTACTATTCTATTATTTATTATCCTACTTGCCCACCACCTTCAAGTTCGGTTGTTCCGAGTTGACTAATTGCATTTGCATCTAGAGCATCCCACCATTGAACTTGAAGATCAACAGTGAACTCTTCAATAGTATCTGCAGAATCATAAGAAAGATCAATTGCAGAAACACTAGTTGGGAAGATGCCAAAGAATTTGTATGCTTTTAGTACTGGTAGTTGATCACCACCAGTAGTTAAAGTTGGATTAGCTACATTTGAATTTGCAGATGCAGTGGAAGATCTTCCAAATTGTTTTACTATCGCATTTCTCTGATACTGTGCTGGGTTAATTAAACCAGAGTTATCATCATGCTTATTAATAGCGTTCATCCACTTTTCAAAAGCAGTTCTAATTGTAAAGTCAACATCGTTAATTACGGTGATAGTCCAAACATCGAATGTTCTATCACCAGCAACCTTAAGATTTCTTCCTCTGAAAGGAACATCAATAACGTTGACAGTGGATGCAGGTAGATTTGCCGCTTTGATCATAAATCTAGTTAATTCTGCAACACTTCTTGAAGAATCATTCGTTGATGAACTTGTTCCAGCAGTAGCAAAAGTTGGAAAAGCAATCTCACATTCAAATAGATTGGGGCGTGCGCCACCACCAATCATTCTGGCTTTAAAATCTTCGATGGTTCTTGAGTTGAATGTTGGGGTGTTTGAAAATGCCATTGTGGTTACCTCTTCGGAAAATTATATTTTGTAATAATTAAACAGTTCCAACAACTTCTTCGAAGCTAACTCCAGTTCTGTTAGCAACAAAGGTGAGACCAATAAAGTTAATTGATCTTGCTGGTTTTACAAAGATGTCAGCTCTAAACTGATTTGAATCGATAACATCTGGAGTGTTATTTGACTCATCGCAGACTACGAGGAAATCTGTAATTCCTCTCTTGGCTTTTACATCACGGAGGTATGGTTCAATAATGTTTAAGAAGTTTGTTCTTGTAATTACATCATTGAATTCAAATAGTTGAGCTCTTGCAGCTCTCTCGATTGTTGACTCGATGGTGAGGAACAAACGGCGAACATTGATTCTGTCGAAAGCAGAAGCTCTTACCAAACCTGTTTTATCGCCAAACAAAATAATTCCGGATCCAGGTGAGAATACTACTGGATTTACTCTATATGTATAGAGTCTATCTCTTTGACCTTGTGATGGATTATATGCAAGTTTAATTGCATTATTTACTGTACCTCTTGATGCACCTGCAGGTGAGAACCATGGATAATTGTTTATCGAAGTTCTTGCCATAATACCGGCAGTATCTCCATTTAATGGAATATATCTAAATTCATTATTAAATCTATCAAACATGTACTTATAACCAGAGTCAAATACTGCATAAGAACTTGAAGTTACCGAATCAAAGAAGAGCAAGATATTGTCGGTTTGTATATCAGTATTGGTTAGACCAACAACTGAAGCTCTATTAGGTGAGATTGTTGCGATACAATCCTTTCTAGCTTCTGCAATATCAATTAGTCTATTTGCCTTTGCTTGCGCTTCGAAAAGTGTATCTCCACCACTGGATCCACCAATTAAGAAATTCAATGAAATTTCACTAGGATTTCTAAATGTTTCATATCCAGCTAGAACATCAGATAGTGTAACATCATAACCACCAGAAGCTGAGGAGTAGTCATAACCAGAACTCAAAGCTAATGATAGTGCCCCAGAAACACCGAAATCAACTGCACTAGCATCTTGTCCCCACGAGATGCCTCCACCACTGATTGGTGTATATCCAGCGTCTGTTGTAAAGGATGTACCTTGGATAGTTGGTTGTGTTCCAGCAAAAATATATCTGGAACTATTTGAAATATAAGACTTGTAATATATGTTTTGTGATGGAGAAATTCTAGCGTCTTTGGCTTTAGAAAGATTTGTGTATTTCTCTAAAATATTTCCAGCCACTCCACTTATAGCTCCAGTGTCATCAACGACTACAAGATGAATTTCATCGTTGTATGCACCTCTTTCGGATGCATATGCAGATGTTGATGGTTTTGGTGCAATATTTCTCCAGTAAACTGTACTGTTAGTCAGACCAAGAGTCTGTTGATTGTACCAGTCCTGAACGACGTTGAGAGGACCAGCCAGTATTCCTTCACCCCTATCCAAAGTGCCGTCTCCAGCATTTCTTGTATATGTAACAACAAAGGTTGTGGAAGCGAAAGAAGTTGGTGCAGCAGAGTCTACAATAATATTTGTTGAACCGACTGAAACAACTCTAGAAACAAAAGAACTATTTAAAGTTTGAATTAGATCTCCGACAGAAACTTGTTGTGATATACCTGAAGTATAAGATGAACTTACTTCAATTACTGTTTGACCAACGCCAACAGTTCCACCATCTGTCATTCTGAATTTTTCAATAGAACTTGCAGTACCAACATTATCAAAAATCTGGAAATATGGAGTGAGGTCTGGACTTGGAATGGCGTTTTGTGGTGATGACCATTCTACTGGATCTATTCTTGTAAATGTTCCAGCATCGTTATCGTACCTACTTACAACTTTTACATCAACACTACCTACATTTACTTGTGTAATGATTCCTTTTACATAACCAACAAATGTTTCTACAGTACCTGCAGCAGATGCATATGTAGTGTTTATTCCAACGGTAAAAGCATATCCAACTTGAACTCCAAAAGTTCCAATTGCAACTCTATAATCTGCAGAGTTATCAATCGCACAAACTTTCAGTGCATTTCCCCATGAACCTGGGTCTCTTGCAGCAAAAATCCAATCGGAATCTGTTTGGTGATTGGTGATATAATCTTCTTGTGAACCTATTTTTAGAGTAACTGGAGAACTTACTGGGGAGTGTGCATTAACTAGATTTGCAGAATCCAGTCTTACTACTCTAAGAGTTCCTCCATAAGACAAATAAGAAGATGCAGTTAGCCAATCTTCATATTGTCCATCATTATTTGATGGCTTACCAAAAGTTTGTAGTAAATCTTGTTCCGTCTCTACAAGAACTGGAACTCCTATTGGACCTTTTTCGAAAGGAGCAGCAATAGCACCTACTTGGTCATTGACTGCATCGATTCTTCCCAGGGTTAGATCTACCTCTCTAACTTTAACTCCTGGCGATACTAAGTTTAGCGACATGTCTATTTCCTCTAAAGAAGATTCATTTTGACTACAAATATTTATTATTTGGTAGTTTTACATTGGGGAAACAGTGCGTGAACAGATTACCAGTCAGGATATTCCCATCTATCATAGATTTTATTTGTCATTCTACTTGTTACTATTCTCATAATAGTGCATTTTTTACACTCATATGAATATGATGATGCAATAGTATTATTTTTCTTTGTTCTATAAAAACCATCAATTAAATCTTTCTTTTCGCCACATACTCTACAAATTCTTTCTGTAAAAAGTAGATGTTCTAGTGAAAATTGATCTTCAATATCCATCATCTATAGTCCCACATATATTGCATGTCACCATACTCATCTACATGCCATCTATCTCCAGTTGCATCAACAAAACTTCCTTCGTCTTCTAATCCATCCGATATGAATCCAAATGGAGCCATGTCAGCTTCTATTTGATCTCGTTGATCTTCATAAATTCTTTTACGAACATCTTGATCAGTCATTTCTTTGAAATATTCTTGCATGACTAACCATGAGAATATTACCAAACACATTGCAAGGTCGTCATTACATCCGTCTTCAGCCTCAAACGTGTCTTTTTTGGAAATAAAAGTAGTCAATTCACTAATAACATCATAATCTTTTATAAGTATTTTGTCATCTTCAATTAAAGCTTTTAAATTCATACATCCAGTCTTTTTGACTGTTTTGGACATTTTTACTCCCATCTGTGATTTTTTGCCAGAAAATCCTTGTCCAACAATTTGTCCAGCTCTACCACGCATTGAACACATTAATAAATTCTCATATTCTAGATCCATATGTAAAATTGAACCGACTTGATCTCCAATATCATTAACTTCCACCAAAATAAATGCTCTGTTGTAAGAAGTTGCGATATCCTTAATTATGTTGGGAAAAACTATTGGTTTTATAGTATTATTTTTATATTTTGCTACCAACTCATAAGGAAATGTAGTGGTATCAAATACGGTAAATGCAGAATAATCTTTTTCTACTCCACGAGCTACATCAACTGTAACCACATAATTGTGATCTTTTATTGGTTCTTTATATACATCCAACCCCGCATTTTTTTTGATGGGATCTTCATAAACCATCGCACGTAACTTTGGTGCTGAGATCAGAGTATCAACAGATCCTAGGAATTCACACTCAAACTCAACCTTGAATTGTTGTTCTGAGGTGTTTTTGATAGTTTGTTCTTTCCACTTCTGATCTCTACCAGGAACTTCAGACCAGTGAACATCAGTTGGAATATATTCATTCTTTCCCCTCTCCGCATCATGCCACATGCGGTAGAAGTGATTCATACCTTTTGGGGTAGAAACAATTAAGACTTTCGTGCTTTTACCTGACGAAATAGTAGGATATACAGAGGCAAAGAAGTCATCAGCAATGTGGTTCGGGATGAATGCGAACTCGTCCAGAAAGATGACATTGTACGATCCGCCACGGACAGCAGATGCAGAAGTAGACGCGGCGATAATCTTTGATCCATTTTCCAGTTCTAAACTACCTTTGTTCCAAGATACGATACCCTGTTGCATCCACTTTGGCAGTTTCTCGTATGCAAACTGTAATCTTCCGAGAAGATCCCTTGCCGTTGATGCCTTGTTTGCAAGGATTGCAATGTTTACATTATCATTAAAAACTGCATAATGTAAGAGGTAAGAAACACAAGTGGTAGATTTACCTGTCTGACGAGGCATTCTACAAATGTTGAATCTATTTTCGTGAAAATTTCTAATCAGTTTCTCTTGAAATCCATACATATCAAAAGGAACTTCACCATAGTCAAGAGATACAATCTTGATATAGTTACGTGCAAAGTATACTGGATCATTTTTGCACTTGATAAATTCAAGAACTTGTTCCTGTGTAAACTCAACTGGAACGTTGGCTTTCTTTAAATTTGGATTGCCAAGATATACCTGATCACTCATAAAATTACATTCTTGCTAAATCTGCAACTACCTCTTGTTGTTTGAGATACAATTTTAGATAGGCCTTTGCAAAATTAATTGCTTCCTCTCTATCTAACTTATCTATGTCCCTTGCCTGTTGTTCATAGACTAACATTTTATTAATATCAGAAAGTTCAATATCGGAAGGGTTCATTTTAATTACCTTTGAATAACTACAATTGGTTGGGATGGATCGGATGGACTTGGATAATAGTGAGTCAAGACTCCACCTGGATAGAACTTTTGAATCTCTGCCTTAACTTCTTCTCTTGATGGTCTCTTTGGACCTGAGAAGAATAGTTGTAGACGGTAAGTTTTTCCTCTCCACATCAACATTATACTGAAAACATTACCAGTTGATTGTAACTTCTGATAATCTTCTGTTTTCAATTCTCCCGGATGAATGATTGAGTCTGCTAGTGGGAGTGAAATGCCTCCACCAAGTCTCTTCAATGCAGCTTTAGCCGCATCTTTTTCTCCACCAGTGGCACCTTTAGATAGGTTACGGATTTTTCCCATCTTCTGTGCCTTTTTATGTCCTCCACCAATCTCAAAACTTGGACCTTCTGAAAGACCTCTCATGGGTTCTGGTTTTACGATATCAATAGTCTCATACTCGGTTGCTTTAAATTCATCTCTCCAGTTAGAGAACTCATAACTTTCTTTTTTGGTTTTGTTGCCCCAGTTCTTTGCACCAACTTTACGGCACTTGACTAGAGCACCAGATGCATATGCAGAAGGCCATACGGAGTAACGAGACTTTACTTTGGAATAACAGGCGTCTTTTTCTCCAGCCGCTTCTTTTGCCAAATAACCAGAGGCTGCATCCATATTGTGATCAGTATCGGTAATCTTTGCTTGAACCCAAGCTGGTATATTTTTTTCTTTTTTGCCCAGATCTTTTTTAAGTTGTTTGGCATTTGCAATTGTCTTATTCAATTGTTTATGTGCCATTGAAACTTCATGATCTTTTTCTTCTGTGGCAACGTTCTTTGCCTTACCCTTTCTGTCTGGATTTGGGTCTTCCTGATTCTTACGACGGAATGCTCTTTCCTCTTCCTTATCGGAGAGGTCTGCCTTCATTTTGCTGGAACCACACTTTGGCTTTGTGGTTTGTTCTGGTTGTTTTGCACAGGGTTTTCCTGCGTATTTACCACCCAATTGAACCCAACCAGGGGTGCCATCAGAAGAGCGACTCTTGCTAAACCAGTCACGCAAAGAATAATCACCACTCTTGTTCGCTTCTTCAAGTTCACTTCTCCAATCAGAATACTGTTCTACAGGAACACAATTTGGAACTACTTTATCACCCTTCTTCTTCATTCCTTTTTGAGTATAACCCTTCCAACACTTCTCATCCAGATTATATGACTCATCATAAACCTTCTTACCATCTCTAATATAACCAGATCCCTTCTTATCGTAGAAACGAACTCCTTTTTCCCTGGTTTCTCCACGAAGTTTTTCTAGATGAGCTTTATATTTTTCAGATCTCTCTTTTTTCCTCTTATTTCTTTCTTTTTCCAACTGTTCTTGTTCTTCTTTACTAGAAATATCTCTATACTTTCCACCAGTAGAAGAAGTGGAGATCATCTCAGATAACTTCTTCTTTTTCTTTTTGGTTTCGTGTGTACTACCGCAACTTTCGCTTACCCCGCCACCATTTGATTCTGAACTTTCACCATTTCCATTACCGTTCTTATTTTCTTCTTCCTCCTCATGTTCCTTATTCTTCATAAGATAACCACTCTTCATTACATGCCAACCTTTAGGGATTTTCTTGCACTTCTTATCTATCATGCACCAGTATTTTCCCTTACCACATTCCTTGGATTCCTTACTTTCTTTTAATTCGTCTTTGTGGTGATCACCACCACATTCTACGCAAGGAACCTTGCCGCAATCACATTTACATTTAGATTTAGATTCGTTTAGACTGGATTTATTCATCCAATCTTTGAATGTACTCTTTGCCATTCTTATGATTATAGTATCCTATATTTTATTTAGGGAGATCTCCTTTAATGGAACCCTTGAGGAATTTTTGAAGTTCGGCAGTAGATCCCAAGAAAACCGCATTATTGGTGACACTAGTTGGTGTTGAACCTTTCTCATCTTTATTCACCTCTTTCAATTTCTTTTGGAGATCCATCAATTTATCTGCAGTGTCCGCAACGTTTTTTATTAACTGACCTGCAACTTCATAAGCTCTTGGTGAATCTGATTCTTGTGCAAGTTCAAGAATCCCATCAATAGCTTCTTGTCCTTTTTCGATTATTGAATAAAGTTGTCCACGAGAATACTCATAGTCTTTTTGAATCTGTTCTTCAGGAGTTTGTATATTTTTTATTGCAGGTTTTTTTGATTGAACGATCTCTGATTTAAGAGGAACGCTCTCAATATCTAGTGACTTGTCAATATTTTCAAAACTCATACATCAGTTCCTTTGGTAGTACTATAAATTTTACCGTCATCAAAATCGTAACGATATTCGCTAAATCCAAAATCATCATCAAAATCTATTAATTGATCATCAGAATCATTTATTACATTTACCGCAGTACCAGAAGCATGTTCTACGGCAATGGTTCCGTCTTTTGCTCTATCTACTGTTAACGTATTACCAGTTATTTTCTTAATATACATTGATTCATCATCAATTTGAATATACGAATTTATTATTAATTGAGTGGAATCGGAAACCTCAACTTTTGTAGTTTCTGCACTGACATCACTCGAAATAACTGTTGTTTCGTCACTATTATAATCTTTAATAGCTCTTGGTTCTGCTACATATCGTAATTGTCTAGATGCATTGGTTCTGTTTGTATCAGTATAATAATCAACTTGAACTTGTTTGATTAGTGCATCGTTGCCATTAGATACTGGACCAAATAGATAAGTTTTTGCTGTAAAATCTAAAGTATATACCAATATTCTCCTAGTAGTATAATCACCTTCATACTGATCATCCATACTGATTCTTTCCAGTATCATTGGTATATCTCTCTTCTCTCCAATGCTGGATACCAAGTCAACTGTTAGATTTAAATGAGGCTGGAAATAAGGTAATATTTGTTCTACTATTTGCAAAGCATCTTCATTTAGTTTAGACATAATTGATAATCTAAACTGAACATTATATGGAACAGGCATGAAAGACTTGGTTAATCCACCATTTTCACTATCAATGCCTTTGAAAGTTTGCATTGTTGTTGATTTTCTTGCTGGATCATAAGAAATACCAACCATTTCAAAGGACATTCTTGGTAAAGTTATTGCAACCTCTTTTCTAGTATTTGGAGATTGTTCAATTCTTGCCAAGAATTTTTGTATTGGACCATAAGCAATTGGAACGGTAACAATGCTAAAATCACTACCGGATTTATCTTTATGTTTTATCTGAAGATTATTAAAAAGAGTACCAAACGCTATAATGGTCTTTCTCAATATTTCGTGGTAAAAATAATTAGATAACATTACAACTTTCCTACAGTATTAATTATTTAGTATTCTCCAAAGGGGTTGGATTGACTAAAGTCCAAAATTTGATCCGCTTCACTTTCTATTTCTATATTACTTGCATATTCATCTAAAAATTCATTAGTTTGTACGGTAGAAACTTTGTAACTTGCAGCAGCTCCAACAATAGATTCTCCTCGTGCAAAGGTTCCATCTACAACCGATAACTTAAGGACCCTATTGACATAATCCCAATCTTTAACATAACCAGTGGTTCCAGTTCTAGTTCCAGTAACAACTTCATTGTACTCATAGTCTCCAAAAGTAGTAGACGTTGGATTTGTAAAAGTAACTTCAGGCACAAAAGTATAACCAGCACCGGCATTAGTATATCTCAATTGAACAACAGATCCATCTGTATTTAAAATAGCTTCTGCAGATGCATTATTGATATTCGAAGAAATTCCGGATCCGCTTGGAATAAAGATTTTTTCAATGAACACTTGTGGAGTAGTAGTATATCCAACCCCTCCAGAACTTATTCCAATTACTCCAAGAACTCCAGTATTAATAATAGCAGTGGCTATTCCACCACTTCCGCCACCACCTGATATTGTAACGGTAGGTGGTTCTGTATATCCAAATCCTGGATTAGTTAATAAAATTTTATCTATAGATAACTTTTGATTCGAAGCCCTACTAGTCATTATGGCAACTGCAGTTGCAGTTAGTCCACCACTAGGTGCTGTAGATATTGATACTGTTGGAGCTGATGAGTATCCATATCCATCTTGGATAAGATCAAGATACTGAACCGATTTGGATGTGGGATCTGTGCTTGCAAATCCAACTGTAGCAACTGCAGTTGTTGCTGCAGATCCAACCATTTGAATGTTGTATATATTTCCAAATTCCTTTATCGATTCATTTACTTCAATTCCTGTTGGATCAACTTCACTAACATCAATAATTTCATCTTCAAATTCAAATCTTTCACATCTCAGTTCGTAAACATATAATTGGTTTAACTGGTAAAATGGTTTTTTGAATTCTATAAATTTAATTTCAAATAATGATTCATCTAATGGAAACCAGATCAGGTCACCTTCTTGTGGTCTCAATGCGTTTTTTCTATCTCCTTCTGGCCATAACTTTAACAAAGGAATTATAAAATCATCATATCTCTCTTTTGAAATAACTAAATTTATTTCATCAGTATTTCTTATCCCAAATTTTGTTAATATTTCTCCATTTCCACTAAATCCATCAGTATTCATTAAGTATGCTTCAATTCTATAACTATCATCAAACTTTGATGCTGTTATTTCTTTAATGACACTATTTTCTCCAACAATTCTTCTAGGCATGTATAGAACATCCTGTCCATACATTCTGAGTTGTTCGTTTATTAAATCCTGAATGAGCCTTTGCTCACTCGGAGAACCTTGGAGAAAGTAAGAATTGAGTGGTGACATATCAACCTATTAGATCCATTGGTGGTAATTCATAATCTGTTCTAAGTTTTTGTTCTAGTTTCTCTACCTCCTGAACACCATCGTCATAAATTTGTCTACCATTAAGTTGAACTCCTCCTGGAAGAAGAACTCCTTGGAATTTAATCATATTCTGACCCCACTGTTTTTTAATAAGTGCGGTAAGATACTTCTTTAACCAAGAATCATTATATAACTTTGTTGAATCGGATGGATCCAAAATTCTGTAACAATCAACAATTACATATTGATTTTCACCAACGGAACTCCAGTCAATATCAAGATATAACTTATGGTTTTTCTTGTTAAAACGAATTTGTGCGTCTGGATTTAATAAGAAATCAAGATCTTCCAAATATCTCTTGACCATTGAATAATTAAGTAGATCCAATGCACCATAGTAGTACATATCATTCAAGAACAATTGATATTTAATGTTGAATAGTCCATCAGAGACGGAACTTGAATTTATCTTTAAAACGTTGTTTACGCCTATAATTGAATCTGGCAGAGGGAGATAATTAACACCCTCAACGTAATCAATAGAAGTCAGTCCATCCCCTGCAATAGTTGCAGAAGTTGATGTAGAAACTCCTAATTGTGTGATTGTATCTTTATTAGCGGGAGTTAATTTATGTTTTAGAAACACTCTATCAATTCCATCAAAATGATGCTCATGAAAATATTGAATAGCATCATCCATCAGATTGTCAATCTGATCATCATCTACATTTATTTCTAAAACTGGTTTACCTAATTGCTTGAGGCAGTATTCTTTCA
>Ga0209536_100011269_pt1 | contig 13113 bp, 15 predicted proteins | sample DeeMarSeWOR28_12_FD_187461 | JGI IMG/M metagenome (GOLD analysis project Ga0209536, IMG submission 187461) | Marine sediment microbial communities from White Oak River estuary, North Carolina - WOR-2-8_12 (SPAdes) (version 2) | ecosystem: Environmental > Aquatic > Marine > Intertidal zone >...
TAATCGTACCTTTATTTTATTGTATTAGACGAGTAAGATTGTTGACTCAAAAGATGATGGGTGTACTTGATACACTAATAGATGAGTTAGATAATTTAAAATAGTACTAATTATATATAATAATGATAGTATGCCAAATGGAAATGGAGATAGTTTAAGTATTAAACTAAAAACTATTGCTCAAAAAGCTGCAGATGATGAAAAAGAATGGCATGAATAACTATTAAAACTCGTTACTTTTTATTTGGTTTATCGATATCATACAAAAATAATGAAGGGAGAGACAATGACAGTATGTATTGCTTCAGTTTGTAGAGGTTGTGAAAATAAAGAAGTTTTTGTCAACAAAAATTGACTAAAATTGGTTTTTCGAGTCAAGAAAGTTTGACTCTTGTGTGTGAGTTTTTTATTTTATAGTATTTAGTATTTGGTATTGTGTGAAGGTAGGTAGATAGAGGTAGGGGAGTAGAGTTAAGCAGTTAGTTAGAAGGGGGAAAAAGGTTAAATTTTAACTCTTAGCATCTCAATTTTTCCGTTTATAATAGGGGAGAAATTAGAAGCCATCCTCCTAAGATTAATTCAAATGCCAAAATTAATAGACCCACCACGAAAAATTTTTTCGCTTTGTCAGGCTTTACAATTATTATCCCATTAGCAAAACCATAAAGAATACTGACTACAATTCCAAACCATCCAATGAGTGCTGGTATTGGTAATGTTTCAGAAGTAGCAAACAGAATTGAATATGAAAGGGTACCAATTGAGAATAGGATTTGTGCACATGCCAAAACGCGATTTTTTGTTTTTAGAATACTACGACCTAATTCAATTATTGATTTTTTTTCATCACCACTACTGACTGAGTATTGTCTTGCTATGTTGAGTAACCTCCAGTAGTTCTTTCCATTATAGACGTCAATCAATCCTTCTGTTATTCGAGAGATGGTCCAAATAACAGCAAGTGTCATGTTAAATGAATTAAAAGCAAGAAACAATGTTATAGCAAGTGCAATTATAGTTCCATGTTCTATGAACGCTAGAAGGGTACCGATTTTAAATTTTTTAGGATCTTTGTTTATCTCTTTTAGTTTAGTGTCTGAGTCCAAATCGCTTATTACTGAATAGCCAAATTTCTCACTTATAATGAGTGTAATTATTATAAAAAGAAAAAGAAAACCCGACAAAGAAATCTCGAACATTTTTTACCACCTTTTTTTAAAATAAATTAATAAGTCGACCTTTCCCTTGGCTCAAAATATAATTTTTTGGGTTTGGGGCCAAAATTTAACTTCAAACTGATGTACAATATCACAGTTTTTATTACATATACTTAATAATCTTCAACAGCAAGAAACATTAGGAATGTTATGTTAAATCGTCAATTTTTTATAATTGAAATTTCCGGTTAAGATCTCTTCTTTATATTTGGCTATATCCGTTTCTTGAGCCATCAACTTTGCAATAGATGTAACTCCTTTTCGATCACCTAAAAGAATCGCTCCGACGATTTTACCATTTTCTAGAACAATTTTTTTATAAATGCTGTTACGTGCATCAATTCTTTTTATTTCTTCGTACTTTTTTCCTTCCGGATTAACGATCCCCATAGATGTGAGATCAATACCAACAACTTTTAGAGTAGATGTTGGAATGGTTGAATTGTAGATTTTTTGTTCTTTCTCAAGCATATTTACAGCTGCTACATTTGCTTGGTCGAGTGCAGCAGGTATTATGCCGTATAATTTTCCTTCAAACTCTGCAACATCTCCAGCTGCATATACATCGTCTGCGCTAGTCTGCAAATGCTGGTCAACGAGGACACCTCGATTAACTTTTATTCCCGATTTCGAAGCCAATTCAATGTTTGGTCTAACTCCAGCAGATATCAAAACAAGATCTCCAGAAATTTCTTGTCCACTATCAAGCAAAACACCTGAAACATTGTGTCCACCAATAATTTCAGCGGTTTTGGCACCCAAGAAAATGTTTATACCCTGAGATGAAATTCGATCATTCAACAATTTTGATCCATCCTGGTCTAATTGCCTAGGCAAAAGTCTTGAAAAAATTTCCACAACCGTTACTTGTTGACCGAGTTTCCGTAATGAAGAAGCAAATTCTAGACCTAAGAGTCCACCGCCAATAACGATACTTTTCTTGGTTTTTCTTGTGTACTCTTTTATAATTAAGGCGTCTTTAATGGAACGTAGAGTGAATGTTCCTTTCTTTTCTGATCCTTTGATTGGAGGAATAAATGAACTGGCTCCATTTGCCAATAAAAGTTTGTCAAAATGTATTTTTGAATTGTCTTCTAATAGAAGCTCTTTTTTTTCTGTTTCGATTCTTAATGCCCTTTTTTTTAGGTGAACCTTGATTCCTTTTTTAGTATACCATTCATCGCTAAACGTATAGATGTCATGGGGTTCAGCTTTACCTGACAGAATATCGTATAGTCTGGGGCGAGGATAGTAATGATAGTTTTCTTCTGTATATACGGAAACGTTTGATTTCGGGTCTTTTTCTTTTATGATTCTTGCTGCCGTTATTCCAGCAACGCCGTTCCCGACAATAATAATATTCATTGAAATGGTTTAAGTCACCAACATATTTTAGAAAGAGGAATCAACCAATTCTTATAGTTACTTCTTTTAAAATGTCGTTATTTAGCTGATAAGCAGCTAACTTACATTCAGTTGAGGACATGATAAGCCAGAGGATGTCGCCCCATAATTTCATAAATTTTAGATCAGTGGACGATGGAACAGCCGGAGCGGGATGGGAATGGAATAGACCTATGAAATCTAAACCCGCTTCTTCTGCTTTGGTTAAAGCTTTGACTACCGTTGTAGGATCGATTTCAAACTTAACTGCTGATTGTAACCTGTTTGGAGCAATCACTATTTGTTGTAATATTAGTAGATTATTTTGAGAACAGGTTCCAAAGAGTAGAGCGCAGGCTTCAACTGGATGAACTTTCTCCGTTTCGTGTTTTAACAAATCCAAATGTTGTCGCTTCAATTGCAAAATCAACGAACAACACTCCAGATGATTAAATAGTTAGTATACTATGCTTTTAGATTTTCATGTCTCGGAGCAAATTTAGATAACTAGTTGGTTGCCTTTTAAATAGAGTTCGATTTTTTCAATTAAATCTAACAGCTATTGAAAAACTGGAGTTTATTACAAATTAGATTTTGGTTCAAGGTTAGTATTGATTGATGTTTCGATACTAGATGTTGGGATATCTTCATTTTTGTGTGATAAAAATGATTTGCCCTTTTCTTTGTTAGCTTCTTTTTTTATTGGATTTAGAGATTTCGGCTTGATAGATGTGGTCTTCCCTGTTATTGCATCGATAATGAGCACAATTTCCTTTTGGGTTTTATCATTATGTACAACAACTGTGTACATCGGTTTGTAGATTTCAGCTCGTTCAGATACTTTGAATAATTCATGATGTATAGTTAGAACCTCAGATGGTCGCTGGATTATTCTGGATTTTAGAATTTCTACCTCTTTTTCAGTGGTCATTCGGGTGTTGACACAATTTCTGTCAAGGTTACCCAAAATTCTTTCAGGTTGCTCTTCAAAGGGTAAGAAAGGTAGCTGTTCAACACCAACCTCTTTCCAGTTCTTATCAAATATGATATTTGCCTTTTTTTCGATTTTGAATCTTCCATGCCCATTTAGCTGGATAATTCTGCAAGGTATTCTAAGACGCCCCTTCAAAGATTTTGGTTTAATATTCTCACCAAAAATTGTAAGTTCCTGCATTGTCTCGTCAACTTTAATGTTATGAACCCATTTCTTAGAGTAAACAATACAGTATTCACCATCAACAAAGACGTAGGGCTCAAAGTATTTGTCTATTGAAACAATATGAACTTCTTCAGGTTTAGGTTTAACAAAAACAAACTTACGGAACATTTGCGTCTTCATGTTCTCGGCAATCGATCTTATTGTTTTTAGATTAACGCGTGGTTTATAAACAATAATTTTCCGTTCAGCCACGGTTTCAGGGACATCAATATTTTTCCACAATGGAGACGCCTTATTTTCTTATTTATTTCACTTTAATTATCATTTATGAACGCGTATTTTGGATTATCACTCAATACAAAAAAATCAGACACTAAACATCATAAAGAAAAAATCTTTATTATCCACTCGACAGCAAAAAACTATCTTGCATGAAATTGCGTATTCAAACATCCAATTTCAGTTTTTCTGATATAAAACTAAATTCAAATCAGTTAGTATCAGGTTGGAATGCTGAGATAACAAAATAGAAAGAGAATCTAATTTTGAGTAAAAAAGAGACAAGTATCAAGTGTAGAGTCGGAAAGTGTGGCTGCATTTTGTGCATCTAAAGAATTGTGTGGCGCCCTCATCACCTGCTCTGGTTTGAACCTGCCATGTGAAAGCTAGATTGTTTTCACATTTTGGGCAATTGATGCTTGCTGTAGGATTAGTTTTAATATTTTGTGCTTCCTTCCCGATAACCACTATAGTCTCTCGGGGCTTTTTTGGAACAACCATTTTAGCTGTTGATGTTTTGGTTGTATTTTTTTTGCATTTACAGACAGGACAAATAAACACGGATCCATCTATCGTTCGCCGTAATACCATTCTTTTTTCACATGTGGGACAAAATTCCATTACAGTATCTTCCTTAAACAGAGTAAACTTTGGGGAAACTATTCAATATTAACCTATTGAATTATAGCATGTTACTTTTCCCGAGCATGTTTAAGAATATGCCCTGCTTCAGGAAGGATCAATTTTGTCATAACAAGATTAACAGCCTGTGGTGAGCCTGGTATACAAAAAATCACTTTCCCTTGATCAGTAACTCCAGCTAAAGCACGAGTCATGATTGCTGCTGAACCGATGTCCTCATAGCTTAGTTTCCTGAACAATTCTCCAAACCCAGGCAGAGTCTTAACCATTAATGGCCTCAATGTCTCAATCGTTATATCTGTCAAGCTGACTCCTGTTCCACCACAGACGATAATAATATCCACATTCTCTGAACCTATTTTATTACCTACAGTTTTTCCAAGTAGAACACGATCATCAGGCAAAATCTGCCTTGAGATGACTTGGTGACCTGCTTTATTTACAAGATCAACTATCATGTCGCCCGAGTAATCAGTAAATTGTTCCTTCGTTTTGAGTTTCTGATAACGTGACGAGCTGCTAACTATAACTGCGAAATTGATTATTTTTGGTGCACCTTTCTTATGTGAATGAATTGATTCGCTCATGCTTGGTTCTCCTTCACTTTACGAACTACGCGCAGGTTTTGGATACTTGTGAAGGGGTATTGTCCAGTTGCATCTTTTTCGTACTGTTTCGTCATGTCCCAAACCGTTAATAATGCTGTAGCGGCTGCAGCTAGTGCTTCCATTTCTACTCCTGTCTGAGCCAGAGTCTTTATGATTGTTTTAACTTCCACCTCAGAATCATCAATAATTTTCAATTTGATTTCTACGCTAGTTAAGGGTAATGGATGACATAGGGGAATCAACGAACTAGTGTTCTTTGCAGCTAAAATTCCTGCAACTTTCGCTACCTCAAAAGGATTGCCTTTCTCGATTTTTCCCTCTTTAATAAGCATTATAGTTTCAGGTTTTAGCCTGATTGATCCTTTTGCTTGGGCTTCTCTGTAAACCTCTGGTTTCGAAGTAACATCAACCATCGACATTTAAATTTCACCCCACAATCCTATGAACTCTAGCCTTATTTTGTTTCTTCCCAAAATTCCATAAGTTGTCTAATCAAAATCGCTCTTGGATTTTCGTCATTATAACGAAAGATCCGGATTCTCCCGAACGTTTTATGACGAACAAGCTTATTATTTTCTAAAACTTGCAGATGCTGATTTGTAGTGGCATAGTTTAATCCGGCTCTTCTGGCAATCTCTGAAATGTTCAGTTCCCCGATTTCAGCTAAGATTCTGAGAATTTTCACACGTCCTCTAGAAGAAAATACGTCCTCTATAGATAAACTGATCACCGTCCTTCCTGAAATAAAATCTTAACTAGCTCCTGCTCTAGATCATACGCTGGTACTCGAGACAAACCGATGAAGGTAGTTTTTCCACGTTGTCCAACTCCAGAAACAGTTGTTTCAATTATTCCAGTCGAAGAAAGTGCTTGAACGTACTTCCAGAGTTGAGTATGACCTCGACTTTTCTCGGAATATTCTTCGCAAATCAGAGCGTAAGCATCTTCTGCCTCGCCCATGGATACATAAGCGGAATCATTTTGCTTGAAATAGCGTGCTACACCAAGAAGAAACAGTTTTTCATGTAAACTGAACTCTGGAAGCATGTCCCTCCGCACAGTCGGATAGACGCTGGCAACCGCATTCCGTACACACTCAGGTATGACCTCACGCAGTTCCGAAGCATCAGCGTATTTACCTGCTCGCCACAGCAGTTCGATAGAGTATCGAGCATTTCCTCCTTCAGATTTTCCAAGCTCAGCAATAACAGATAGAGTTTGATCGGGCACTGTACCATCTCTGAACGCGAGACATACTCGATCGTTGAGGATATCTTCGAGCTGAGACTCTGAGTAGTCTTCCAGCCTTATTATATTACGTTGAAGTGTGCTTCTCGTGCTTGGATCCAAATTTTCTAGATGTCCAGGCTCGCGGAGGATACAGATGAGTGATAACCTTTTTGGGGCATCAATTCGATCTTCCTGGATGCGTGAAAGGTTGTAAATTGGGTCTGATCCCTCGTGCTGGATCAGAGCATCTAACTCGTCTAAGGTTAATATCAGATAGGCATTTTTTTCATCGAGAATCTGCATAAGAGTTTGTAACAACTCCTCTGCAGAGTAACCTCGCCTAGGAAAGTTTGGATAGAACCTCATGATTATTCTTTGTAGAATCATGAATAGACTGCCTTTACATTCGCGACAATTTATATGGATACAATGTAGATTGATGTTACGTTCCTTGGCCTCTTTTACTATATTTAATCCGAAACGTTGAGAAAGAACAGTTTTCCCGGTTCCGATCTTCCCCATAATCAAGGCGCGTTGGGTCATTTTCCCTGGGCTTTCAACTGCAAAACGGAAAAACTGGTTTAGAAGATTAAGTTGAAGCTTTCTATGTAGTAAATTTGATGGAACATAGTTAATGTCAAGTTTGCTTTCATCTTTGAAAACGCTGGAATATCTTGGCACAATATAGCCCTTCAGGATTTCTGAAAAACAGTTATGGTTTTTGTCTCTTAAAAAGAATACTGAGGTCCCAGAAAAGCGAATACAACTTTGATCTAGGATAAATGCTAATAGAATATTTTGACAAAACCATTTTGTGAATTGCAACAGCTTTATGAACCAATGTTCTTATGAAATAAAAACAAGAAAACCAAAACGGGTTTGCTGAATAGAAGGACTGCATTTAGTTGAAAGAACATATAAACAATATCGAGCTTTCGACTGGTGGAGTCTATACATTGTTGCTTTTTTTGTCAAAAGAAATTATATTAGAAATAGGAAAGTTGGGTAAACAAAAGTTCCCAATGGGGCACTATACATACACTGGGTCAGCTTTAGGGAAAGGAATCAACATCCTCAACCATCGGTTATCTAGACACCTAAGAAAAGAAAAACGCAAGTTTTGGCATATAGATTATCTTCTAGCAAATGAAAATGTAACCATTGAAGCAATTTTGGTAGTAGAGACAAGAAAAAGGATGGAATGCGAAATAAACATTATGATAAAGAGACAAAATCAAGCATTAGTTCCGGTAAAGAGGTTTGGAGCCACAGACTGTAAAAATAACTGCAAAACACACCTTCTACATTTTCCCGAAGTTGATAAAGTGAATTTGATAATTCAGAAACTTGTTTCTGATGCAAATAAATTAACAGACATTCTTTCTGTTCATGTTTTTCTCTAAAGCTTTCTGTAACAATTTTTTCTCGTTTTCTTTTTAAACAATCATCAAAATGGCTATAATAGCGAAGAGCAACTTGTTCATTTAGAAGGAATAATAATGACGAGAACAGCTATTGTGTCCTCGCCCAAATATTTACTACACAAAACTGGACTACATCACCCTGAAACTCCATCCCGTCTAAGAGTAATAAGTAGAGAACTAAACAAAAGCGGCATCTTGAGTAACGAAAAATGTACCCTTTTAAATCCGAATCCCATCAACCTCAACGAATTAACACTAGTCCACAAAATGGATTACATAAATCAAATCAAAAGATTTTGCAGAACCGGCGGTGGACTGCTAGATCATGAAGACACGGTTGCTTCTCCGGAAAGTTATGAAGTAGCTCTATTAGCCGCCGGAGGAACAACCAAAGCAACCGATCTCGTTATGTCAGGCAAGTATAAAAACGGGTTCGCGTTTGTTAGACCTCCTGGACATCACGCAGGTCCAGATTATGCCATGGGTTTCTGCATTTTCAATAACGTTGCAGTTGCAGCATCTAATTTAGTAAAAAAATTTGGCCTTGAAAGAGTTTTAATTTTAGACATAGATGCCCATCATGGAAATGGAACACAAGAAATATTCTACAAAAGCAACAAAGTACTTTATATAAGCCTCCATGAAGACCCTATCGAGTTTCCTCTAAAAGGCTTCACAAACGAGTTGGGTAAAGAGGAAGGACTAGGATTCACGGTTAATGTTCCTCTTCCTTATGAAACAGATGACAAAATTTACCTAAGAGCATTCAACGAAATTGTGATTCCAATAATCAAGCAGTATAAACCTCAGTTTATTCTGGTCTCCACAGGATTTGACAACCATTATTCAGACCCAGTTGGGAACCTTTTATTATCATCTAGAAGCTACCTCAAAATCTTTGATAAACTCCTAGAATTAGCGTCACAATCGTGCCAAGGAAAACTTGTGGCAGTTCTGGAAGGAGGATATAACCTTAGAATTCTTGGAGAATTGGCATGTGCAGTGACTGCCAAACTAGCTGAAATCCCGTATATCATCGAAGACAAACCACAGGGAACAATTCCTAAGATAAGGAGAAAAGGAGAAAAAACGATAAACCAAATAAAGAAAACACAATCACAATTCTGGAAAATTGAATAAAAAAATTATTCTGTTGATAAAACCAATAACTATTTAGCAAAAATATTTGGGAAATAGTAATAACTGATTGGTTAATAGTTTTATGAAAAATAAGATAAAAAAAGAATTTTAGCCGAGCATCAAGAAGACGGGCTCACCGTTATGGTTGTGATGTTACTCATGCTTATTCCGTGATCATCAATAACAGTTAACATGACTGGGTAATCCCCTGCCACATTGTAATAATAAGTTGCAGTTTCTCCTTCGATAGTATTGTCGCCTCCGAAATCCCAAATCCACTTGGTTATGTCTCCATCAGGATCAACACTTGAGCTTGCATCAAATGTTATGGTTTCGCCGACTACCGGATTTGCTACGTCCATAGTGAATGAAGCTGTTGGAGGGGCAAGTGTCGGTGTGATGAATAGCACCCAACATAGAATAAACGTGAGAAAAAAAGCACCTATACCCATTGTCAGAATCTTAGTCGGTTGCTCCACTTTAGAGGTAAATTGCCATTTAAGAAGATAATAGCTGATTAAGTAAACTGCCAAGCCAACAGTTATGCCATTCATGAGTGGATTACCAGCCTTAAGGTTCACCAGCAATGTAGCAACTAGGGCGGCAAGTATCCCGAAGCCAACTCTACTCCAGTAAATAATATTCAACGTTTTCAATTTGAATCCCGTGTTTTCGCGAACATCATAAAGTTCTAGTTGTGGTTTATCTTACTTTCGCTTTCCAAAGCCAACTGTTCAATATTTGACGTTTCCAATAGGATATTTTTGAGTGTTTTTTTCGAAATCGAGTCTTAAATCGTTAAAGATTATACGCAAACGTAGATATTATTTTGTACGGTTAGTATGTTCAAGTAATTCCAAGTTTGAGGAAACATATCATTTTTTAGCCAAAAACAGATTTTTTCTTAGTCTGATCGATTACTACTATATTTTGATGATTAAATGTTAGTATTCTAAATCTGTATCCAGATTTCAAAAGAGCTTTACATGTTTTCTAATCTAGCAATATTTTGTGGGTTCAGATGAAAAACTCCAAAAACACCAGTTCTGGAATGCGTCTAACACGACTTGTTGTTCTCTTGCCACTAACAGTTTTCCTTTGTTTGATAGGGTGGACATTATATTGTATCGGCAATCAGAAAGCATCTAAAGCAGCAGATTAAGAAAAAGCCACAAGGGAAGGCTATCTGCAAAAAATTATTGCATATGATTAGAAAGCAGAAAAGGGAAAATGTGAATTAGGTTCTCTTCTTTATTAAGGTTGGAAACGCATTTCCTAATCTCTTGAGGAAAAAATCTTGAAGGAAACAATGACAAGTTTTGATGTAGCTGCAGCCACAAACGAAGTTAACGAATCAGCAGAAGGCTCGCATATAGCTAAGATTTACCAAATTGGAACTCAAACTTTATTGCTTAAACTTCGGAAACCAAGCCAACCTAAACTTCAAATGCTTATTGAAGCTGGAAAACGGCTCCACTTAACAGCATATTCTCATGAGACCCCGAAAAGACCTTCAGCATTTTGTATGGCACTCAGAAAACATCTGGACAACGGGATAATCAAAGGAATTCGACAGCATGAATTTGAACGGATAGTAACTATCGAAATAAACACTAGGCAAGGAGAATACAAACTGGTTTCAGAGCTTTTCGGTGGAGGAAACGTCATCCTAGTTGATCCTGAAGGAAAAATTCTGCAGGCTATGACATACAAACGAATGCGAGATAGAAACATTTTGCGAAATGAAACATTCCAGTATCCGCCATCAAGAGGAAGAAACCCACTGAAGCTGAACAAGCAGGACTTTATCGAAATCAAAGAGATGGGAGAAACAGAAATAGTTCGGAGTCTAACCAAGTTTTTAAGCATAAGTGGCACCTACGCGGAAGAGATACTTCTCCGAGCAAACGTAAACAAAAGAACCAGTTGTGCCACTCTTACAGAACATGAGTTAGATAGCATTTTCATTCAGCTCCAATCACTTCTCTCGTCTATAACGTTGGGAAAAATGGAGCCACGCATAATAAGCGACGAAAATAACCAATGGATTGATGTTTCTCCAGTTCCGTTGAAAAAATATGATGGATCAGTTCAGAAAGGGTATGAGAGCTTTAACACTGCACTTGATGAGTACTACGCTAAAATAACCAGTGCCGAGATGGTAGAAGAAAGCAGTGGAGAAGTTGAAGGCGAGGTTGCCAGACAAAAACGGATTCTTGAGAAACAACAGAAAGCACTAGAAAATTTAAAGGAGCCAATAATTAAAAACAAGATTATTGGAGACCTGATTTACCTACATTTTGGAGACCTGCAATCACTTATACAAAAAATATTGGAACAGAAAAAAACAGGAAAAACATGGAAAGAAATAGCCACAACCCTTGAAGCAGGAAAAAAAGAAAATATACATCCAGACATTTATTTCCACTTGCTAGAACCAGCAAACCAAATTCTCCACGTTTCAATGGAAAACCAAATTTTTTCGTTAAACCTACGTGATTCAATCCAAACCAACGCAGACAAATATTATATGGCATCAAAGAAAGCTGAAAAGAAGCTTAGAGGTGCAGAACAGAAACTAGCGGAAACAATAGATGAGATCAAAAAGGTAGAAAAAAAGGTCCGAATAACAAAAGAGACACAGCAACCATTAGCTAAAAGACCAAAAAGAGAATGGTTCGAAAAATATAGATGGTTCCATTCCTCTGACGGATTCCTTGTGATCGGAGGCAGAGACGCTACAACAAATGAAATACTCATCAAGAAACGCATGGAACCAACTGATATGGTTTTCCACGCCGAAATTGTGGGAGCACCCTTTGTTCTAATTAAAACAGAAGGAAAAAATGTATCAGAAAAGACAGTAAATGAGGCTGCACAACTTGCGGCATCATACTCTAGAGCATGGAAAGAAAACATAAGCGCAGTAAATGTTTACTGGATACACCCTGAACAGGTAAATAAAACTCCTCCATCTGGGCAGTCCCTAAAGAAGGGGTCATTCATGATACATGGAACCAAAAATTTTGTTCGAGGTGTGACTTTGCATGTTGCTATTGGTATCAAAATTGACAATGAAGAGATCATGGTTATTGGTGGACCAGTAGAGGCTATAGCCAATCAAACTAAAGCTTATGTGGAGATTGTTCAAGGAGCCCAGAAAAGCAGTCAACTTGCTAAACAAATAAGGCATCAATTATCCAAGAAAGTTCCTGACGATCTGAAAAGAAGTGTCACAGCGATTCCACTGGAGGAAATACAACGGTTTATTCCGTTAGGTAGAGGAAAAATGAAATAGAATAAGCTGGATTATTTCATTTCTCTTTGTTTCTTTTCTGTTCCGTATACGCAGAAATAGGCTTTTGTGAGACCTATCTTTTCTGTTATTTTACATGCAGGGCATATACAACCAGACTCTTTAGTGACACATGTGATGCTTTTACCTAAGACACAATAAATTAATTCTTCATTATCTTTGGCGCATTCATTGTAGGTGGGGCAATTTGGGCAGATACAGAGAGATTTGTTTACTTTGGTTGCCATCATGTGCTCTTCTTCTTTAATATTGGAACCTTTTTGGAGTATATTCTCTATAATTGGCACTAGTTTAACTCCTCCCTGCTAGTAATAATATACGTGTTGTTTAGTTCCTAATACAGATTACTGCTTGCAGCTAAAAAAATCTGACTAAACCCAAGTCTACTATAAAGCAGACAGGTACTAGAAAACAAAAAAGAGGGGGTGGGAATATTTGTTATTTGTTCTTCTTCTGGTAGCAGTCCCAACAGAGTATTTCACAGTTTTCCTGTGTAGGTTTTCCGCCTTTTTCTGGGCTAACTATCCAATGCGCTTCCCAGCCTTTTTCACCGTCGGGTGCCATGAAAGATTGACCTCGTTTATTCCAATCGAGTACTCTCATACACATAGAATTGTATTTATGTCCATGTTCTACAAGTAGGCATTCACATCTACCATCTGAAGCGCCAAACGCTTTTTTTACAACTTCCTTTGGAAATTCAACCATTTCCTGT
>Ga0209536_100011270_pt1 | contig 13113 bp, 8 predicted proteins | sample DeeMarSeWOR28_12_FD_187461 | JGI IMG/M metagenome (GOLD analysis project Ga0209536, IMG submission 187461) | Marine sediment microbial communities from White Oak River estuary, North Carolina - WOR-2-8_12 (SPAdes) (version 2) | ecosystem: Environmental > Aquatic > Marine > Intertidal zone >...
TCAACGTTCAGGAGAACGTGAAGAAGATCTTCCTGCTCGCCCGCTTCGACCGGCTCATCAGCATCGATTAGCCCGCCCTCATTCTTTCACGCATTCCGCGAAGAGATCCACACCCTCTTCCTCGAATAGAATCCGCGTGCATGGCCGCTTGAACGGGGACTGCTGGAAGAGCCTGTTCATATCTTCCTCGGTGCGATGGATCAGCTGCCACTCCAGGACGTGATCCATGAACTCCTTTGCCGGGTTCGCTGGATGCATATTGCCGAGCAGGATCTTCCCGCCCGGCGCGAGGATCTCGTATGAGTAGGCCAAGAGCTTCCCCACAAGTTTGTCGTTCAGATAGTCGATCAGACCGAGGCTGTAGATGAAGTCCTGCGGCTCCAGGCGCGTCTTTCCGCGCCCGAGAAAGAGGGCGATCAGATTTTCATTCACCAGGCTCATCAAGCCCGAGAGCTTCCGCCGGCTCCGCAGATCGTCGACAAAGGCAAGGGCCTGGAGATCGATATCCATGAGTGTCGTCTGAAGCCGACTCCTGTCCTCAAGCTGCCCGTAGCTGTCGAAGACCTCATTCGCGGGCCCGCTGGCCAGGCACAGCACCCGGGTGGACTCCGGCAGACGATCCCGGACCATCGCCGTCAGTTCGCGCGTGAGCAGATGTCTCCGGTTCCTGACCGCACGTGCCGGGGGTGTGTTCAGGAACATCCGGTCCACCAGAGCTCCGAGGCGACCCGACCCGCCGGCCTTCTCCGCATAGATGTTGTGGATGGCCAGGTAGTCTCCCGCATAACCGCGGGGTTTTGAGTAGAACCGATCGGCCGTCTCGGTTGTCAAAACGTACGGGAGCATTTCGTGCTGCAGGCGGGCTCCAATTTGCTCCTTGAGGTAGTCGCCCAGCGTTGAGCCGCTGCCGAGTACCTCGTGAGACACGCGCATGAGGTCCATCGAGAAGCGAAGGAACTCCTGCTGGCGTTCCTCAGACAGCCCTTCCTGTTTGATCGCCTCCTTGTCCAGCGAGACGATCATCCGCTTGAACTCCGTGATCGCATCGTGCGCGCGTCGGGCCAACGGATCCTTCGTCAGGTCGGTTGAGGCAGCCGCCTCGGCGGCATACAGCCGCATGCTCGCATGACGCAGCTTCAGCGCGGTCGTCTGAAGGAGCGCACGGTAGAAATCCGCCGCATACCTCGGGTCATGCTCCAGTTTGGTGGCCAGCACGGCCCTGGAAATCTCCAGCACCCTCGAGGGCTCCTCGGCAATCAGCGTCTCGGAGGAGTGCCCGTCGGTGAAGAAGGCGGTCTCACCGACAATACCTCCCGCCACGTGGCGCTCAATTTTTGCCCCCGGCGCGGAGTCAATAGCGACATCGAGGATGCCATCCAGGACAATAAAGAGCGAGTCGTTCCGCTCTCCCTCGCTTTTGAGACGTTCCCCTACCTCCAGCTTCCGGTCTGTTCCTTTCTGTACAAGCCAGTAGAGAACATACTCAGGCAGCAATTCGAGAAGATTAACCATGAGGGTGCTCCGCGCGTGATCTCGACGGTAAACGGAGGTGCATTCCCCGGCGGAGTGCCCCGGAGTGAGCAAGCCCGACTCGGAGAGTTCAGTGATGATAGCGAAAGGGGGATGAAAGATCAATCTAGCGCGGGCCCCGTCCGCGGCGAGCCACCGGGTGTGAGGCATCCCCGACGGCCCGCCGCTCTGGAGGAGGGGTCAGCGCAGCAGCACCATGCGTCGAGTTAGGACTGCGCCGCCGGCACTGAGACGGTAGAGATAGACGCCGCTAGAGTGCACTGACGCATCAAACACGGCCCGATGGGCTCCCGCAGGGCGGAAGCCATCCAGGATGGTGCCCAGGCGTCGACCGAGCAGATCGTAGACCTCGAGCACAACCCGGCCCGATTCCGGCAGCACGAATTCAATCGCGGTGGACGGGTTGAAGGGATTGGGGTAGTTTTGTTCAAGCCGCAGGCTCGCCGGCAGCGCTCCATGATCGACCACCGCCGTTGTCGGTCCGAGCACTGCGGTCACCCCCCATGCGTTGAGCGTACCGGCATTCCCCGCGGTACCGTCACGAATGATCAGCGTCCAGGTTCCTTCGGGGTCCGTGCCCTGGAAGGCCGAGAGCGGCGCGCTCGGCAGAAATGATCCTGTGTAGGGGGCTGATCCAGAAACGATCGGCATCGTGGCCGTATCGCTCAGGATGATGCCACTGAGGTTCGCGCCCGAGAGACCCGAGAGCAATTCCACCTCCAATCCGCCGTGCTCGAGGAGAATCGTGAGATCGTTCACCTCCGTGTGGGTGACATCTCCGATGGTCACGACAACCGAGGCAACGGGCTCAGCAGAGAGCTTTCCGAGGCCGGAACCGGCAACGAGCGTGGCAGCGTCGCTGATCTCGCCCGGGTCGGCGATGGGAAGCGAGAGATTCGCTCTGGTCCGGGAGAGCACCGCAGGTGGCGAGGAAAACCCCGCGAAGACGCCCTCCCCGCGGACACCGGCATAGAGTACCCCCGTCCGGTCATCCACCGCCAGCGCCTCCACCTGCAGGTTCGGGAGGCCCTCGTTGACTTGCTCCCAGGAGGTGCCGGCGGCACTGCTCGTCCGAAAGACCCCGTCAAGAAAGGTCCCGGCATAGAGCATCTCTCGCGTGTCGTCATGCGCCAGTGCCACGACATTCCGCCATGTGGGGACACTGTCAAGGGCCCAGCTCTGACCCGTGTTGGAGGATCGATAAACCTTCCCACCACCGAATCCTCCGGCGATGAACACCTCACCGGTATTCCTGGAAATGGCGATCGCCATTACGTAGGCATCCGACGTCCCGGCCGAATCCCATGTCGCTCCCCGGTCCGAGGAGACGAACGCGCCCCCGCCGTAGGTCCCCGCGTAGAGGATGTCGCGGTCCTGGTCGTAGGCCAGCGACTGGACCATGGTCGTCACCATGCCCGTGACGTTCTTGGTCCAGCTCACCCCCCCGTCGGTCGAGACGTAGACGCCGTTTGCCGAACCGCCGAAATTGCTCCCCGCAAAGAGGAGGGCGCCAGGACCGGCCACAACCGTCTTCAGACCGCTCGGGAGCGGTGGAGAGGTGACGTTCATCCACGTTGCACCGTTGTCCGTTGATTTCCAGAGTCCCCAGTATTGTGTTGCAGCAAACAGATGCCCGGCATCATTCACGGCCATGCCCAGGACGGACGAGACCGGTTCGGGTGGCGTGTCGGCCTGGAACCAGTCCGAGCCAGCAAAGGGGAGCCGCATGATACCGTTGTGTGCGGTCCCGGCAAAGACCGGCCCCGTGTCTTTCACCAGAAGTGAGAGCACCCACCCGTTGGCCAGGCTGTTGTTCACCTGGCTCCAGGTGGCTCCCTTGTCCCTGGAGCGAAACACACCCCCTTCGGCTGCCGCGATGATCGAGTCCCCGGATGTGCCAAAGGCATTGACCACCGGGAGGTTGTTCGGAGCGCTCCAGGCTGAAGCCTCGAAAATCCGGACGCCCCCCTGGGCGTCCCCGGCAAGGAGGACGCCGCCGGGGCCCTCTCCTACTGTCACGGCCGCGAACATCTCACTCCCCACCTGCGACCATGATTGCCCAGCGTCGGTAGACTGCCAGACTCCGCGGAAGCCCTGTCCTGTGAGGAGGTCACCGCCGCTTGTCAGCGCGAGGTCGTACACTGAGGAGTCCGGAAGACCGGCATCGCGCTTCACCCAGTCGGACCCGGTGTACTGAAGAATGCCTCCCCCTGTAGCCGCGTAGATCGTGGCACCGAGCTCCACGAGTGCCGTGACCCGTTTGCGCTGGGTCGTCCCAAGACCTCCGTTGGCCTCCGTCCAGGTTGTCCCCCCATTAGTGGAGATGAACACCCCTCCACCGAAAGTCCCCGCCACCAGATCCCCGTTACTGCGGACGAGCACTGCGACCACCTCGGTGCTCCCCGGCTGGCCCGCGGTTCGGTTCCAGGTCTCACCGTTGTTGCGTGAGACATAGACAGCTCGCCCCCGGCTTCCGGCATAGAGCGCTCCGTCGATCGGCGAACGTGCCATGCCGGCGATATCCCGGTCGGTCATGCCGGGATTGAGCCTGACCCATGCATTCCCGTTGGGAGCGATCCGGTAGATTGCCCCGAACTGACACCCCGCCAGGAGGCGGCCCTGCTGGTCGGTGACAAACGAGAGCACTGCCCCGCCGTTTGGCCCGGCGGTCTGGCGCCATGTAAACTGAGCCTCACCGGTCTGCGGAACCAGGGCGAGGATGAATCCAATCGTTGCGAGTGCTCTCATGGCCGGTCTCTGGGTTATGGGAGAATCGTGCTTGCAGGCAGGCCAATGTACCGGGCGGGACCGATGCCGTCAACTACCCGAATGGGGGGGGACGGGCTACTGGGTGAGCGGGGATCAGGGGACGTGCAATAGGTGTAGAGCCACCACGCGGGTTCTTCCCATGGCTGTCACATGAACCACTTCTTGGTGTGGCGGACCCTGTCACCGAACTCCCGCATGAATCTCATCTCTTCCTTGTCCAGAGGACCACGATCAAGCGCGGCGACATTCTCTTCGAGCTCTTGCTTACTTCGCGGAGCGGTCAGACAGACATGCACGTGGGGGTTCGATAGGCAGAAGCGATAGGTCATCGGCGCTGTCGGTACGGGGGCATCGGCGGGGGAGGCTTTGGGCCGTCGCAGCAGGTACGTCCATCGTGTCGCTGTGTACGCAACGATGCCGGGGTTATGGCGCGCAAGGTGCGGAAAGATCTCCTGTTCGGCCCCCCTGTGGGCTGCGTTGTAGCGGACCATCAGAACATCCAGAGTGCCCAGAGCGGCCAAGCGTCCTGCAAGGGCGCGGTCGTGCGTGGAGATCCCGATGGCCCTGACTCTTCCTTCATCGCGGATCCGGACCAAGTCGTCAAGGACGCGCGCCGGCAGCTCCCGCTCTTTCATAACGCCCAGAAAGAGAAACACGTCGATGTAGTCGGTCCGAAACTTCCTGAGGCGTCGCTCGAGCGTCCTGCGGATGTCCCCGTGCCCCCAGATGAAGTTGTATGCCCCCGTCGCCAGGACGTACTTCTCCCGTCCCCGGCCGAAGAGCTCCGGGAGCACCGAGCGCATCTGGGTGTCGAACCCGAAGCTGAAGAAGAAATTGATCCCCAGCTCGGCGGCACGGTAGATGGTCTCCCGGCCGGGACGATAGGACGCTGAGAGGCCCAGACGGCAGACAGAAAGTCCGGTGCTACCCAGGACGGACGTCGCAAACTCGTTCATCGATAGGAACTCCTCTCTTGAGGTGGATGCCGCCGGGGGGGGCGATCCCCCGGACACCACAGTGTAGCAAGCACGCGCCGAATCGTCAAGGCCTCGGTCCGACGCCTCAGAGGCAACGCCATTTCCAGTGTCTTGATCAGGCCAACGGGCGTTCGGGCCTTGCCGTCCGGGCAGTACCGGTGCCTGAGCGTTATGGTCCATCACGCCTCGCCCATCGGGCGATTCGCAGCTTCTGGCAATTCTCCTCCAAAGGGCTATATTGCACTCTCAGTCGCCCCGTGGATCTCGAGCTCATACTGCTGAACCTCCTGAACCCGCCGGTCCTCTTCTTCTTTCTCGGGCTGGCGGCGGTCGTGCTGAAATCCGACCTGGAGATCCCCCAACCCATCCCCCGGTTTCTCTCGCTCTACCTGCTCTTCTCGATCGGTATCGAGGGTGGGCTGCGCCTGCGCGAGAGCGGGCTGACCACCGAGGTGGTGCTGGTGCTCGGGGCCGCGCTTGCGATGGCAACCCTCGTTCCCCTCTGCGCCTTTCCACTGCTGCGGCGGAAGCTCGACGCACCAAACGCTGCCGCCATTGCCGCGACCTACGGCTCCATCAGTGCGGTGACATTCGTGACGGGGGTTGCGTTTCTGGAGCGGACAGGAGAAACCTACAGCGGCTACATCGTCGCTGCGATGGCACTGATGGAATCGCCTGCGATCATCGTTTCGGTCATGCTCGCACGACGGGTGCACGGCAGGCCAGACCTGCCACGCCGGATTCCGCTCGGCGAGCTCTTGCGCGACGCCTTCCTGAACGGCTCGGTCTTCCTCCTTATCGGGAGCCTGGTGATCGGAGTGCTCGGAGGATCGGCAGCGGAGTCCGCACTTGCACCCTTCACCCGGGACATCTTCCGGGGGATGCTTGCCTTCTTCCTGCTGGACATGGGGATCATCGCAGGAAAGAGGATCGATGACCTGAAGAAGGAAGGACGGTTCCTCATCATCTTTGCCATCGCCTTCCCGATTCTCAACGCGCTGGTGGGTCTCGGGATTGCCTGGCTGATCAGGACGGGTCCTGGTGATGCGCTTCTCTTTGCGCTGCTGTGCGGGAGCGCCTCCTACATCGCGGTGCCCGCGGCCATGCGCCTGGCAATCCCCCAGGCAAATCCTAGCCTCTATGTGCCGATGGCGCTCGCGCTGACCTTCCCCTTCAACATCGTCCTGGGGATTCCCCTGTACTCAGCGCTTATCGACATGATCTGGAGGTGACCGATGGAGGCTGTCAAGCGTGTGGAGATCGTGGTCGATTCGGTCGAGGTTCGACGCGTGACCGAGGTGCTCGACGAGCTCGGCGTCTCAGGCTACACGGTGATCCCCACGCTCACCGGCAAGGGGGAACGTGGAAGACGTGATGGGGACGGGGTTTCCGGGGTCTTTGCAAACGCCTATGTTCTCACCGCCTGTCTGCCCGGGCAGCTTCGCGCGCTCGTCGAGGCCGTGCGGCCTCTGTTGAAAGAAACAGGCGGCATCTGTCTTGTCTCAGACGCTGAGTGGGTGCAGCACTAGGCATCGGCTGCTTCCCGCACCGTGGCCGGCCGGGCTCCACTCCTGCGCGCAAACTCCGAGGGGTACAGCCCGTAGACGCGCGAAAAGGCGCGCGCGAAATAGGAGGGGCTCCTGAACCCCACCTGCTCTGCCACATCGCAGACCCGCACGCTCGGCTGTCCCAGCAGCATGCACGCCTCCTCCATCCGCCGGGCCGTGATGTACTGACGGGTCGAACACCCTGTCAGGGCGCGGAGCTTCCGGTGAAGGTGCATTCGGCTCATGGCCATCTCCTGGGCAGCCTCGGCGGTGTCAAATGTGGGATCGGCCAGATGCTCCTGAACGATATTCTTGACCGCACCCAGAAAGGCCTGATCGCTCGTGTTATGATATCGCGGATGTGCTCGCGCACCATTGCCCGAACGTGTGGCCATCGATCGTGCCTCGGTTCCGCCAGTGATGATCGGATACTGCTCCTGAAACTCACTCCGCAGTCTCATAGGTGATCCTCCTGCCTGTGCCCGCCTTGCCACAGGCACATTGTCCCCGGCGATGGGGCTCCCGGACTCTCCGCCCCCGAGCGGCACGATCAAGATCGCAAGGGAAGGGCCCCCTTCGCTACCGGTGGTGTAACAGAATGTGCCGGTAGTGTAACGCTGGCCGGTCGAAGTTGAGCAGAAAGAAATGGGAGGGAGAAAATGGCCCGCTAGAGCCAAAAAGGGGGATAAGGGAGCCCCCCAGGGGGAGCCTCAGCGTGCCTCATCCCTACCTGTCACAGGGGGAGCGGAGCTCGTCTGAGGCCCTGAGGCTGTGCTGGTGGTGTGATGTGCATAGTCCGAGGGACGGCAGCCGTGTTCCTGCCGGAAAGCCAGCGCGAAGTGCGAGACGTTATTGAAGCCCACGGCATAGGCAACCTCGGTCACACTGCCCGACTGACAGGAGAGCATCTGGGCAGCACGTCGGAGGCGCAGATGTCTGACATAGTCGTGTGTCGAGCGGCCCGTCAGCGCGTGGAGCTTTCTGTTTACCTGCATGCGGCTCAGGGCCAGATGCCTGGCGAGGCTCGCCGTATCGAGCTGTGCATCCGAGAGGCGCTCTTCCACGGCCTCTCTGACCCTGGCCAGGAATCGCTCATCGGCCGAGACCGCGCCCGTCCGGGTCTCTCTTGCGGCCACGCCAACGTACTTGGCCCGCAAGGCTTTGCGACCTTCCAGGAGGTTCGTAATGCGGACCTTGAGTTCAAGCATATCGAAAGGCTTGCAGACATAATCATCGGCCCCGGACTCGAGGCCCTTGATCCGATCATCCCCCCGCGCCCTTCCCGTCAGCATAATGACGGGAATGTGGCTGGTCCTTTCATCGCCCTTCAGTCTTCGGCAGACCTCGAAGCCGTCCATCCCGGGCATCATCACATCGCAGATGACCAGATCCGGAATGCGATCAAGGGCAACGGACAGAGCGGTGGGGCCATCGGGCGCCTCCAGCAGTGTGTAGTCGGCGTGCAGTTCTTCGCGGAGGTATCGCCTGATGTCAGCGTTATCCTCCACGATCAGCAGATGTGGCTCCGCCGGCCGTATCACCGCCTCCAGCGCCTGGGCGGTGTCTGAGGCCGTCGACGAGCTCCGGAGCTCCGGCGGCGCCCCCTCACGCTCGATGATCTGCAGGACTTCATCCTGGCCGAAGACTTCACGACTGAAGGGCAGGCGAACGGTCACGGTGGTCCCGCCCCCCAGCTCACTTTCGACAGCAACCGAGCCCCGGAGCAGCTCCACAAGCTCCTTCACAAACGCCAGCCCTATCCCGAACCCCGTGCGCTCCTGGTCTCCCTGGTGATACCGCGTAAACACACGCTCCAGCTGCTCGGGTGCGATGCCGCTTCCCGTATCAGCGATCCTGATCACAAGCCCGCAGCTGGTGGCGGTATCAGGCTCGATGTCGACAAGGATCTCCCCGCCGGTCGGGGTCCATTTGAATGCGTTGGAGAGAATATTCGAGAGGATCTTCTCGGTCAGGTCTCGATCGAGGAACCCCTCGAGATGGTCTCCGGCAGGCTTGTAGACCAGCGTCACACCGTTTCGGTCGGCAAGAGGGGTAAAGGAGCGGACGATGCCATCGACAAAGCTCACGGCATCGGTTCGCTGCGCGGCGACTTTGATCTGACCGGCGTCGAGCTTTGCCACGTCGAGCAACTGTCCGATCAGACGCTGGAGGCGGAGCGCGTTTCTCCGCATCACCTGCACCTCCTCCTCCAGCGCGCGTTCTGCCCGTCGTTCCGGCAGCAGGTCGAGCGACCCAAGAATCACCGTCAGGGGCGACATCAGCTCATGAGTAATGTTGGCAAAAAGCCGGGACTTGAGCTCGTTGATCTCATGTTCCTTCTCTGCCTCCAGGTGGGCCAGTATGGCCTCGGAACGTGCCGCCTGGGCACGCTCCTGGAGGCGGAGATTTGTCAGGAGCTGCCCCACCTGTCCCGCGATCGTCTCGAGCAGTGTGAGGTCTCGGGGAAGGAACGCTCCACCTCCCTTCCGATTCACCATCATCACGGCTCCGAGAAGCTCACCGCCCTGGCACAGGGGAACGCAGGCGACAGAATGTACGAGTGACGCTTCTTGAGTACTCGGTGTGAACCGGGGATCACCGGCAAGCCGTTCGATAAGCAGAGGTGTGCGATGGTAGAGCACGTAGCCGGCGATCTCGCTCCCGATCTGGAGTCCCCGGCGGACGCGACTGGAGTCGTCGTGGCGAATGAGTGTCTTGAGCCCCTGCTCGGTGCCGTCGCTCGCGGTCAGGATGGTGCCCTGCTCGGCATTCAGGGCCTTCATCACGCGCTCAAGGATGAAGTTCAGGAGTACATCGGTACTTTGCGCTCTCCCGGCCTCGACGGCGAGCTCATTGAGGAGGTGGAGCTCCTCGATCTTCGCCTCGAGCTCTGCGAGGCGCACGGAGAGCTCCGTGGAGTGTGAACGACGGTTTCGTTCGAGGCTCATGGGGCGACGCCCGGCTTCCTGGACAGGAGCTCGGTGACAGAAGTGACCGCCCGCGGAGCGCCAACGTGGATTCAGGCGGCCTGGAGCCTGACCGAAAGCTACACCGCCGTTACAGGAGAGTCAAGCATCATGCGCCATGTTCGTGTGGTCATACGGTTGCCGCTGATGCGACCCTGGCTTATTCTGCACCGAACGCAGTACTAGATTTCAAGTTTTTCGGCAAGGAACAGCTGCAAGTCCTTCAAAATCAGGACATACGGTCGACCCATCTTCCGGGAGGCGGGCCAAATGCGGCGCTCGGCTGAAATATCCGCCGGTTCCCCGTCATCTACTTGCGCTTGGACCGTCACCGGTGTAACTTTGTGTTGCCACCCTGTTCTTGTGACCACGCGTCCGGGTGATATTTTTGCACCCAACCACTGCAACCCCCAGCACCGCAAGGGGATGAGTCATGGTTGGTACCATTGTATCACACTATCGGATTCTTGAGCGCCTGGGGGGGGGAGGCATGGGCGTGGTTTACAAGGCCGAGGACATGCGCCTGAAGCGCATTGTCGCCATCAAGTTCCTCCCGTTTGACCTCACCAGAGATCCCGAATCCAAGGAGCGGTTCATCCAGGAGGCCCGTGCTGCCTCCGCGCTCCAGCATCCCGCAATCTCCGCTATCCACGACCTGGACGAAACACCCGACGGGCAGCTTTTCATCGTGGAGGAGTACTACGGTGGGAAGACACTCAAGGAAATCCTCCACTCGCGCCAGCGAGTGAACCTGGAGGAGGCACTGAATTACGCCATTCAGATCGCGCGCGGCCTCGCCGAGGTTCACCGCAAGGGAATTGTCCACCGCGATGTCAAACCCTCCAATATCATCGTCGGCGACGATGGGGCGGCAAAGATCGTAGACTTCGGCCTTGCCAAGCTCCTGAACTCTTCGACAGTGACCAGGCAAGGGACGACGCTGGGGACACCCTCCTATATGTCGCCCGAGCAGTTGCGCGGCGCACACTCATCGAAACGCACCGACGTCTGGTCGCTGGGCGTGGTGCTCTACGAAATGCTCACAGGGCGCCGGCCGTTCGAGAGCGACTTTGAAGAAGGGGTGAGCTACGCGATTCTCCACGAGGATCCCATCCCGGCACGACAGCTCAGGCCCGGATTGCCTCCGGATACCGATCGCGTCCTTGCCAGGGCACTTCAGAGAGATCCCCAGAAGCGGTATCCTGACATGGAGTCCCTGATCTCAGATCTGGAGCTGCTCAAACGGGGTGTGCGGATAACAAGACTTGGATCGGCGATGCATGCGCTCATGGCACGGACGCGCACGCGTCGGTTGGCCCTGCTGTTCACTACTCTTGCAGTCGTCGCCATCGGAATTTTTGTGGCGAAGCCAACGTTGATCCCCTGGTCCTCAGAGCCGACCCGGAGGTCGATTGCCGTCATCAGTTGCCAGGACAGGACTGGAGAGAATCTGGATCCAGAAATCCTCTTTGCCATATCCGATGCTCTGACGCGCTATCTGAGCTCCTTTCCTGGACTGGAAGTTTCATCAGTGAGCCGTCTCAATGAACTTGCCCGTCAGAGGGGCCAACGAGGAGACCCTGAAACCGAAGAGATTCCCGTTATCGGGAAGGACCTCGCCGGTGAAGTCTGCCGTGGAGAGGGCATCGAGGGATTGCTCATTCCAACCCTGTTCAAGAACCCATCCGGCGATTACGCACTGAGCGTTGAGCTGAAGAACACCCGCACCAATGCGCTTCTGGCCACTGCAGCGGCACATGCTGGGCCACTCAGGGCACTCATGGGAGCTGTCCGCGCGGTGATCGATCAGACGATCACGGACCTAGACCTTCCCCAGCCGGAAGCCGCAACCATTGTCAACAGGGTGGCCTCACTGACGACTTCGTCGTTTGAAGCGTATCGGTACTATGCGGTGGCACGACTTTGCCAGGCCGCTTTCCGGAGTGAGGCGTTCAGCAGGCATATCCTCCACGCCCTGGATCACGACTCGACATTCGGGTCAGCCTATAGGATCCTCGCCCAGAAGGAGGCAACGTATCTCAATTTCAGGCGTGCGAGATCCGTGCTCGAGCGAGCGAAGACACTTGGCCTCCTCGAGGACTCCCCCAAAGAGCGTCATCATACGCAGATGGCAACGATCACGTGGAATGACCGCTACGGGCTTGCTGCGCTCGAAGAGCGTACTGCTCTTCAACGGGCCTATCTTGACAGCAATCCGGAGGACGATGTTGAACACGTCATACTGGGCACACTTCTTCGCGAGCAAGGGTTGATCGAGGAGGCAATTCGCCACCAGGAGAGTGCGCTGGATCTCAACCCGGAGAATACGGGAGCTCTTGTCGAACTGGCCTGGCTTCACGCATACTGCCGCGGTGACCTCAGGAGGGGTCTCCACTACGCCAACACTGTTGAATCGGTCCGGCCGGGCACCTTTGGCGCCACAGGAACACGAGCCTGCATTCGCTACATGATGGGGGACATCGAACACGCATTCTACCTTCAACAGGTGTTTATAGCCAGCGCTCCGAGTTGGAATAGTTGCCTGCTGACAAGCTATATCTCTGCCCTCCAGGAGGACTACAGCGCGGCGGAGGAGCAACGCGCCATTCACATGGCAGGCGCCGACACCCCATTCTTCAGGGGTCAGGGTTTCCTGATGGGCGCCTACCTGGATCTCTGGAGGGGCCGCCTGCAGGAGGCACGCGCGGCCAAGCCGGCGTCGCTCTCGGTGCGCGATCTCTTCCTGGTGGTCCCTCTATCCCCTGTGGTCCTTGAGGACCCGTCTCTCCCACAGGTCCCTGTATTCCTTGTATTCCTTGTATTCCTTGTACTCCTTGAAGACCTTGTACTCCTTGGGGTCCCTGTTTACCTGTAGGACCGGTTTTCATTAGGCGAACTAAACCATATGTTATTACACTTGTGGATAAGATAGTTAGGATTATCCCCACTAAAAATAGTCTTCTAGATATTCCAATAGTCATAGGTATTGTAGATCTTCTTCTAGACATTTTTTCTCCAAGAAATACCCCCAAGGAGCGGTATAAGGATTACCCAGATGATATCCGTGAGGATATTATGCGAACGGTTTTCATCATGGCTTTAATTTAGTGCTTTTTAATCCAGTTGTCAATGAATTTTTCCGCTTCTTCTTCTGTGGCAAAGCCGTAAACTTCAAGCGCGTTCCCGCGTTCGTCCGTCTCTTGAACTTCCCATTCTTGGGAATCTTCATTGTATTCGGGGCAAAGGTCAATTAGTGTGAGCATGGTGATAAGATAGCGGAGAAGATGAAAAGCGCAAGAAATTTTTCACAGCTTGAGCATGATA
>Ga0209536_100011271_pt1 | contig 13113 bp, 4 predicted proteins | sample DeeMarSeWOR28_12_FD_187461 | JGI IMG/M metagenome (GOLD analysis project Ga0209536, IMG submission 187461) | Marine sediment microbial communities from White Oak River estuary, North Carolina - WOR-2-8_12 (SPAdes) (version 2) | ecosystem: Environmental > Aquatic > Marine > Intertidal zone >...
TTCCGGATCGTACACTACTGATGAACGAAGACAAATATAATTCAGAGGATATGGGCCTTATTATGGCCACTCGAGGCTGTCCTTATGACTGTACTTTCTGTGCAACTCATACTAAGAAGATCAGTTTTCGTTCAGCCGACCATATTTTGGCCGAAATGCAATTTGTTAAAGATCGATATGGAACTACACAGTTTACCTTCAAAGATGATTCATTTACTGCAAACCGTCAAAGGGTAGAAGAATTATGTATCAAATTGCTTCAAAAGAAACTCGGTGTTGTTTGGGAATGTAACACGCGAGTCAACTTGATAAACGAACCTTTGTTGCGGTTAATGAAAAAAGCTGGTTGTAATTTCATAAAAGTCGGTGTCGAGTCAGGTTCAGAAAAGATATTAAGTAACATGAATAAAAAAATTACTCATGATCAAGTTCGACAGGCAGCCAAACTCTTTAAAAAAGTCGGGATCCATTGGACTGGGTATTTCATGATAGGAATTCCTGGAGAAACCGAAGAAGATATAAGAAAAACAATAGACTTCATGTACGAAATCAAACCGGATTTTGCTTGTATTGGAGTGTATGAGCCCTTTCCCGGAACTCGTATGTTTGAAGATGGAATTCGACGAGGATTGTTTAAATCTGAAATGAGCCTGGAAGAGTTTTATACTACTATTCCGAATCATTACTATAAACGAGATGTCCACCGTCAGACCGACCTGATTACCCCAGAACGATTTGCAGAATTAGAATCGGATGTAAAAAAATGTATTCATGAGTATAACCGGCATCCATTACGTGTGACGAAGATGGCTCTCACCCGATCAAGAGTTTACTTTCATGATCCAAGAGTGCTTTGGAACGACATGAAAAAGTTTTTTAGTTATTGATATGAACTGCACATTCAAATCTATCTCTTGTCATAAATAATCAGAATGTCCGAAGCTTCCAATAACAAACAGAAGACAAACAGGAGGGAATTGATTCATTTAGTTTGCTTTGGGGCGTGCGTTTGCCTGATACTGGTGCTGATGTACATTTCAGGCTCAACTCCGATTAAGACTTATGAGCTTGGTGATTCGGACTGCTATATGCGTTTGGTTCGTGTCAGGGAGCTTTATAATACCGGCAAGTGGTATGATGCGGTCATATCGAGGAGCAACGCTCCTTACGGGGAGCGTTTGCACTGGACCAGGCCATTTGACGTTCTTTTGATGGCCGGAGCTGTACCGCTGAGCCTTTTTACTGATTTCGAGACGGCTCTTTTCTGGTGGGCAGTTATAATCAGCCCTGTACTATTGATCACCACGATTGTCGCTCTCTATTGGTCTGCTAAATCAATATTGAACGATGATGGCCCTTTCTTAATTTGTTTCGTTTTTGTCCTGCAAATGATTATTTTGGCGTATTATCAAGCCGGCCGGCCGGATCATCACAGCTTTCTGATATTCCTGTTTGTTGTTTCGATTGGCCTAAGCATTAGAATGATTCTAAAACCTTTCAACGCAGTTCTGTGCTATATGGCAGGGGCGGTCGGGGCTTTGTCCATCTGGGTAAGTGTCGAATCTTTGCTGCCGGTATGCGTTATTATCGTCGCGCTGGGCATTCTGTGGATTCTGAAAAACGGCGATTTCGCAAAAAAGAGCTTCCATTACAGCCTTGCACTATTCGTTTTTACAGCTCTAAGCCTGATTTTAGAGCGGCCCCGTCATGATTTAGCCGCCCGGCAGTTCGACAGCTTGTCTATTGTTCATCTGAGTGTTTTAGGTTTTGTGGCCGCCTTCTGGATAATAAGCTCGATATTCGGCCGGCAAAGAAAAATTTTTCAAAGGACATCGCACCGTTTTTATTTCGCTCTGGCGGGTGTGGCGGCGATTGCGATTGCAACTTCACTTTGTTTCCCGAAATTTTTTAATGGGCCGTTTGCTGATGTCGATCCGAGAATTGTTCCGATTTGGCTTAGCAAGGTTAGTGAAGTGCAGCCGCTTATATCGGGATCGGATTCTTTAATTATACCAATACAGCTTTTTGGCTCGATACTTTTATTATTAGCTTTTCTTTTTAATCTATTGTTGAAAGACCGGCACTGCGAGAGTCGGGACGGCTGGCTGTTTATTTCATTTGCCGCCGTCGCTTTCGTTTTAATTTCACTTTATCAGATACGATGGTCGGCCTATGCCCAGATTCTGTTGATTATACCCATGACGGGATTGATGGTTTCGTTACGGCGAAAAGGACCGCAAATCGGTTTGTTGAAAACATTAAAAAATGTTTCGATTGTGCTGGTCTTTTCACTTGGTTTTCTGCTGCTCGGCCTGCTGGCGGATGTGATATTTAAAAAGGGCGATTCGAGAGAAAGTCGCAGCGGTGTTTCTCTGATTGGGATGTGCGATTATTTAAACGATGCCGAAATGCTGCGGCAGCGGAATTTGCGAATATTGACTCATATTGATTTTGGCGCTGAAATTCTCTATCGCACTCAGCACGAGGTAATTGGAACTCCATATCATCGGAACTCATCGGGAATATTAGATACTTACAACTTAATGACAGCAAATAAGGAGGAGAAGGCTCTTGAGATCATACAAAAGCGAGAAGTTGATTTGATCCTGCTTTGTCTAAAATCGAGTGAATCAGCAGTTTACTCGAAATTGGAACAGACGTCTACTTTCTATCAAAGACTGCTTGAGGATGCCATTCCAAGTTGGTTGAGGAAGGTGGAGCTGCCTTCTGATTTGTCTTCTTCATTCATATTATTCGAGACAGTAGAATAATACAACCCGAGCGTGTCAACAATGTCGGAGGAGGAAGTTTTTTCTTTGATTACGAATTTATTGAGATTATACTTACTGTGAAACTGAACGAGGATTAAAGTCTGAAACTCGTTATATTTAGTATTTGGAGACAGGCGATGGCCTTTAAGCAATTAACAAAGTTTATGCCAGACGTAAAGAGAATCGGATTCCTTGCCGCAACAATTGCAGTTCTCTTGATTTTCATCGATTCTATTAGCTTCTGTGCTCAACCGCAGCAGAATTCTACAACAAGCGCCGACCAGGCTAAGGATGCCAACTCGGTCAGCACTGTTGTGCCGGTTCCTCAGGATGCCCCAATTGTCGATACGGCTGCTAAGATTACTTCTGATGGGCTCCTGGACAAGAAAAAGCAGATCACCGAATCGCAGGAATTGGGCGACGAGGTCAAAGCGAAGATCATTGAGGCATATGATAAGGCTATCGCTCAACTTAAATTGACGGCTGATTTTGAAGCTAACAAACAGACATATAGTCAGAGAAGAAAAGATATACCGGATACACTCGCCAAAATCAAAGAATCACTTGGTGCACTGGGAACTGTTGCTCCGCCCGAGGCAGCGCCTGAGATCACATTAGCTCAGTCCGATCAAGCCCTTACAGCAGCAAAAGCGGCCTTTGAGGAAGCAAAGAAAAACGTTTCAACATGGGAAAATGAGCCGAAGAGACGCGCTGAACGGCGTACTAAAATCCCTGAAGAAACGAACGCCGCAAAGCAAAACCTTGAGCAAGCCAAAGCTAAACTTGCAACTCCCGATGTGGAAGGTCAGAAAACAGAATTGACACAGGCCAATCGGACGCTGCTGCTTACTCAGCAACGCACGCTGGAAAGCCAGATAGCCGCCAATACCGAAGAGCTGCTTTTTTATGATGCCGCCGGTGATTTGCTGTCGGCCAGAAGGGATTTGGCCGCTCGACAATTATCAGCGGCAGAAAAGGTAGTTGAGTTCTGGCAGCAAAGGGTCAACGTTTTGCGGCAAAAAGAAGCTGAGGCTGCAAAGAAAGAGGCTATTCGTGCGAAGGAAGAAACAAAATACGACGACCCTGAGATTCAGGCTATTGCTGAAAAGAATGCCGAAATGGCCGGGATACAGGCTAAGCTTGTGGCTGAGAGTCAGGAATTAACACAATATTCTACACTTATCGACGCGAACCTCGTAGCTATCAAGACCAGTTTTGACGAGATACGTGCCAAAGTTGAGACGGCCGGGAAAGTCACGGATGCGATGGGAATGATTCTGTTGAATCAGCGAGAAAAACTGCCGAACATAAACCAGAACATGAGAAAACTTCGAGCTCGTCCTGCGGAGATATCGCTGGCCCAATTTCATGAAATGGATTGTGACAAGCAATGGTCGGAACTAATCGATTTGACGGACGAGATGCAAGCCATTCTTGACAAGCTCGATCAGAGTGTCAGTCGGGTACAACGCGAGGCCATTCAAAAGCAGGCAGCCAGCTATTATGAGATCCAGCGTAATTTGCTTCGGGCGATTGCCGATTTGTATGGGGACTATTCTGCGAAGCTGGCTAACCTCGATGCAAGAGAGCGTGAGTACGTGAACACGGTACGCGAGTATGCGGCCTTCATTGATGAGAACATTCTTTGGGTCAAGAGCAGCCTGCCGTTGCGCCTGTCCGACCTTAGAGAAAGTGCCTATGCCTTCGGTTGGTTGTTTTCTATTGATAACTGGCGTCAGGTGGCGACTGTCCTGTGGGCCGATTTCAAGAGTAATGTCTCGGTCTATTTGGCCTCAATGCTAATTGTCGTTTCTTTGATCGTGCTCCATCCGAGAGCACATAAAGCCATCGAGGCTCTCAGTGAAAATGTCCGCCATGTGCAGACTGATAGTTTTTTGCATACGTTTAAGGTGCTGGCGTTAACGGTTTTTCTGGCGGGTATGTGGCCTGTTGTTTTGTTCCTGCTATGGTGGCGCCTTCAAGCCGCTGGGCCGGATCATGATTTCTCACAGGCGATTGCTTCAGGTTTGCTAGTCCTTATACCGGTCGTTTTCACACTTAGTTTCATGCGGCATTTTGCTATGCCTCATGGTTTGGCTCATGACCACTTGCGTATGCGTCAAGAGCCGCAGTCTTTTCTCCGGCGTTTGCTTGGCTGGTACCTCATTTTAATTATTCCGATTACATTGATTGTTCAGTTTATGCAGGTCCAGCAGAAAGATGAGCAGTGGTATAACTCAGCGGGTCGACTTTTCTTTATAGCCAACCTTATATTGCTGGCACTGCTACAATTGCTGCTGCTTCGTCCCACCGGGCCATTGATTGGCCCCTTTCTCAAACAGAGACAGGGCGGTTGGCTTGAACGCCTGCGCTATATCTGGTATCCGTTTTGTTTTACCCTGCCAGTGATATTTGCTCTTCTGGCAGGTATGGGCTATTTCTATGCGGCCCGGCATCTTTCCGAGAAGCTCGTAATCACAATTATTTTGATTTTGCTGACGCTCCTGGTCAGGGCATTATTTGTTCGCTGGCTGATGGTCGCGCAGCGCAGACTTGCTCTGCTTGAGCGTCGGAAGCGCGAAGCCACAGGACAGGAAGCAGAAGTGCAGGGAGAGCCTGCTTCCTCTGCAGAGACCCAGCAGGGAAAAACCAAAGATGAAGAAACTACAATTTTTCAGATATCGAGGCAAACGCGAAGACTCATCGATGCGCTTACTCTGCTTGTTCCGTTAGCTGGAATCTGGTACGTCTGGAATGATGTCCTGCCGGCATTGAGTGCCCTGGCGAAAATTGAACTCTGGACGATGGGCGCTGATGATATCGTAACGCTTGGATCTCTGACAATGGCCCTTGTCATAGTTGCGTTGACGGTGATTATAACAAGAAATGTACCCGGTCTGCTGGAAATCGTCATATTGCGGCGACTTCCTCTCGACCGTGGTGTTCGCTTTGCTATCATTACACTTTTCCGCTATACACTGGCCGTTGTCGGCATGGTGCTCGCCTTCAGTGAAATTAGGATTGGCTGGTCGAAGGTCCAGTGGCTCATTGCCGCCATGACTGTTGGGCTTGGTTTCGGACTGCAGGAAATCTTTGCAAACTTTGTTAGTGGTCTAATCATCCTTTTCGAACAGCCCATCCGTGTCGATGATGTAGTCACTATAGGTGATGTGACGGGGAATGTCTCGAAAATCAGAATCAGAGCCACAACAATTCGGCGATGGGATCAGAGAGAGCTGGTTGTACCCAACAAGGAATTTATAACCGGGCGTTTAATCAACTGGACATTGTCTGATAACGTTTTGCGTCGTGAGTTTATAGTAGGAATTGCCTATGGCTCAGATATCGCAAAAGCTGAACAAATTCTTTATGACGTGGCGAGGGCTAATCCTCTGGTCATTGCAGATCCGGTGCCAGTCGTTATTTTTAAGAATTTCGGCGACAACAGTCTTGAATTTGAGCTGCGCGTCTATATTTCGGGCATAGATAATTACGTTCCTGTCTGGCATGCAATAAACTGTGCTATTGACACGGAGTTCCGAAAAGCCGGTATTCAAATTGCATTTCCACAGCGAGATCTTCATATCCGCTCTATCGATACGAGCATACCGATAAATACAATCGAACCGGGACATTAGTAAGGTTTTTCAATCAGGGAATCAAATGTCTTTTTTGGACTTTTTGAAAAATCTTGGATAAAACAGAAGGGAGACAAAAATGAAGCATGCTGATCCTGAAAAATTGAATTTCGAAGTAATGCCATTGGAGAGAGTTATTTTCTTGTTTATGGTTGTTCTAATAGCTGGTTTTGCCTTTAACACGACCGTTGAGAGTGCAAATGGGGAAGAAGCTCACACTAACAAGCTGGTGATCCACGCCGACAAGGGAAAGGAAACAATCAACAAGAACATTTACGGCCACTTTTCCGAGCACCTCGGCAGATGTATCTACGAGGGATTCTGGGTAGGGGAGAATTCTTCTATTCCAAACACTCGTGGTGTTCGGAACGATGTAGTTGAGGCGCTTAGAAAAATTCAGATCCCGGTGCTTCGCTGGCCGGGTGGCTGTTTTGCCGATGAGTATCACTGGAAGGAAGGAATCGGCCATCGCGAAGACCGTCCTGCTATGATTAATACACACTGGGGCATGGTTAAAGAGACTAATGCTTTCGGGACTCATGAATTTCTGGATTTGTGCGAACAGCTCGGATGCGATGCTTACATCGCAGGCAACGTCGGATCCGGCACAGTAGAGGAGATGCAGGACTGGGTAGAGTACATGACCTTTGACGGAGACAGTGAAATGGCCAATCTTCGCCGGGCCAATGGTCGTGACAAGCCCTGGCGAGTGAAATACTTCGGCGTGGGCAATGAAAACTGGGGCTGTGGCGGCAACATGACGGCCGAATATTACACCGATCTCTACAATCGCTTCCAGACCTATGTCCGCAGCTATTCCGCCAATCGGATTGTAAAAGTTGCCTGTGGGCCGGGCAGCGTGAATTTCCACTGGATGACAGTTGTCATGGAACGCTGTCATAGAAGAATGGATGCGATCAGTCTGCATCATTATGTCCGGGGATCAGGTAACTGGACAATTAAGGGAAGCGCCACGAAGTTCGACGAGAAGGAGTGGTTTGCACTAATGAAAAATACGCTTACTATTTATCCGCTGCTAAAAGATAATATTGAAATCATGGACAAGATCGATCCACGAGGGCGTGTCGATTTGTACGTTGATGAGTGGGGCACGTGGTGGGACGTCGAGCCAGGCACAAATCCCGGTTTCCTTTATCAGCAGAACACGCTTCGCGATGCGGTTTCGTGCGGCATATTCCTCAATGCTTTCAATAAGCACTGCAAGCGTGTCAAGATGGCAAATATCGCTCAGACCAACAATGTATTGCAGGCGATGATTCTCACTAAGGATGAAAAGATGATTTTAACGCCGACCTATCACGTGTTCGAAATGTATAAGGTCCATCACGATGCAACTATGCTGCCGCTGGATCTTGATTGCGGTGATTATCAGTTTGGGGACGAGAAAGTTCCGGCAATTGACGTATCGGCGTCAAAAGACAAATCGGGCAAAATTCATGTGACGCTATGTAATCTGGATCCCACGAATCCAGCGGATGTTGCCTGCAAGCTTACGGGATTCGAACCAGCAAAGGTCTCCGGTCGTGTGCTCACCGCCGATGATATGACAGCACACAATACCTTTGAAAAGCCTGAGACCGTGAAACCAGGTCCTTTCAATGAATTCTCGTTGGATGACGACATGCTAACTGTGAAGCTGCCGGCAAAATCCGTTGTTGTTCTATCAATCGAATGACACCTTCATTTGTTTCGTAAGCAGATATATTTGTTTGGAAGGAGTTCTGTCGAATGAAACGTTTTTTGAAAATAGCATCAGTGTTATGGCTTATGATGTCTGTTTTTCTTATGACCGGCTCATTAATGGCAAACGATAATGATGCTGTCGCGATAGCCAAAGAGATTCTTGAAGTAACCGGAGTAAAAGGTGGTTTCGTTGTACATCTCGGGTGTGGTAATGGGGCGTTGACGGCTGCTTTAGCCGCAAATGACAGCTATACGATTCATGGGCTCGATGCTGACTTGGCCAAAGTTGTCGAAGCAAGAAGAAAAATTCATGAGCAGGGTATTTATGGACCTGTATCTGTCGAGCAATTTTCCGATTCATCACTGCCATATACGGACAATCTCATCAACCTGGTTGTTGTACAGGATAAGGGCAAGATTCCAATGGATGAGATTATGCGGGTGCTGGTTCCCGGAGGGACAGTCTGTGTCGAACGCAATGATAAATGGGACACAATGGTTAAAGCCTGGCCCGGCAACATCGATCAGTGGACTCATTTCCTGCACGATGCGAGCAACAACGCGGTTGCAAATGATTCTGTTGTCGGTCCGCCCCGCAGTCTTCAGTGGGTTGCGCCGCCGTTGTGGCTGAGAAGCCATGAAACGCCCTCAGGCATTCAGTCGCCTGTTCTGGCCTCCGGGCGTATATTTTACTTTTTTGACGAGGGTTTAATCGGCATAACGGATGAAAGATTGCCCGATCGCTGGTCGCTGATCTGCCGGGATGCCTTTAACGGCAAGCTGCTTTGGAAAAGGCCGCTCGATTCATGGGGCTGGCGGCAGTGGAATCCCCAGCAATACATTGGCAAAGACTGGACTACGTTACGCGGCAGAAGAACCGATGTGCCGAATGAAAACCAGCGACGAATCGTAGCTGAAGCCGGCCGGCTATATACAACTCTTTCTTACCAGGCTCCGATGTCGATCCTGGATGCGGCTACTGGTAAAGCCATCGCTACTATTGAAGAAACTCGTGATACGAAGGAGATTCTATTTAGTGACGGTATAGTCATTGCCTATACACGGCAGGAAACGACGGGCGTAAAACGTCGCAGAGGGGTAAACGATATAACTGGAGCGGCATTGGTTGCTGTTGACGGTCGGACTTCAAAAGTCCTCTGGCAAAAGCAAGTCGGCCAGATCCGTTCTCTGGCATTGGCGATTGACAAAGGAAGGATTGTCTATATAAGCGGGAAAGACCTGATATCACTCGATTTGAAGAGTGGTGATGAACTATGGAAGATTCAACCGAAACAAGCTACGCCCAAGACGCTGCTTACAGTAGACGATACTGTCGTTATGCAGGGAGGGAAATTTGTTGCTGCTCATGATGCGTCAGATGGCGAGATACTATGGCAGAAAACTGTGCCGCCTATCAGCGGAGGCGAAGGAGATGACCTGTTCGTCATAGACGGTCTGGTTTGGCGCGGAATAGTCAGTGTGGACGATAACGGCAAACCGGTTCGTAAGAGCCCGAATGCACTTGTTATCGGTTGGGACCTTCGCACAGGCGAAGAGAAAAAGCGGATACTTGTCAACAATCTCCGGAGTCCGGAACATCATCATCGCTGCTATCGTAACAAAGCAACCACGCGATACCTGATCAGTTCCTACGAAGGTGCGGAGTTCCTCGATTTTAAGGGAGACAACCACGGTATGAACAACTGGCTTCGCGGTGCATGCAAGTACGGGATGACGCCATCCTATGGAATGTTGTATGTCCCGCCGGATCAGTGTTTTTGTCAACCGGGGGCGAAGTTCCTGGGATATGCTGCAGTGAAAGCTACCAACGATGATTACAAACCGATGCCGGACATACGACGTCTTGATAAAGGCCCCGCTTACGGAACAATCGATAATGGAAAATCGTCGATCGAAAATCCTAATGATTGGCCGACATTTCGCCATGATGAAGCTCGCAGCGGCACAACGCGCACGGGTGTTGCTTCAAATGTGGAAATTGATTGGAAAGTTTCACTGAAGGGTAAACTGACAGCTCCGGTTGCTGCCGGGGGTAAAGTGTTTGTTGCCAAACCGGATGCTCATACCATTTATGCGCTGGACATGGCAACCGGCAAAGAATTGTGGCGTTTTATCGCAGATGGCCGGGTCGATTCTCCTCCGACTATATACAATGGACTGGTCTTGTTCGGCTCGACGGATGGTCGTGTCTATTGCGTGCGTGCATCTGACGGCCGGCTCGTATGGCGCTTCCTTGCGGCACCAACTGATCGGCGCATCGGCTCATTCGGTCAGATTGAATCGATATGGCCCGTTCACGGCAGCGTTCTGGTGACTGGCGATGTTGTGTACTTTACGGCAGGGCGTTCAACATATCTGGACGGCGGCATTCGAGTCTACGGCCTGGAACCTTCCACAGGTAGAATCCTCCACAAGGGCCTGCTGGAAGGGCCCCATCGTAGTGTGGATGGCCAGCGTGATCTGGCATTCTTTATCCTCGGCGCCAATTCGGATGTGCTCGTAAGCGAAGGCGGCCATCTCTACATGCGGCAGAAAAAGATGACACCGGAGCTGAAGGAAGTTGAAGTGGATGTTCTGTCGAGTAAAGGGGCACAAGATGTGGGTCTGCATGTCTTCTCGACATCCGGCCTGCTTGACGATTCCTGGTACAATCGTGCATTCTGGATGTACTCCAAGCGCTGGCCCGGCTTTCAGTTGGCCAACCAGGCCCCGAAGACCGGCCAGCTCCTTGTGTATGACGACGAAAAGACTTATGCCATCAGAACATTTTATCGCCGGAACGTACACAGTCCAATGTTCTTCCCGGGTGAGGAAGGGTATCTACTGTTTGCCGACTTCAATACGACTGAGCCGCAGATCGTTGGCGAACCAGGCTCTCGAAAACCGTTAGCCTGGTTACCGCAATCGCATATTCCTCGTGAAGGCAATCCCGGCCTGGACGATGTAAACCGCGGTTTCGGGGCAGACAAGGGTATCGGTTACACACGAGCGGAACCACCGGTCTGGATGCAGTGGCTGTCGGTGAGAATCCGCGCTATGGTAAAAGCAAGTGATACTTTGTTTGTAGCCGGCCCTCCGGACGTTCTTGATACGAAGGATCCGTATGCCGCTTTTGAGTCACGCAGGGGAGCACGCCTTGTAGCAATCTCAGCCGCCGATGGGAAGAAGCTTTCTGAAACGCCGCTTGAATGTCCGCCCATATTCGATGGTTTGATTGCAGCGAGTGGTCGCCTGTTTGCCTCGCTGCAAGACGGCAGTGTTATCAGCTTAGCAGCAAAATAGATACAACAAGGGCCTATGCCGTATCAATAAGCATAGGCCCCAAAATGTTTAAATCAAAAGCCGTATGTTCCGGCCTGTATTTTCATACTCCGAAAAATCACTGCCGGACTCTACACCTTTACTCACCTGATACCGTGAGCCGTATGTTATCCAGACCAATCCATGTGTCACCGGTACTTGAATTGGAAAATTCAATGCCGACTTTTTTGCCTACTGATTCCGGAACGTCAGCGGCTGATAGAGACAGTGTATACTCCTGCATATCGTCTGTAAGAGCCACTTCACCGGTTACAGCCGGAACTCTGGCACCGATGTCATCGTAATAGAGAGTCATCTGCATGACTGTAGCGGCCCAGGTAATCCTGGCGTCTACTTTCAACACCAAAACGTCGCCGTCGCTGATCGTATAGTCGGTCAACTGCCAGACCGAAGGGTCGCCGCTCATTAGAAAAGCGGTCCAGTCTCCATCGGTGGGTGTATACCCGGTCTCCACTCCCGAGTCGACGACCACAGTATCGCTGCTCCAGCCGGGGATATCAACAGCAGGAGTATCAGCTACACCTTCACCATTCCAGCCTTTGATTTTCTCTGTACCGGGCAGTTCGAAGCTGAAGTTCTCGACGGTAATCTCTTGAGGTGGTTCAGGCGGTTTTGGGAGATACAGGCGGATATCGTCGAAGTACATCGTGCCGGAGCCGCCGTCCGGTTGCGGATTGTCCTTATCACCGAATCCGATACCAATGGAATTAACACCGGTCAGGTCGATTCCCTGGTCCTCAAACTTATCCAGCGGAATTACCCACTCAGTCCAGGCGTTTATCAACGAAGCGTTCGGATCATCATGATAGACTTTTGCGCTGTTGTCGAGGATCACATACATCGGCTCCGGTTCGTTGCTGAGCATTCCAATGTCCTGATCGTTCCATGACATATCGACATTGGTGCTGGGGAAGCTTACGTTGGAGAACTTTGCCTCACAGGTCAATGCTGCTTCATGACTGGTCACTGCCAAACCGATGTACATGGGTGTATCCATTGAAACTTGTGTCAAATTAAACCGTTCCCATGTGGCACCGTCCGCTGAATAATATGCCCTAACGAGCCCACCTGATGTACGCTCTAATTTCACCCAATAAGGCGCTGTGATATCCTCGACAAATTGCCTGTCAGTTATTGCACCGATATCGTTGCGATATTGGAAGCGAACTCCGTTTTCAGGGGTGATGAACACTCCGACGTATCTGGAATCCGCATCCAGCGTATCACGAATCATCACACCAGCCTTGGCGAATTCCTGTGTGTTTTGGACGCTCTCGACCTTTGCAATAATCGTGCCTGCGCCGGTGAACTCCTTATAGGCGAAATGGAATTCATCGGCGTTACTCCAGATATCTATGCCGGAGCCGGTCATTGTATAGGTTCCGGCTGGAGCCTCAACGAAGCTGCCGGTATAAGGCAGATTCCCCTTGAACCATAGCGATAATTCTGCGACGCCTTCTCTGGTCCAGTCCTGAGCCTCGCTGAAGGCCAGCGCAGCCTCGGAATGTGTTGCCGGGGCGGAGTTGTTATAAGAATAAGGCAGCGATTGTTCGCCCCCGTGAACATCTACCGTCTCGAGGAAATGTTCTCCGGCATCAAAATCCGGTTCATCATGGCCAACCAGAGCACCATTTTCATCTATGTCGTATCCGTCCGTC
>Ga0209536_100011272_pt1 | contig 13112 bp, 7 predicted proteins | sample DeeMarSeWOR28_12_FD_187461 | JGI IMG/M metagenome (GOLD analysis project Ga0209536, IMG submission 187461) | Marine sediment microbial communities from White Oak River estuary, North Carolina - WOR-2-8_12 (SPAdes) (version 2) | ecosystem: Environmental > Aquatic > Marine > Intertidal zone >...
ATCGGAGTGAGATTCGATCTTAATCACCGCCTACGCAGATGGTGTTACCCGAGTCAGTAATGACTGGCAACGGTTGCCATCCGACAGGGTAGTCAGGAAGGACGCAGTTCTTGAAGCGACACGTGTTATCCGATCTGGAAGACGGAAACCGGGTCGAGCGGACGGCGTTGACCTGACATTTGTACAACCGTAGGCCAGGAGTAGATATGGCACTGAGACTCGAAGACAAGAAAGCGCTTGTCAAAGAGGTGAACGCGGTTGCGGGAGACTCGGTTACGGCTGTAGCGGCCGAATACCGCGGTCTCTCGGTGGCAGAAATGACGGAGTTGCGCAAGGAAGCGCGCAACGCCGGTGTGTACATGCGTGTCGTCAAGAACACGCTGGCCCGCCGTGCCGTCGAAGGTACCGAATTCGAGTGTATGCAAGAAACGCTCAAGGGACCGATTCTGCTCGCGTTTGCAAAAGAGGATCCAGGCGCCGCTGCCAGGGTCATCAAGAACTTCGCCAAGGAGCATGACGCTCTGCAGGCGGTTTCGCTGTCGGCCGGCGGGCAATTGCTGCCCGCGTCGGATCTGGCGACGTTGGCAGACTTGCCGACGCTGGATCAGGCCCGGGCAATGTTGCTCGGCGTCATGATGGCTCCGATGACCAAGCTGGCACGCACGTTGGCCGAGCCTTCCGCGATGCTTGCGCGCACCTTGAGTGCACGTGGCAGCCAGGAAGCGGCCTGAGGCGTCGATTAACCGTTTTACCTGACTCAGGAAACAGAACTTAGAGGAATTATCAACATGGCAATGTCAAATGAAGACCTGCTCAAGGAATTGAGCGCAAAGCCGATTATGGAAGTCGTTGAACTCGTCAAGATGCTCGAAGACGAGTGGGGCGTATCGGCAGCTGCTCCGGTAGCTGTTGCTGCGGGACCGGCAGCCGGCGAAGCCGCAGCCGCCGCGGAAGAGAAGGACGAGTTCGACGTGGTTCTCGCGAGCTTCGGTGGTAACAAGGTTGCGGTCATCAAGGCCGTCCGCACGATCACCGGTCTGGGCCTCAAGGAGGCCAAGGACGCAGTTGAAGGCGCCCCTTCAACGATCAAGGAAGCTGTAGCAAAAGACGAAGCAGAAGAAATCAAGAAAACGCTTGAAGAAGCCGGCGCAACGGTTGAGCTCAAGTAGTCACTTGATACTTCGCTTTTGTTACAGGACCCGGCGGTCCGAAAGTCGGGCAAGCAGCCAGCCGTTCAGCGGCTGGCTGCTTGCGCGCGTCTGAATTAAACGAGGGTGATCCCGAATGGCTTATTCGTTCACTGAGAAAAAGCGCATCCGCAAGAATTTCGGCAAACGGCCGACGATTCTCGATGTTCCTTACCTGCTGTCGATCCAGGTCGACTCGTACCAGAAGTTCCTGCAGACGGACAAGATGGTCGAGGAGCGCGACGACATCGGCTTGCACGCGGCGTTCCAGTCCGTTTTCCCGATCGTCAGTTACTCGGGTAACGCGGCGCTGGAGTACGTGAGCTACCGGCTCGGCGAGCCGGTGTTCGACGTCAAGGAATGCCAGATGCGCGGCCTGACCTATGCAGCGCCGATACGCGTAAACGTACGCCTGGTGATCTACGACAAGGAAGCCAGCGGCACCCCGAAACCGGTCAAGGACATCCGCGAACAGGAAGTGTATCTCGGCGAAATGCCGCTGATGACCGACCACGGCACCTTCGTGATCAACGGCACGGAGCGTGTCATCGTGTCGCAGCTGCACCGCTCTCCGGGCGTGTTCTTCGATCACGACAAGGGTAAGACGCACAGCTCGGGCAAGCTGCTGTTCTCGGCTCGCATCATCCCGTACCGCGGGTCCTGGCTCGATTTCGAGTTCGACCCGAAGGACTGCGTATTCGCGAGAATCGATCGCCGCCGCAAATTGCCGGTGACGATCATCCTGCGGGCTCTCGAGATGACGAACGAAGAGATGCTCGACATGTTCTTCGAGACCAACGATTTCTATCTTTCGGATAAGGAAATCAAGATGGGTCTCGTTCCCGAGCGCCTGCGCGGAGAGACCGCGACCTTTGACATCAAGCTCGGCCGCAAGATGATCGTCGAGGAAGGCCGCCGCATTACGGCAAAGCACGTCCGCGACATGTCGAAATCGACCGTCGACAAGCTGACGGTGCCGGCCGAGTACCTCGAGGGCAAGATCCTCGCTCACGATATCGTTGATACCGAGACGGGCGAATTGCTGGCGGCCGCCAACGCCGAGTTGACCGCCGAATTGATCGAGACGCTTGTAGAAAGCGGTGTAGAGCACATTCGTACGCTGTACGTGAATGACCTCGATCGCGGACCGTTCATTTCGAACACGCTGAATATCGATCCGTCGACGACGCGACTCGAGGCGCTCGTCGAGATCTACCGCATGATGCGCCCGGGTGAGCCTCCTACCAAGGAAGCTGCCGAGAACCTGTTCCAGAACCTGTTCTTCAATGCAGACCGCTACGACCTCTCGGCCGTCGGTCGCATGAAGTTCAATCGCCGCGTAGGCCGCGATACTTCGGAAGGCGAGGGCGTACTCGAAAAGCAGGACATCCTCGATGTGCTCAAGACGCTCATCGACATTCGCAACGGCTACGGCACCGTCGACGACATCGACCACCTCGGCAACCGCCGCGTACGTAGCGTCGGCGAGATGGCCGAGAACGCGTTCCGCGTCGGCCTCGTGCGCGTCGAGCGTGCTGTAAAAGAGCGCCTGACGCAGGCGGAGACAGAAGGTCTCATGCCGCAGGAGATGATCAACGCGAAGCCGGTAGCGGCCGCGGTGAAGGAATTCTTCGGCTCCAGCCAGCTGTCGCAGTTCATGGACCAGAACAACCCGCTGTCGGAAGTCACGCACAAGCGGCGCGTTTCCGCGCTCGGGCCGGGCGGCCTGACGCGCGAACGAGCCGGGTTCGAGGTGCGCGACGTGCACCCGACCCACTACGGTCGCGTCTGCCCGATCGAAACGCCGGAAGGCCCGAACATCGGCCTCATCAACTCTCTCGCCGTTTACTCGCGCACCAACGAGTATGGCTTCCTGGAAACGCCTTACCGAAAGGTAGTGAACGGCAAGGCAACGACGGACATCGAGTACTTGTCGGCCATCGAGGAAAGCCAGTACATCATTGCGCAGGCAAACTCGGAGCTGGACGCCAGCGGCAAGTTCGTCGATGACCTCGTATCGGTGCGTCACAAGAACGAGTTCACGCTGGCCGTCCCGGCGGACGTCAACTACATGGACGTCAGCCCCCGCCAGATCGTATCGGTGGCCGCGGCTCTGATCCCGTTCCTCGAGCACGACGACGCGAACCGCGCCCTGATGGGCTCGAACATGCAGCGCCAGGCCGTGCCGACGCTGCGCTCGGAGGCGCCGCTGGTCGGAACCGGTATCGAGCGTGCCGTGGCAGTCGACTCGGGTGTAACCGTTGTGGCGCGCCGCGGCGGTACTGTCGATTCGGTCGACGCTTCGCGTATCGTCGTTCGCGTCAACGATGACGAAACCAGCGCCGCGGAGCCTGGCGTCGATATCTACAACCTGACGAAGTACACGCGTTCCAACCAGAACACCTGTATCAACCAGCGCCCGCTGGTCTCGGCGGGTGACACGATCGCCGCGGGAGATGTCCTGGCCGACGGCCCGTCCACGAACATGGGCGAGCTGGCGCTCGGGCAGAACCTGCTTGTCGCGTTCATGCCCTGGAACGGCTACAACTTCGAGGATTCCATCCTCATCTCGGAACGGGTCGTCAAGGAAGACCGCTTCACGACGATTCACATCGAAGAGCTGCAGTGTGTCGCACGCGACACCAAGCTCGGCCCCGAAGACATCACGTCGGATATTCCGAACGTCGGTGACGCGGCGCTGGCGAAGCTCGACGAGTCCGGTATCGCGTTCATCGGTGCCGAAGTGAAGGCCGGCGACATCCTGGTCGGCAAGGTGACGCCGAAGGGCGAGACCCAGCTGACCCCGGAGGAGAAGCTGCTGCGCGCAATCTTCGGCGAGAAAGCCTCGGACGTTAAGGATACGTCGCTGCGCGTGCCGCCGGGCATGGACGGCACTGTCATCGACGTCCGCGTGTTCACGCGCGACGGCGTCGAGAAAGATGCCCGTGCGCTTTCGATCGAGAGATCGGAGCTCGAGAGCGTTCGCAAGGACCTCGACGACACGCTGCGTATCCTCGAAGAGGACATCTACGAGCGCGTCGAGCGCATGCTCACCAACAAGGTGGCGCAGGGCGGCCCGAACAAGCTGAAGTCCGGCTCGAAGATCACCAAGGCTTATCTCGATGAGGTGCCGCGTGAACAGTGGTTCGAGATCCGCCTGAAGAACGACGAGGCCAACGAGCAGCTCGAGAAGGCCTACGAGCGCCTGAAGGCGCAGCGCGAGGAGTTCGATCGTCGCTTCGACGAGAAGAAGGCGAAGATCACCGCGGGCGACGACCTGGCGCCGGGTGTGCTGAAGATGGTCAAGGTCTACCTGGCCGTCAAGCGCCGCATCCAGCCGGGCGACAAGATGGCCGGCCGTCACGGTAACAAGGGCGTGATATCCACGATCGTCCCGGTCGAGGACATGCCGTACCTCGAAGACGGCACACCGGTCGATATCGTTCTGAACCCGCTCGGCGTTCCGTCTCGCATGAACGTCGGCCAGGTGCTCGAGACGCACCTGGGATGGGCCGCGAAGGGCCTCGGCAGGAAGATCGACGAGATGCTCAAGGCGCAGGAGTCGACCGCGAAGGTCCGCCAGCTGCTTGATACGATCTACAACAAGACCGGCGGCAAGGAAGAAGACATCAAGTCGCTCAGCGACCAGGAAGTCCTCGAACTCGCCGGCAACCTGACCGGCGGCGTTCCGACGGCCACCCCGGTGTTCGACGGTGCGACGGAGGCCGAGATCAAGGGCCTGCTGGAGCTTGCCGGTCTCAACCAGTCCGGTCAGTCGACGCTGTTCGACGGGCGCACGGGTGAGCAGTTCGATCGTGAGGTTACGGTCGGCTACATGTACATGCTGAAGCTGAACCATCTCGTCGACGACAAGATGCATGCGCGTTCGACCGGCCCGTACAGCCTCGTCACTCAGCAGCCTCTGGGCGGCAAGGCGCAGTTCGGTGGCCAGCGTTTCGGTGAGATGGAGGTCTGGGCGCTCGAAGCCTACGGCGCCGCCTACACGCTGCAGGAAATGTTGACCGTCAAGTCGGATGACGTGCAGGGCCGTACCAAGATGTACAAGAACATCGTTGACGGCGAGCATGAAATGGATGCCGGAATGCCGGAATCGTTCAATGTGCTGGTCAAGGAGATTCGATCTCTCGGCATCAACATTGAGCTGGAGACAGACTAATGAAAGATCTGCTTAAGCTTTTCAAATACCAGAACCCGGTCGACGATTTCGACGCGATCCGCATTGGCCTGGCCTCGCCGGACATGGTGCGGTCGTGGTCCTTCGGCGAGGTGAAGAAGCCGGAGACGATCAACTACCGCACGTTCAAGCCGGAGCGCGATGGCCTGTTCTGCGCCAAGATCTTCGGCCCGATCAAGGACTACGAGTGCCTGTGCGGCAAGTACAAGCGCCTCAAGCATCGCGGTGTCGTGTGCGAGAAGTGCGGTGTCGAGGTCACGCAGACCAAGGTGCGGCGCGAGCGCATGGCGCACATCGAACTCGCCAGCCCGGTCGCCCATATCTGGTTCCTGAAGTCGCTTCCCAGCCGTATCGGCCTGATGCTCGACATGACGCTGAGGGAGATCGAGCGAGTGCTGTACTTCGAGGCGTTCGTCGTGGTCGAACCCGGCATGACGGAACTCGAGCGCGGCCAGTTGCTGACGGACGAGATGTACCTGGAAGCGCTGGAGCAGTATGGCGACGAGTTCGATGCCCGCATGGGCGCCGAAGCCGTGCGCGACATGCTCCGGACCATCGACCTGCAGCGCGAAGTACTTTCGGTGCGCGAGGACATCGATGCGACGCGTTCGGAGACGAAGATCAAGCGCCTGTCCAAGCGCCTGAAGCTGCTGGAGTCGTTCATCGAGTCGGGTAACAAGCCCGAGTGGATGGTGCTGACGGTCCTGCCGGTACTGCCGCCGGACCTGCGTCCGCTCGTGCCGCTCGATGGTGGCCGCTTCGCGACCTCGGACCTGAACGACCTGTATCGTCGCGTCATCAACCGTAACAATCGCCTGCGCCGCCTGCTGGAGCTGAACGCTCCGGACATCATCGTGCGCAACGAAAAGCGCATGCTGCAGGAGTCGGTAGACGCGCTGCTCGACAACGGTCGTCGCGGCCGCGCGATCACGGGCACGAACAAGCGCCCGCTGAAGTCGCTGGCCGACATGATCAAGGGCAAACAGGGCCGCTTCCGCCAGAACCTGCTCGGCAAGCGCGTCGACTACTCCGGGCGCTCGGTAATCGTGGTCGGCCCGACCCTGAAACTGCACCAGTGCGGCCTGCCCAAGAAGATGGCGCTCGAGCTGTTCAAGCCGTTCATCTTCTCGAAGCTGCAGCTGCGCGGTGAAGCCACGACCATCAAGGCCGCCAAGCGCCTCGTAGAGCGCGAGGGTCCGGAAGTCTGGGATATCCTCGAGGAAGTCATCCGTGAGCACCCGGTTCTGCTGAACCGCGCGCCCACGCTGCACCGCCTCGGTATCCAGGCCTTCGAGCCCGTGTTGATCGAGGGTAAGGCGATCCAGTTGCACCCGCTCGTCTGCACGGCGTTCAACGCCGACTTCGACGGCGACCAGATGGCCGTGCACGTGCCGCTGTCTCTCGAGGCACAGCTCGAGGCTCGTGCCCTGATGATGTCGTCGAACAATATCCTGTCGCCGGCGAACGGCGACCCGATCATCGTGCCGTCGCAGGACGTGGTGCTCGGTCTTTACTACCTGACCCGTACCCGCGTGAATGCCAAGGGCGAGGGAATGATCCTCGCGGACCTGGACGAAGCGCGCCGTGCCTACGAAAACGGCGTCGCGGAGCTGCAGGCCATGGTCAAGATCCGCGTGCCCATGGATGTGACCGACGAGCACGGCGAGACCCGGCGTATCGCGCAGCGCGTCGAGACGACTATTGGCCGGGCCCTGCTGTCCGGCATCCTGCCGCCCGGGCTCGATTTCGATCTCGTCAATCGCACGATGTCGAAGAAGGCCATCTCCAACGTCATCAATGCGTGCTATCGCAAGCTCGGACTGAAGAAGACCGTCGTTTTTGCAGACCGCCTGATGTACACGGGCTTCCGGCTCGCTACGACGGCGGGTATCTCGATCGGCGTGAATGATATGGTCGTGCCCGAAGGCAAGGCCGACATCCTCGCGGTAGCCGAGGCAGAGGTGAAGGAGATCCAGGACCAGTACGGCTCCGGTCTCGTAACCGATGGCGAGCGCTACAACAAGGTCGTCGATATCTGGTCTCGCACCAACGACCAGGTCGCCAAGGCTATGATGGACAAGCTCGGCACGGAGAAGGTCAAGGACTCCAGCGGCAAGGAAGTCGACCAGGAATCGTTCAACTCGATCTACATGATGGCCGACTCCGGCGCACGTGGTTCGGCGGCGCAGATTCGCCAGCTGGCCGGCATGCGCGGCCTGATGGCCAAGCCGGACGGCTCGATCATCGAGACGCCGATCACCGCGAACTTCCGTGAAGGACTGGACGTACTGCAGTACTTCATCTCGACTCACGGCGCCCGCAAGGGTCTCGCCGATACCGCGCTCAAGACTGCCAACTCCGGGTACCTCACGCGTCGCCTGGTCGACGTTGCACAGGACCTGGTGGTTACAGAGGTGGACTGCGAGACCAAGAACGGTATTTCCATGGCGCCGCTCGTCGAAGGCGGCGACGTCGTGGAGCCGCTGCGCGAGCGTGTACTGGGCCGCGTGCTCGCCGAAGCCGTGCTGATCCCCGGCACGGACAAGGTTGCGTTCGATGCCGGAACAATGCTCGACGAAGCGACCGTGCAGCAGCTCGAGGACTACTCCATCGACCACGTCATGGTGCGGTCGCCGATCACCTGTGAAGTTCGCTACGGCGTGTGTTCCCAGTGCTACGGTCGTGACCTCGCCCGGGGCCAGCGCATCAACATCGGCGAAGCCGTCGGTGTCATCGCTGCGCAGTCGATCGGCGAACCGGGCACACAGCTCACGATGCGTACCTTCCACATCGGTGGTGCGGCATCGCGTTCGGCTGCCGTCAACAATATCGAAATCAAGTCGAAGGGTGTCGCCAAGCTGAACAACATCAAGACGGTTGCCCACCACAAGGGTTACCTCGTTGCGGTGTCCCGTTCAGGCGAGATCTCGGTCATCGACGACCTGGGCCGCGAGCGTGAGCGCTACAAGGTGCCTTATGGCGCGACGATCACCGTGGACGACGGTGCGCAGGTCAAGCAGGGCCAGATCGTTGCGAACTGGGATCCGCACACCCACCCGGTTGTAACCGAGGTCGCCGGCAAGCTGAAGTTCCAGGACTTTGTCGACGGCGTAACCGTTGCAGAGCAGGTCGACGAGTTCACCGGCCTGACGTCCATCGTCGTGCTCGATCCGAAGAGCCGTGGCGGTGTGGGCAAGGACCTGCGTCCGGTCGCACGCCTCGTCGATGAAGACGACAACGATATCTGTTTCGCGAATACGGATATCCCGGCGGTGTATGCATTGCCGGTCGGCGCAATCATCAGTATGTCGGATGGTGCACAGGTCGCCGTCGGTGACGTTATCGCCCGTATCCCGCAGGAGTCGTCGAAGACTCGTGATATTACGGGTGGTCTGCCGCGCGTGGCCGACCTGTTCGAGGCTCGCAAGCCGAAGGATCCGGCGATCATGGCGGAGTACACCGGTACCGTCAGCTTCGGTAAGGAGACCAAGGGCAAGCGCCGCCTGGTCATTACCGACGAGGACGGCGAGAGCCACGAGGAGCTGATTCCGAAATGGCGTCACCTCAACGTCTTCGAGGGTGAGCAGGTCGTGAAGGGTGAAGTGATCGCCGACGGCGAACCGAACCCGCACGATATCCTGCGCCTGCAGGGCGTCGAGGAACTCGCCGACTATCTCGTTCGCGAGATCCAGGACGTGTATCGCCTGCAGGGCGTCAAGATCAACGACAAGCACATCGAGGTCATCATTCGCCAGATGCTCCGCAAGGTGAACGTCGCGACGCCGGGCGACAGCGTGTACCTGCGCGGTGAGCAGATCGACAAGGCGCGTTATCTCGAAGTTACCGAGCAGCTCGAAGCTCAGGGCAAGGAGGCGCTGACCATTGAGCCGGTACTGCTGGGTATCACGAAGGCGTCGCTGGCGACGGAGTCGTTCATTTCGGCCGCGTCTTTCCAGGAGACCACGCGAGTCCTGACCGAGGCTGCTGTTCGCGGCCTGAAGGACGAATTGCGTGGCCTCAAGGAGAACGTCATCGTCGGTCGCCTGATTCCGGCGGGCACCGGTTTTGCGCATCACGCCGAACGCCGCCGCACGCGCGAGCAGGATCTTGCCGATCAGCTGAAAGAGCTCGACGAAGCTCAGCGGGCCGAGGCCGCGGCAGAAGAGGAGGCCGCAGCGGCAGCGGAAGCAGCGGAGGTCGCCACCGACGAGAGTGAGGAAGCCCGGTCGGAGGCCTGATAATCAATGGCTTAGCGGCCGTTTTACGGCCGCTGCCGACCTTGCTTGACAGCTTGCTGCGGGCGTCAATACAATGCCCGCCCTCATGACGAGGGCCCGCCTTTTGGCGGGCCCTGACATTAGGGGACGAAGTCCGGAAATTTCGAGGTGATTTAATCACTTGCGGCTTCGCTCCACTGCCCGACAACGAGCCTGGTGAGGTTCGGCAGTCGGGTGCGCGCGTTTTTTTGCCGCGAAATTCGGTTTTTTTGACAATCAGACAAAGAGATTAAGGCCTATGGCCACAGTGAATCAGCTAGTACGGAAGCCACGCCAGTCGAAGCGTGAGAAGAGCACCGTCCCCGCGCTCGAGGCATGCCCGCAGCGCAGAGGCGTATGCACGCGCGTCTACACGACGACGCCCAAGAAGCCGAACTCGGCCATGCGCAAGGTTGCGCGCGTGCGCCTGACGAACGGCTTCGAGGTCACGTCATACATTGGCGGTGAAGGCCACAACCTGCAGGAGCACTCGGTTGTGCTGATTCGCGGCGGCCGTGTGAAGGATCTGCCCGGCGTGCGCTACCACACGGTACGCGGCACGCTCGATTGCGCCGGCGTTTCCGATCGCAAACAGGGCCGCTCCAAGTACGGAACGAAGCGACCAAAATCATAAGAGCAGCTGTAGGAGCGCTTCCTGAAGCGCGATTTACCCAGAGAATCATAGAATGTCCAGACGCACACAGGCGCCGAAGCGCCAGATCCTTCCCGATCCCAAGTATCACAGCCAGCTTCTTGCGAAGTTCATGAACATGATCATGAACGACGGCAAGAAGTCCGTGGCCGAGCGCATTATTTATGGTGCGCTGGACCGTATCGCCGAGCGGGAAACGAACACGGACGACAAGGCTCTGGAGCTTCTGGAGCAGGCGCTCGAGAACGTAAAACCCGTTGTCGAGGTGAAGTCGCGTCGTGTCGGTGGTGCGACCTACCAGGTGCCGGTCGAGGTGCGTCCCGCACGTCGCCAGACGCTGGCCATGCGCTGGGTTATCGACGCAGCACGCAAGCGCAGTGAAAAATCGATGGCACATCGTCTCGCACACGAGCTGATGGATGCCGCCGAAAACCGCGGCACGGCTGTAAAGAAGAAGGAAGATACGCACCGCATGGCGGAAGCCAACAAGGCGTTCTCCCACTATCGCTGGTAATCGGTCTGCGTGTCCGAGAATCCGAGTATCTTTCCTTGTCCCGCACAACCCCTATCGAGCGCTACCGCAATATTGGCATCATGGCCCATATTGATGCGGGCAAGACGACCACAACCGAGCGCGTCCTTTTCTACACCGGTGTCTCGCACAAGATAGGTGAGGTCCATGACGGTGCGGCCGTAATGGACTGGATGGAGCAGGAACAGGAGCGCGGCATCACGATTACGTCGGCTGCCACGACATGCTTCTGGAAGGGCATGGACCAGCAGTACGACGAGCACCGCATCAACATTATCGATACGCCGGGGCACGTCGACTTCACGATCGAGGTCGAGCGCAGCCTGCGCGTGCTGGATGGCGCCATTACGGTGCTGTGTTCCGTGGGTGGCGTGGAGCCGCAGACGGAGACGGTCTGGCGGCAGGGCAACAAGTACAAAGTGCCGCGTATGGTATTCGTCAACAAGATGGACCGTGCCGGCGCCAATTTCCTGCGCGTTGTCAACCAGGTTCGCGAGCGCCTGGGCGCCAACCCGGTGGTCGTTCAGCTGCCTATCGGCGCCGAGGAGAAGTTCGCCGGCGTTATCGACCTGATCGGCATGCGGGCGATTTACTGGGACGAGTCCAACATGGGGATGACCTACGACGAGGTCGAGATCCCCGAGGAACTGCGTGCCGAAGCAGAATTGTGGCGCGAGAAAATGATCGAAGCGGCGGCGGAAGCCGACGAGGAGCTTCTCGACAAGTTCCTCGAGGACGGCACGCTCGATGAGGCCGATATTCGCAAGGGCCTTCGTAAGCGGACGCTGGCCAACGAGATCGTCGTTGCGATGTGCGGCTCTGCGTTCAAGAACAAGGGTGTGCAGGCGCTGCTCGACGCCGTGATCGACTACATGCCGGCGCCGATCGACGTGCCGGCGATCCGGGGCATTCTCGAGGACGAAACAGAAGGCAAACGGTCGGCAAGTGACGACCAGCCGTTTGCGGCGCTGGCGTTCAAGATTGCGACAGATCCTTTTGTGGGCAACCTGACATTCTTCCGTGTCTATTCCGGTGTGTTGAATTCGGGCGACACGATATATAACCCGGTCAAGGGCAAGAAAGAGCGTATCGGCCGCGTATTGCAGATGCACTCGAACGATCGAAAGGAGATCAAGGAAGTGCACGCGGGCGACATCGCCGCGGCTGTTGGGCTGAAAGACGTGACGACCGGCGATACGCTCTGCGATCTCAAGCAGGTCATTACGCTCGAGCGCATGGAATTCCCGGAGCCGGTGATTTCGGTGGCGGTCGAACCCAGGACCAAAGCAGACCAGGAAAAAATGGGCGTCGCACTGTCGAAGCTCGCCAAGGAAGACCCGTCGTTCCGTGTCCATACCGACGAGGAGTCTGGCCAGACGATCATCTCGGGCATGGGCGAACTGCACCTCGATATCATCGTGGACCGCATGAGGCGCGAGTTCAAGGTCGAGGCTAACGTCGGCAAACCGCAGGTCGCGTATCGCGAGACGATCCGCAAGGTCGTCGAGCAGGAAGGCAAGTTCGTCCGGCAGTCCGGCGGCCGCGGGCAGTACGGACATGTCTATATTCGAATCGAGCCGACAGAGCCCGGCAGCGGGTACCAGTTCGAGAATGCGATCGTTGGCGGCGTGGTGCCGAAGGAATACATTCCGGCCGTCGACAAAGGCGTGCAGGAGCAGATGGAGAATGGCGTGATTGCAGGCTATCCGCTCGTTGACTGCAAGGTGACGGTCTATGACGGCTCGTATCACGATGTCGATTCGAGCGAAATGGCGTTCAAGATAGCGGGATCGATTGCGTTCAAGGATGGGGCGCTCAAGGCAGACCCCGTGTTGCTCGAGCCGATCATGAAGGTCGAGGTGGTAACGCCGGAAGAGTACATGGGCGACGTGATGGGCGACCTGAATCGTCGTCGCGGGCTGCCGCAGGGCATGGATGATTCGCCTTCGGGCAAGGTCATTCGTGCCGACGTGCCGCTGGCCGAGATGTTCGGGTATGCGACCGACCTGCGCTCGATGAGCCAGGGGCGGGCCGTTTATTCCATGGAATTCAGTAAGTATTCGGAAGTGCCGCAGAACGTTGCGGATACTGTGATGAGAAAAGCGAGTTGATAAACTCTGCAAGGCGTCGTAGGGGCGCTTCGTGAAGCGCGATTGATGAATCTGGGATTAGAACCATGTCCAAAGAAAAATTTGAAAGAACAAAACCGCACGTAAACGTAGGCACGATTGGTCACGTTGATCACGGCAAGACGACGTTGACGGCGGCGTTGACGAAGGTGATGGCTGAG
>Ga0209536_100011274_pt1 | contig 13110 bp, 4 predicted proteins | sample DeeMarSeWOR28_12_FD_187461 | JGI IMG/M metagenome (GOLD analysis project Ga0209536, IMG submission 187461) | Marine sediment microbial communities from White Oak River estuary, North Carolina - WOR-2-8_12 (SPAdes) (version 2) | ecosystem: Environmental > Aquatic > Marine > Intertidal zone >...
TAATGAAGAAGCTACTATTGGTAGTGTTGTATTACGTGCTAAACGTCATGTATGTAAGGTTTTAGTTATTGATGATGGAAGTACCGATGATACAGCAAAGGTTGCTAAGGATGCTGGAGCAGTTGTCCTTTCACATAAAGTAAATAAGGGTAAGAGTGCCGGTATTAAAACTGGTTTTAAATATGCATTGATCAATGGTTTTGATTATGTAGTTACAATTGATGGTGATGGTCAGCATAATCCTGATGAGATACCTGCTGTTTTAGGAAATGTAATGAATAATGGTCATGATATTTCTATAGGTTCTAGATGGGGTAGTACTACAGAGATGCCTATATGGCGTAAATTTGGTAAAAGAGTACTTGATTATACAACCGCTTTTGGTAATGGTGGTCAAGTAACTGATAGTCAATCTGGTTTCCGTGCTTTTAACAAAAGAGCAATAGAGGGTATTACTCCAAGGTTGAATGGTGATGCTTTTAGTGTGGAGAGTGAACAACTTATTAAGGCTCATGAGATTGGTTTAAAAACTGTAAATACACATATTTCTTGTAAATATAAGAATCTAGATACTTCTACTAAGACTCCTACATCTCATGGTTTTTCTGTATTGAGATATGTGGTTTGGCTTGTTGCTGAGAAACGCCCACTCTTGTTTATAGGTGTTCCAGGTTTTATTATGTTACTTCTAGGATTAATTCTTGGTATTTATACCCTGCAGTATTATAATGCGACTAATATTTTTCCAATTCCTTTTGCGATTCTTGTAAGTATATTTTTAATCATTGGTGCACTTGGTTTGTTTATGGGTATTATGCTTAGTGTTATACCAAATATTATTAGACGTGCAAGAGAAGACGTTGAAATATAAGATTTTTTAATTTTTTTTTTCCTCTCTTTATAATTTTTTTATGCGAAAGTCCATTCTCCTATTAACGTATTAGTTGGGACGTATCTGATTTTATATGTATCTGGATCTGTAAATGATAGTGTATCTCCTGCATATACTATAGTGTTGTCAAGATTAGCATTAAAATGTTCGGAATAATATGTTCCAGTTGAATTAACTATTTGGAAATCCCCCCACTTTACACCTGTTGGACTTATTTGTGCAACAGTTAAAGTCATCTGAGACGCATCTTTGACAAATTGAATAGATGGTGGATTTGTTACAACTTTTATAAAAGTCCATTCGCCCATTAAAGTATTAGTTGGTGTATATCTAATCTTATATGTATCTGCATCTGTAAAAGTAAGTGTATCCCCAGCTTTAACATATCCTGTAAGAGCTGCATTAAAGACTAAGACTTTATAATTTCCGGTAGAATTCACTATTTCAAAATTAGCCCATAGTATATTTCCTGTATCTGCTTGTGCAACTGTTAATGTCATTTGTGATGCGTCTTTAACGAATTGTAAGGATGGCGTTGTAGTTATATCATTACCATAGGTCCATTGGCCTATTAGTGTGTTTGTGGGTACATATCTGATTTTATATGTATCTGGATCTGTAAATGTTAGTGTATCTCCTGCATATATTACTGCGTTTTCCAGTTGGGCGTTGAATTGTTCTGGATAGTAGGTTCCTGTTGAGTTGATTACTCTGAAGTCTCCCCAGTTTGTTCCTGTTGGTTCTATTTGGGTTACTGTTAGTGTTAATAGATATGAGTCTTTAACGAATTGTATAGATGGTGTTGTGGTTGTATCCCTTCCAAACGTCCATTGGCCTATTAGTGTGTTTGTTGGTGTGTATCTTATTTTGTAGGTGTCAGTGTCTGTAAATGTTAGTGTATCTCCTGCTGTTACATACTTTGAGATTATACCAAAAATAGTAACTGCATATGTCCCTGTTGAATTTATTACTTTAAAATCTGTCCATAATATATTTCCTGAATCTGCTTGTGTAACTGTTAATGTCATTTGAACTGCGTCTTTAATGAATTGTAAGGACGGTGCATTTGTTGATGTTAATTCTACTATAATTGTTGTAGATGCAGTTATGGTTTTACCAGATTTTGAAGCTGTTAAAATATATGTTGTTGTAATAGAAGGTTGTATAATTCTGTTTCCTTCAAGGCTTACTGTTCCGATTTCATTATCTATACTTACATTTTCTGCGTTTTGTACAGTCCATTCAAGATTTGATGTATTACCATAATAAATCTTATTAGGGTTTGCAGTGAATTCGGTTATTATTGGAGTAGTTATTATATCTTGATTTGTGCAACCGCTTAGAAATGATGTAAAAATAAAAAAGCATATTATCATTAAAATAATTTTTTTCTTCATCTTTTCATCCCTTCCTATTGTATATATTTAAATCAAAAATTGGTTTATAAACTTCTCTTTAACAATTGCTAATTTTTTTTTAGTTTGCAAAATATTTAATATATTTTTGGACAAGTGAACCATGGATGTTTACCATGCCTATTAAGTTGATTTCTTTTCCGTTACCATTCCCATTTGATATTTTATAAAGCATTTTTATTAGGTTTTCTAGGTTTTCTTTTTTTAGTAAGAATATTTTGTCATCTGAAAATCCATTATTTGTAAGCTTGTTTTTTACGATGTCTTTATATGCCCCGATGAGGATAATTGCATCTAGGTTCATATTTTTTGATGCGGTATCTGCAAATATTTCTGCTCTTTCAGGTCTGTCATATCTGTTATATAATATTCCAATGTTGGTTTTATTTAGATGTCCTTGTTCTTTGAGTATTTTGTATATTTTTATTATAGATTCTCTATCATTTGCTGCATGTGCGTTAATAAAAGATACGCTTAATCCGTTTACACGTTTTTGATATACCTTTAAAACTCCAGGATCTGGAGATGCATTTAAAATTCCTCTTGTTGCAGTTTCTTTATCGATCTTTAAAATCTCTGCGACTTTTAATGCTAGGGCAATATTTTCTTCATGTTCGATATAATTTAGTTTTTTTAGGATATTTTTATCTGATTCCATAAGCTTGTTATCTGCTAGAATGAGTTTTGTATTTCTCTTTTTTGTTTTTTCTTTTATTATTTTTAGTAGTTTAGGATTTTGTTCTCCACATACAAGGATGCTATTTGTAGGTATGAATTCACATAAGGAATATGTTATTTCTTCTAGTGTCCAGCCCATTAAATCTTGATGGTCAAATCTTACATTTGTTAAAACACTTATTGTTGCGTTTATCATTTTTTCTTCGCAGACTCTTTGTAAATTAGGATGTATTGCCATGCATTCTACTACTAGTGCTTCAGGTTTATGTTTTGATATTTTTTCAACTATTGATATCTGTTCATTTATGTTTGCAATTCGTCTTTTAATGGGTTTTTCTTCTCCGTTATGGTCTATTAATCTTGCTTCGGATCCTGTTGTTTTTGTATATGTTTTAATACCTTGTTCTCTCAATATTTGGCCTATAAGTCTTGTAACACTTGATTTTCCTCTTATTCCATTTATATGTATTCTATGTTTGATTTTTGAAATTCTCTTGAAATGATTTGTTTGTTCGTTAGTTAAATAATATATTAAAAAAATGTATCCTATCATTATTAATGTTATTTCAAAAATCACGTGTTTTTCTCCTTTGTCATGATTGAATTTGTTTCAATATATTTTTTTATTGTTGAGAATAAGTTGAATAGTTTATCATGATATTTTTCCCAATTAAATCCAAATAAAAAGAAGATTGTGATTGCTATTAAAAATAGTAATTGTAATGTTATAAAAAATGTGTTGGGTGAAGCTAATAGGTTTATCGAGGTTGTTAATCTGTTGATTTGTTCAAAGATTAATATGTATAATATCGTGAATAGTGATATGAAAAATATTGCAAATGTTACATAAAATGTTTTTTGTTCACGTACAAATTCGTTTGCTATTAATCCTGGTATGATTAGTCCTATTAATTGAAATCCAAAGAATGGTTCGTATGATAGATATGATTGGACTATTGTCTCTGTAATTATTACAAATATTGCTCCTGTAAAAACAGTGATAGTGAATCTTCTTCTACCGTATAGTATCATTCGTTTCATTAGTATTTTACTTACAAATAGGTATACGAGAAAGGATAGTAGAAATGTGTATATGATTTGATCGGGGTGGTTTATAAATAATGCTATGTAGCCAGGGACTATCATTCCTCCTGGTGCTATTTTTAGTCTTTCGTAAAATAGGATTGCTATGAAAAGGCCTATTACTACTGCAATTCTTATGAGGTTTTCATCGAAAGCATAGTCATACATTTTTAAAAACCTCAGAGAAATCTTTTTTTATGTTTTTTATAACCTTTTTAAAAGTGTAGCAGTTTAAGTTATAATTTTGTTTTATTGTTCTTTCTGTATTAAACTTGTAATTAGTAATGATTTTAGCATATGTTTTCATGTTAACTTATTATTTAATAATTTTATTATATAAACCTTTATTTACAATTGTTATCATTTTTATAAAATCAGTTTAAATTTAGAATATTATGGTTACAAATTATCTATTGTTTATTTTAAAATAAAAAAAAGAAGATAATAAAGTTTTTTTATATGTTTTTTTTATCTTCTTGTTTACTGTATTATATAAGTGAAATACATTGCCCAGTTACGTCCTGGGAAGTCAAATCCGTCGCCCCAAGCTGTTTCACATCCATATTCTGTATCACATGGTATATGAACTGGTATAATACATATTTGTCCTAGCGATAGATCTATTTGTCCTGCTTCATTAATTGGAACAAGTATAACTGCAAAATATTCATCACAAACAGGTTCAAATCCTTCACCAAATGACTGTGCATCATTTATTATTTCATTAGCTCTATTTGCATTCCAAGGTCCTAGATATACTATGGATTGTTTATCTTCTATAAGTGCCCAGATTGCTCTTTGTACGTCACCAAATGTGTATATTCCGTATCCTCCAGGGGATATTTTTCCAACATAATCTTGATTTAAAATCCAGTTTACAAGATCTAAATTTTCTGGAAAATCAATTAATCCAATTGGAATGCTTTCGTAGCTTGAAAATACTTTAGCTTTAAATGTATCATAATCATGCATTAAGCTGTCAAGATCTACGCACCAGCCGTTATGAGTTCCGTCAAGGTAGGTTCCCCCAGTGATTGTTACTACAAAATAGCTGTGTAGATGTCCGATTGTTACTGCATGAACAGCTGATACTGTTATTACATCTGGTAGCATTTCTTGGACTTCTTCAAGTCCCCCCTCTGTTGATTCTTCACATACTACAGCATGTGCTGCTATGAATAATTCATCGTCAATATCCCATGTATTATCTATTTTGTAAAGGAATTCTGCTACTGCTGGATCATGTTCATCTTTATAGTCAAATTGTCCTGGTATTGGATTACCATTTTTTTGTGGTATTTCTTCCATAGATTCAGCAACATGAAGATGGGTTTCAGTGATCTCCCAGTTTCCTGTAGCTACATATTTGACATAAAGATAGTCACCATCGTTCCATACTTTTACGTCTCCTGCGTCGTAGAATTGTCCTGCGATTAAATCTGTTACATATGGGTCTGCTTCGGTGTGTGCAACACCTGTATATATGGTAGAAACTAGCGTTAAGGATATGCATAAACTAAATATTAGTTTGAATGATCTCATAGTTTACTCCCCTAAATTAATTTTTATTAATAAATATAATAAATTTATAACTATTTAAATCTTTTTCTCTCACAAATATCAATTTATTATACTTAGCCACATACTAATTTAATTTATAAGTATTAAGCATTGACATTATCTACGTAAAAGTCTCCTTCTCCTTCAGTTCCTGCTGAGAAACATAGATGGGTTACAGAGCTTGATGTATATTGTTCATATTTGTTTAAGTCATCTCCCTTTAGGATATCATCTATATAAACGTCATATGTGCCGCTTGGAATGTCTATAACTATTTTGATTGTATACCATGTATCATAACTTAGGTTAGTGGCAACTGATGTCCAAGTTGATGTAAGAGCCCATGGTTGAACTGGTGTATTGTTTTCCCGTGCTCGTAGCTCAAGATCACTATCATTTGCGTCTGGGTCGCTATCATAAAATGTTAACAATACAAATCTTTCACTGCTTGTTGAGCATGGTCCGTTTGATCCTCCGCTGTCATCACCTATATAGATGTATCCAGTTCGATCTAGATCATCCTCATTTAAGATTCTATCTATGTAGATGTCAAAAGTAATAGTAACGGTTGAGGTTTGTGGAGTGAAAAATTCTTGTGTGAGATATACAAAACTACTTCCTCCGATTCCATAATATTTAAGAGCTGCTTTTTTACCAATATTTCCACCAATATCGTCTGTATCTAATGTAAGTCTTGTTGGGTTGGATTCCCTGCTTTCGTACCAATCATGACCCATTGTGTTTTCTCTTAGATCATTACTATCAGTACTAACGCTAAAATCAGAATCAAATAATAATAAACCGTCTTCTATTGTTGTAAATGTATACCATTCTGTAGTGTTATATTGAAATTCTGAAGCATTAACCCATATAGTATATTCTGTGGTATAATCTAGCCCACTGAGTGATAGTTGTTTTATTCCATTTGATTCGTTGATTGCATTATTTGTTTGTCCATTGTTACATTCTATGCTCCAGTTAAATTTGTCGTTGTTTGGGTCTGTGATTTCAATGCTCCATATGAAGGATAAATCCTGGTTTACTGATTCGTTATTTGGAATTGGTATTCCAAAGGTTATTGGGTAATTTATGAACATCTCTGTTGTAAATGTATAAGAGGTTCTTGTCCAGTCTTTTCCATCTGAGGCGTTAACATACCAAATGTATGTTGTGTCATATGCTAAACCGCTGATACTGCAGGTTTTTGTTCCTCCGGATTCTCCAGGTCCTGCTAGATGATTTACACTACCGATATCTGGACTTGTTTCTATTGAATAATTCAATAGATCCCCATCATTATCTATTATAATAACTGATAGTTGTGATGTTGAAATACTAACTCCAGTTAAACCATTTGAGGGATTTTCTCCAGATATTTCTGGTTTATTATTGATTATTGATGATGTCTCCATGGTAATTAAAACATCATCAATCCATACATTCTCTCCAGTTTCAAGTGTGGCTTTGAACTGTATTCTGAAATTAGATTTAAAGTATTGATTGTCCGAAATTATATAAGTGAAATGTTGCCATTGATCTTCGGCTCCACCACCTATATTTAAAATTTCATTATATGATGTTCCGTTATAACAATATAATTTTAAATCTTCTGGCTCTGTATCATCTACTCTATGCCAAAAATCTAGTTTTATAATATTTGCATCATCAGCGTCTAGATCATTAGATGTGAAAGTTCCATTGATTCCATCGCCAGATGAGACTGAATATGATCCACTGTTATATTGACTAGCATCTCTGAACCAGCTACTTTCAGTGTTATTCCATGATTCATTCCAAGGCGTTCCTTCAAAACCATCATCAAGTACAACTTCTGGATTAGGTTGTTCTTCAGGATTCATTGAAGCAACTACATTATCAACATAAAAATCTCCCTTTGCTGTATCACCTACAGAAAAAGTAATATGTGTTAGTGAATTGGTTGCATAGTGTTCGAATCCATGTATATCATTTCCTATTAGTGTATCATCTATATAAACATCATAAATTCCTCTAAAGAAATCAACCTCTAATTTTATGTTATACCATTGATCATAATTTAGATTAGAAGCTACTTGTGTCCATGCTGAAGTGATTGTCCAGGATTGACCTGGTCCTTTTACTCCTGGATTATTATATTCTCTTGCCCTTATTTCTAAATCATCTCCTGTATCACCAGGTGTACTATCATAAAATGTTAAAAATACGAATCTTTCTATACTTGTAGATGTTGGTCCAGAGACTCCATCGCTGTCATCTCCTAGGTATATGAAAGCTGTACGATCTAAATTACTATTATCCTCTATTCTATCGATATATATATCAAATGAGACATTGAAAATTCCTGATAATGGTGAGCTGAATTCTTGAGCAAGATAAGCATTATCAGCTGTTAGTCCATAATTTTTCAAAGCAGCTTTTTTACCAGTGTTTCCACCGATATCTGAGGTATTAAGTGTTAGAAATGTTGGGACATCATTTCTGCTTTCGTACCAATCTTGAGAGGTTGCATTGTTTGCTCTTAGATCCGCGCTATCAATGCTTGCTTCAAAATCTGAGTCTACTAATAGTCCTGCTGGTGCTTCTTCTGTTGTAAAAATAAATGTTTTTCTTGTCCAATCCGTTCCATCTGTGGTATTTACATACCAGGTATATATTGTGTCTTGCGTTAAACCTGAAACACTGCAGGTTTTTGTCCCTCCAGATTCTCCAGGACCTCCTAGGTTATTGATATTTCCGATGTTTGGACTTGTTTCTATTGAATAGTTCAATAGATCACCATCGCTATCTGTAATACTTACTGATAGTTCAGAAATTGAAGTACTAACTCCGGTTTGTCCATTTGTTGGGTTTTCACTAGTAATGGAGGGTGCTATATTGATTGGCCCGCTGAAGTATTCATCAATTGCATAAGCGGTGTTTACTCCTTGTTGTTTTAAAGAGTTAATAGTCCATGTGTTTAGATGTGGTGTTGGTTCAAATGTAAAAGTTGGATCATATAAGATATCATGCATTACAAATCCTCTTGCGCTACAATCATCTATTAAATAAGTTGATCCACCTGATGGGTATTGTGTATCAAAATCAGTCCATGCTGATAAAATTGAAAAGAATGTATTACCAGTTGGTGAATATATGAAGTTAAACCAGCCGGCATCTGATATTTGACTATGCCAATCAATAAAGAAATCTACAGTATAGTTTTCATCTTTACTGATAATATCTGCTCTTACAAGGTCGATTTCAACGCTTTCATGATTATCAGGATGCCAGTCTCTATTTGGATCCCTGTTTTCTGAGGTAGCTCGAGTGTTACCAAGATAAACCCCGTCTGGGTTTACCATAGGTACAATATACCAAACGTAATTATCTCTCATTCTTTGTGCATTTGGATTACTTGATATTAAAAAGTCGATCATACCTTGAAGCATATGTGAACTTGCTGTTTCACTAGCATGTTGTCTTCCAACTATATAAATTATTTCTTTGCCAGATATCGGGATACTAGTGTTTGTAATAATTAATAAATCAATATTTCGACCTTGCTCGCTTGATCCAAGTGTTGTTTTATTTGCCCATTCGCTTGTTTGTATATTTGTAAGATAATTTTGCATCTTTGTGTACGAGAATGGGAAGAACATTGCTATTTGAACTTCATTTTCAGTAAATTCCTGAGTAAATGTATAGGTGCCATTTGCGTAATTATAATTTGTTATTCTATTCCAATTGATGCCATCGTAACTATATACTAATTGTCGTTCTTTTGATGTTGTAAATAAAAATGGTACATTATCAGCATTTGTAATTATGAATGTTATTTCTCTGCCTGAGGCGTTTAATAATTTGTAGTTCATCCAATATGTATAAGTATCTCCAGTGTTTACGAGTGTTTCAGTTTTTAAAGTATAGTTAATAGTATCATTGTCAATTGTATATGTTCCTATACTTGCACTATCAAAGTTGGTATTTATCTCCAGTTCAAGTGTTCCCTCGATGAAATTAGCATATATTGTTTTGTCTCCGTTCATTATGATTGTTTCTGGGTTGTTAATACTGTTTAGATCACCACTCCAGTTCTTAAATGACCAATCTATATCTGGTGTAGCTGTTAATGTTACTGCAGTCCCATCAGCATATGTTACTTCGCTAGGTTCTATTAATATAGATCCATTGCCGATTGCTTCTACATTTAGGTGATAACGGTTTGTGGTCGGTGAGAATACATTATCTACAAAGAAGTCTCCACGGGCGTCACTGTCTGCAGCAAATGTTATTAGATCGACTGAATTAGGTGTATAACCATTGTATTTTGGAATGTCACTCATTTTAAGAGTGTCATTAACATATACATCATAAGTAGCGTTAGCACAATCAACATTTATTTTTATGGTATACCAACTATCATAACTTAATCCGGAAGTTACCTGAATCCAAGATGGTGTATTAGTCCAGGATTGAGAATTTGATGTTCTTGCTCGAATTTCTAAATCATTTCCTGTATCATCAGGGGTAGGATCGTAGAATGCTAGACATACATATCTTTCGTCACTGTTTCCTGTTGGAGCATTTGCGTTGAATCTATCATCACCAATGTAAATGTGACCTGTTCTGTCATAATTTTCGTTATCAGCGATTTTATCAATAAATATTTCAAATGAGATATTAAAAATGTTAGTCTGTGATAATATAAACTCTCGAGTTAGATATGCGTTATTGCTTATATCATAATTCTTTAATGCTGATTTCTTTCCAGTATTACCACCGATATCATTTATGTCAAGGGTTAATAAGCTTTGGTTATCATTTCTACTCTCGTACCAATCTTGACCTGTTGAGTTTGCTCTTAGATCATCACTATTATTGTTATTATTAAATTCTGAGTCTGTTAATATACTTGGTCTTTTTCCATCTGTAAATATTGATGTGTATTTGTTGCTGTGTTGCTGTAAACCTTTTGAGGATGTAAAGGACCAAAGTTGATAGTAATAACGGGTGTTTTCAATAAGGCTTGTATCTATACATTTTTCTAATGTACCATTATAGATTTGAGTTCCTTCTCCAAGGTTCCAAGATGTTGCGAGAGTTGCATTACGTTCAATAATTGTATATTGTGCTCCTATTCCTTTATTCCATGATAGATTTATTTGAGTTCCATTGTTTCTGGATACTTGAACGTTTGTTGGTCGATTTGGTTTTGTTAAAAACAGCATCTGAGTTCCATTTACTTCATATTCACTGTTATTTGCCCATGCTTTGAAATAATAAATAGTACCTGGTTCTAAGTTTGTAATAGTTTCGCTAAATATACCTGAGGTTTGTTTATTTTGTTTACCGGTGTTGTCTGACCAGCTTTTTAGATTATTAATATATCCATTTAAGGCTTGAGGTAATGTATCATTTACAAAATCAGATAGAATTGATTTTGCTTTGTATTCATCACTTGATGTCATTATAGTTTCCATGATGTCATCAAATGCAGTAAATGTCATGTTTTCGTTATATTCCGTATATTCTTGTATCTCACGGACTCTATCACAATGATAATAATTATTTGGAAGTCCTTCTCTTGCATAGCTTAGTTTAACGTTTACATATGGGTGTATACCTTTTCCATCATTATCTTCCGTGAAATTGGATGGTATATCATCTGAAGAATGTAAATTTCCAGCGTAAATTGGGAGGAATATTCCAATTTGTGTTGTTTCACCAAAGTTTACCCAGCTCATATGTAGACTGCTGTTTAAACTTGAGTTTCCACCTACGTGTACTGAAGATGCACGAGATGCTTTTTTAGATATTTCAGTGCCGAAGTAATAGGTTCCTTCTCCTTGTTCTTTGTCTGATGTATCTTTTGCTACTCTTTGTGCGATATCCTTCCAGTTTAATAGATTATCACCGTCTGAACTGTTATAATTATTAACGATGTCGTCCATGATTTCTTTGGCTCTAACATCATTGTAATCTCCTGTGTCTATTTTTCCATCACAATACCAGGCGTTTGCGCAAGCTGCATATGTGTTGTTTATCCAGGTTATATTTGTATGTCCTTTGTAGTCAATTGCGACTATTGCGCCTACTCCGGGTTCTGAGCTTATTATTAGATATTGGCCATGTATTCCATGATCATGGCCATAGTTACCATGTAAAGCTAAAAACATTGCAGCATCTGAAACTTTTGAAAAATTTCCTAGACATGTATGGAAATCATTATCTTCACTACCACTTGACCAATCAGTTGTATATTCCCAGTTGGTTATTGATCCTCCGATATCCATGTTTACCATGGCTAGACCTTTTTCGTTTTGACCCATTCTACACATTCCGTATGATGATCCAAGTCCCCAGTATGAATAGTTGGTTCCTTGGTAAAAGTAGGGTTTTTGGTTGTCAACATTATAATGTCTGTTTTTATGAACTATGCTTCTTCCATCTTTACATACGGTTCCTGTAGCTATGGTTCCCATACATTCGCCTAGTTCGTACTCATCCCATTCGAACCATACTTGACAGTCTTCTCCACCTGTTTCTGATAGGTTGCCTTGTAATATTGCACTTGTATTTGAGATACTTATTACATTATACGTTTCAACTATTGGTGCGCTACTATTGAAAGAGGCTGTTATGATTTTGTTATCAGTCATTGTGATATATATTGGATTAGTATATCCTGTTAGATCGCCTGACCAATTATTAAAAGACCAACCAGGGTTGCTAGTTGCATTTAACAGTATAATTTCATCAGGTGGATATATAGCCCAATCAGGGTCTTTGTTAACTAATCCCTCCCCATCAATATATATTGTTAGAGTGTATAATGCGTTATCTATAAAGTTTGCAGTTAGAGTCATGTTATTTGTTATAGTTATATTCATTGGATTGGTACTTCCTGTGATATCGCCCGTCCAATGGGTAAAATCCCAACCTGTATTGCTGATAGCGTTCAATTCAACGATGGTTCCATAAGTATATGGACCTGTAGGATTAATGTTTACAGATCCTTCTCCATTTTCAATAATTGTAATATTATATTCTTCTTGAGTAAAGTGAGCTGTTATGTTATTGTTATTAATAATGTTGATAAATAATGGGTTAGTAATACTATTTAAATCTCCGGACCAATGGCTAAAGGTCCAACCTGGTTCAGCGGTTGCGTTTAATTCAATAAGTGTACTATGATTATAAGTAGATTCACCAGGATTTATTTCCACTATACCCTTACCATCAATATTTATATTTAACCTATATCTATCGTTTGCAGGAGCGAATACATTGTCAATATAGAAATCTCCTCGTCCAGTACCTCCGCCATAAAAACTTATGTGTTCAAGTGAACTACTAACATATCCACTATATCCTGAAATGTTTTCTCCAATAAGTGTATTATTAATATAAATATCATGTGTTCCCCCGGCAACATCAATCAAAAGTTTAATAGTATACCAAGTATCATAGCTTAGATTTGTAGCTATCTGTGTCCACTCATCA
>Ga0209536_100011275_pt1 | contig 13110 bp, 14 predicted proteins | sample DeeMarSeWOR28_12_FD_187461 | JGI IMG/M metagenome (GOLD analysis project Ga0209536, IMG submission 187461) | Marine sediment microbial communities from White Oak River estuary, North Carolina - WOR-2-8_12 (SPAdes) (version 2) | ecosystem: Environmental > Aquatic > Marine > Intertidal zone >...
AGGGCATAAACGAGGAACGCAGTGCCCTAAAGGATACCCTTCGGTAACGAAGCAATCTCCAAGCGACTGATTATGAACTGTGAGATTGCCGCGCTTCGCTCGCAATGACTAGCTTCGTTGAATTAATGAGAGCTTCCCTGGCTAAGCAAGCCGCCGATTGCGTTAGAATAACGGCCCGAACTTGCTATTTCCTATCACTTAATGAAGAAGACACGCAAAGCCGCCGCCCTGATTTCCGGTGGTTTGGATTCCCTGCTGGCTGCCAAAGTCATCCTGGAACAAGGTATCCATGTGGAAGGTATCAATTTCTTCACGGGCTTTTGTGTGGAGGGACATACCCACGCCATCCGCAAAAAAGATAAAGCCAAGCCCAAGCGCAACAACGCGCTCTGGGTCGCCGAGCAGCTGGGCATCAAGCTGCACATCATCGACATCATCGAGGAATACAAGGATGTCGTGATCAATCCCAAGCACGGCTACGGCAGCAATCTCAACCCATGTCTGGATTGCAAGATCTTCATGGTGCACAAGGCGAAGGAGTGGATACAAGAGCACGGCTTTGACTTCATCATAACTGGCGAAGTGGTCGGTCAGCGACCCAAGTCGCAGCGCAAGGACACCATGCCGGTGATCGCAAGTGAGTCGGGCGCTGATGAACTGTTGCTCAGACCCTTGTGCGCGAAGAATCTGCCACCAAGCAAACCGGAGTTGGAGGGCTGGGTGGATCGTGACAAGCTCCATGGCTTTGAAGGGCGTACAAGAAAGCCGCAGATGGCGTTGGCAGCCGAGTTCGGCTTTCAGGACTATGCGCAGCCAGCCGGCGGCTGCTGTTTTCTTACCGACAGGCAGTATTCACAGAAACTGGCCGATCTGTGGAAAGCGCGCGGCAGCAGGCGTTACGAGCTCGATGACATCATGTTACTCAAAGTAGGGCGGCATTTACGACCGCGTCCTCACTTCAAGATGATCATTGGCCGCGAGGATGGAGAAAACAAATTTCTACACGGCTATCGAAAACAGTATACCCACCTGTTTACCCGCAGCCACAAAGGACCGCTCGTGTTGATCGATGGAGATGTCACGCAGGAAGATGTCGATCTGGCGGCGCAGATCGCCGCGCGCTTTAGCCAGGGACGTAACGCCGCTAAGGTGGAACTGGAAGTGCAATGGCTGGAGGGCGACCGGCAAACCCTGAGTGTCGTACCGATAGCGGTGGAAGCGATTGAGAAGGACTGGTATCTGTGAGTAATTATGAACTCGATGCCAGACGCATGCTGTGTCCCATGCCCGTGATACGAACGCAGGACAAAGTTGTGCAATTGAAGCCGGGTGACACGCTGTGTGTCATTTGCACGGACCCGGGAGCCGTACACGACATCCCCGCCTGGTGCCGTGTGAACGGGCATCAGGTCATGGATATCCAGCAGCAGGAAGAAGAGATCCGAATCAGCGTCCTGGTTTGTGATGCGCGGTGAGAGTATGAGTTCTACGGCACAGCAAATGGTTGACAATCCCCGCTATCGTGCCGTGCGAAAAGTCACCCTCATCGGTTCCCTGGTGGATTTCCTGCTGGGTGTGGTGAAGATACTCGTCGGTTGGGCGGCGCATTCACAGGCTCTGGTCGCTGACGGAATTCACTCGCTCTCCGATCTGGCGACCGACTTCGTCGTCCTGTACGCGGCTAAACACTCGCACCGCGAAGCGGACGAGGCACATCCCTATGGGCATGGCCGTATCGAAACATTGACGACAGTGGGGTTGGGTATCACCCTGCTCGGCGTTGCTTTCGGTATCGGATACGACGCCGTGCGACGCATGAATGATACGGAGCTGCTGCTGCATCCAGGTGCGCTTGCACTGGTTGTTGCTTCGGTCTCAGTGATCGCCAAAGAAATCATCTATCAGTATACGAAGCGTGCGGCGCTGAAGCTGCGCTCCAACATGCTGATGGCCAACGCCTGGCACAGCCGAAGCGATGCGGTATCGTCCATCGTTGTCGTCCTGGGTGTTGCCGGTGCCATGATGGGCTATCCTTATTTGGATGCGGTCGCGGCGATAGCGGTTGCCGTGATGATCGCCAAGATTGGCTTCGAGCTCATCCGGTCAAGCACCAAGGAGTTGATCGATACGGCATTGGAGCCGGAAGTCGTGGAAAACATCAGAAAGGAAATTCTCGATGTTGACGGTGTTCGTGCCCTGCACATGCTGCGTTCGCGCCGAAGCGGCGGTGATGCGCTGGTGGATCTCCACGTTCAGGTGGATCCGCGCATCAGCGTATCCGAAGGTCACCAGATCGGGGATACGGTACGGCGGCGCCTGCTGGAGCGTGTCGATGAAGTGACCGATGTCACGGTGCATATCGATCCGGAAGACGATGAGCTGGAATCACCTTGTGACCGTCTGCCACTGCGTGGCGATCTCGTCAAGAGACTGCAGCGGCAGTGGGCCGACCTCGAAGCTGTGGACGCAGAGCAGGTCACCCTGCATTACCTGCGTGGCAAGCTGCAGATCGACCTGACGCTGCCACTTGCAGTGTTGGATGAGCACCCCGATATCAGGACGCTGATCCTCGGTATCGAACGCGCCGCAAAGCAGTTGCCAGAGGTGGACTCGGTGCGGGTAAGCTTCAGGCCTTAGTTGCACCAATTTGGTTCGTATTGGCGCTACAACGCGCTATTATGGGGCATTGGTGATCCAGCGCGGCCGGCTGCGTTCGATTAAGGTAGAGATATATATAGTATTTTTACCATGGCATAATTCATGCTCCCTGCATGAGCACTTAGCTTTACAATGCCCGGCTATCGGAGGTTGCCGATGCCGGGACGCTTGTTTCAATTACCATACCTATTTCCGGAGGAAGGTACATGTCGGCAGCAAAGGTAACAAAACTGATGAAGGACAACGGGATCAAGTTCGTTGATCTGCGTTTCACTGACACCCGCGGCAAGGAGCAACACGTTACCCTGCCGTCCGGCGAAATCGACTCGACTTTTTTCAAAGAAGGGAAGATGTTCGATGGCTCCAGTATCGCCGGCTGGAAAGGTATCAACGAATCGGACATGGTGCTGATGCCGGACACCAAGACCGCTGTGGTCGATCCCTTTACCGATGAGCCAACTATCAACCTGCGCTGCGACATTCTCGAGCCGACCACCATGAAAGGCTACGAGCGCGACCCTCGCTCTATTGCCAATCGCGCGGAGGCTTATTTGAATTCCACCGGCATAGCGGATACCGCCTACTTCGGCCCGGAAAACGAATTCTTTGTGCTGGACGATGTGCGTTGGGGTGCCGATATGAGCGGCGCCTTCTATAAGGTGGACTCAGAAGAGGCCGAATGGAATTCGGAGCGGGTCTACGAGGACGGTAACATCGGCCACCGGCCCGGCCTGAAAGGCGGCTATTTCCCGGTTCCGCCGGTCGATTCGCTGCACGATATGCGTTCCGCCATGTGCCTGGCGCTGGACGAAATGGGTTGTCCAACGGAAGTGCACCACCACGAAGTCGCGACAGCGGGCCAGTGCGAAATCGGCACCAAGTTCAACACCCTGGTGCGCAAGGCCGACGAGACCCAGATTCTGAAATACGTCATTCAAAATGTCGCGCACAGTTATGGCAAGACGGCAACCTTCATGCCCAAACCGCTGGTCGGCGATAACGGTAATGGCATGCACGTGCACCAGTCGCTTGCCAAGGACGGGAAGAATCTCTTCAGCGGCAAGAAGTACGGTGGTCTGTCTGATGTGGCCTTGTATTACATCGGCGGTATTATCAAGCACGCTCGCGCGCTGAACGCGTTCACCAATGCGTCCACCAACTCCTACAAGCGCCTGGTACCCGGTTTCGAAGCACCGGTCATGCTGGCTTATTCGGCGCGGAACCGTTCGGCATCGGTACGCATACCGTACTGTGCCAATCCAAAGGGGCGCCGCATCGAGGTGCGTTTCCCCGACTCCACAGCTAACCCCTACCTGGCGTTTTCGGCGATGCTGATGGCGGGTCTCGATGGTATTCAGAACAAGATCCATCCGGGTGATGCCATGGACAAGGATCTCTATGATCTGCCACCGGAAGAAGAGGCCAAGATTCCCCAGGTCTGCTATGCCTTCGATCAGGCACTGGAAGCACTCGACCAGGATCGCAAGTTTCTCACCACCGGTGGCGTGTTCACGGACGACATGATCGATGGCTATATCGACCTGAAGATGGGTGAAGTGACGCAGCTGCGCATGACCACCCATCCGCTCGAGTTCGACATGTATTACAGTCTGTAAATCAAGCCGATAATCGGTAGCAAAAACGCCCCCGAACGGGGGCGTTTTTGGTTGCACCCGAACCGAACAGCCAGTAAGGTGAACAATACTGAGGAACCAGGGGAATTCCCATGAAATTCGGCAGGCATATTGTTCTCTTTGTAGCTACAGTCCTGTGGGTCTCCGGTCTATCTGCCGCGGTCTACAAATCGGTGGATGAAGAGGGGAACGTGGTCTACACCGATGAGCCAAGCGGGGACGCCAAGCCGCTGAAATTACCGCCACTGTCGACGGTACCGGCACCGGCCTCCAGCCCCGCCAGGCAGATGTCCGCAGAGCAAGAAAAATCCGCCGACGCTCAAGGCTATCAGCGACTCAGCATCGTCGAGCCGGGCCCGGATGCGACCATCCGCGACAATACCGGCGCCGTGCCCGTCAATGTCGAAGTGGAGCCGGAACTGGACAGCGCTGCCGGCCACCGTTTCCGCTATTATCTGGATGGCCAGGCGCAGGGCAATACCACGGAGTCCGCACACATAAGTTTCCACAATGTTGACCGCGGCACGCACACTGTCGAAGTGGGCGTGGTTGACAGTTCCGGCGAGGAGCTGATTCGCAGTGGCGCGGTGCAATTTCATCTTCACCGCCAGTCGATCAATTTTCCCAGAGGCCCGGCAGCGCCCACACCCAGAACGACACCTTAGGCTGACCATTCATCTGTCTCCCGCTGTAACCCCCGCTTCGTTTCCTTGTCATCTGCACTATAATGGTGCGCAGTTCGTTGCCTATGGTGCAGATTCGCGGACCGCACTGTGCCGGGGTTGGCACGGGGGGGGGGCGGGCTGAGCGGGCAACGTCGTTTACCTACTGATTTTCAGATAGTTTCAGTACCTGTTCCCGCGATGCCCAGGGCGCGCGCCGCGAATCGGAATGTGGTTTGTTTTTTGCACTTCGGAGTACATGCTGTTGTCCGTTGATGAGAAACAGGGCGATCCCACATATTTGCTCGAAATTCTGAACACCGCGGTGTTGCTGCTGGACGAGCAGCTGCGGCTGATCTACCTGAATTCAGCAGCGGAAAACCTGTTTGAAATCAGTCTTCGCCAAGTGAGGGAGCACTGCTGGCCCGAGGTGACACCGGTCGGAACCACACTGGTCGATCGCTTGCGACGAGCACTGCGCGACCAGCAGCCGTTCACGGAGCGGGAACTGGAGCTGCACACAGCGATGGGCAGGAGACTCACCGTGGATTGTGCGGTTACACCCACCGAAACAGGAGAGCTGGTGCTGGAAATTACACAGGTCGATCGTCACTTGCGAATTGCACACGAGGAACACTTGCTCGTTCAGCAGCGGGCTGCGCGGGATCTGTTGCGCGGTATGGCCCATGAGATCAAGAACCCCCTGGGCGGACTGCGCGGCGCTGCCCAGTTGCTGGAGAGCGAACTGCCGACTGCGGAGCTCAAGGAGTACACGCGCGTCATCACCACGGAAGCTGACCGCTTGACGCGACTGGTCGACCGCATGCTGGGTCCCAACAATGTTCCCAGTAGGCGGGTTATCAATATTCATCAGGTGCTGGAGCACGTACGCAGCCTGGTCGACGCGGAGGGTTACCCCGGTCTGAACATACAGCAGCAATATGACCCCAGCATCCCTGAGTTGTCGGCGGACTATGAGCTGCTGGTTCAGGCGATTCTCAATCTGGTGCGCAATGCCGCTCAAGCGGGCGCGGATCATATCATCCTGAAGACGAGAACCCAGCGACAGTTCACCATTGGCCACAGGCGCTACAAGCTGGTGATACGCATAGACGTCATCGACAACGGCCCGGGTATCTCCGCCGATATACAGGAAAAAATATTCTATCCCATGGTGACAGGCCGTCCCGAGGGTACCGGTCTGGGGCTGTCAATCGCACAGTCCATGATCAACCAGCATCAGGGGATTATCGAGTTCAACAGTGAACCCGGTTACACCGAGTTCACGATCTTTTTGCCACTGGAGGCTAGGCATGACTGAAGCGGAACGCGTCTGGGTGATAGACGACGACCAGTCCATTCGCTGGGTACTGGAGAAAGCGCTGCAAAAAGCCCATATGGGCGTTAAAAGTTTCGCTTCCGCGAGCGGCATCCTTGAGACGCTCGAGCGCAGCCAGCCAGATGTACTGATTACCGACGTCCGTATGCCTGGCATGGACGGCTTCGAACTGCTCAATAAGATCCAGGATCGTTATCCCGATCTACCGGTGATCATCATCACCGCGCATTCCGATCTGGACAGCGCTGTCACAGCGTACCAGGGCGGTGCCTTTGAATACCTGCCCAAACCGTTCGATATTGACGAGGCAGTGGAGTTGACCCGGCGTGCGGTGGACCACAGTCGCAGTGCGCGGGGAGAGGCCGAGCTGAGCGCGGGCCGAGAGGTTCAGGAGATTGTTGGTGAGGCACCGGCCATGCAGGAAGTCTTTCGAGCCATCGGGCGTTTGTCGCGCTCCAACATAACGGTACTGATCAATGGCGAATCGGGCACCGGCAAGGAACTGGTGGCACAGGCCCTGCACCGTCACAGTCCGCGCGCGGACCAGCCCTTTGTGGCATTGAACATGGCAGCGATTCCGCGCGACCTGCTCGAATCAGAATTATTCGGCCACGAGCGCGGCGCTTTCACAGGCGCTCAGACACAGCGTGTAGGGCGTTTCGAACAATCTGACGGCGGAACACTGTTCCTCGATGAAATCGGTGACATGCCTGCGGAAATGCAGACCCGCCTGTTGCGCGTACTTTCCGACGGAGAATTCTACCGGGTAGGTGGGCACACACCGATCAAGGTCAACGTTCGTATCATTGCGGCGACCCATCAGGATCTTGAACAACGCGTGAAGGAAGGGAGTTTCAGGGAGGACTTGTTCCATCGTCTCAACGTTATTCGCATTCATATACCTTCCTTGCGTGAACGGCGCGAAGACATCCCGCTATTGATGAAACATTTCCTGCAGCGAGCGGCAAAAGAACTGAACGTCGAGGTGAAGCTTCTGTTACCCGAGACCGAGGCCTATCTGAAACAGCTGGAGTGGCCTGGCAACGTTCGTCAGCTGGAAAACCTGTGCCGATGGCTGACCGTCATGGCACCGGGACAGGAAATCCGGGTGGACGATTTACCCGTCGAATTACAGCGGCCGCAAACCGCGAACAGTGCACCGGGCCAGGGTTGGGAGGCAGCGCTGCGAATTTGGGCTGATCAAAAGCTGGCGAATGGCGAACAAAGTTTATTGGACGAAGCGCTGCCCGCCTTCGAGCGAATCATGATCGAAGTGGCTTTGGCCCGCACGGGAGGGCGCCGACAGGATGCATCCCGTCTACTGGGTTGGGGAAGAAATACGCTGACCAGGAAAATCAAGGAACTTGAAATGGAGCTCGAGAAATAATGGGCAGTGTGCTCGCGGCGAGATTCTCGTAACAGTGCAACGGCGTGCCTGATGACTTCAAGGAATCGTCGCTGATCTCCGCCCTGCAAGGACTGCAGGATAGCCCCGATCATAGAACCCGTCTCTGCTTGTTTCCACTTAGAGTTGGGGTGGTTCTGTCCTCAGTGCTGCGCCGATCGCCAGAATACACTTTGCAAACTGTTCCTCCGCAACCGGCTCCTTTACCTCAACAAGATCCTGCAATGAAATCTCTCGAGCAGGAATACCCACTTGCTGTTGAAGTCGCTCGGCGAGCTGAGGAACGGGATCTGGAAGCGGACAAAGTGTTATCGATGTAATGGGCGCTTGCTGGAAGTGTCTGTCGTAATAGTCCATGGAGCGTTGCAGTTCGAGAGCAAGACGATCTGACAGATCGGGCATCGAGGACAGCTGCTGATAACCGATGTCCATGCTGCGGGCAAGATAGAGAGTGGCGTCGCGAGTGAGGGTGATCAAACCCCGATCGGCGGCGAAAAACAGCATGGCCTGGCCGCCGGCATCTTCGTCCAGTTGTGCAGCGATATTACGCAGCGCCAGTTCCGGTATGTCGATAACCTCCAATGCGGCACCGGCAGCCTGCAAACTGTCAACACGCTCCTTCACCAAAGCGGACCGGGAAACCACGACATAAATATGTTCCTGCACGGCCCGTGCACCGCTCGGTGGTGTATCGAAAACGTCCAGCACCGCATCATCAATATGAAAATCGATCAGGTCCCGAATCCGCCAACGGATGGCGGCCTTGAGTTCAGACTGTGGCACCTCGGGAGCTTCGACCATCAATAGCTGGTACTCACCGATATCGAGTAGCGTGGCGCAGGCAGTCTTATCCAGACCGCGGTCTTGAACCAGCCGCTTGAGGCTTGCCTGAGGATCCTGTCCGGGGGCCAGCGGATAATAACCACAGTGTTCCAATGTGGGCCTGCCGGATTTGTTTTGGCGGACGGTGGCCGTCGCCGAACCTTCGGGAGTTACTACAAGTGAACTCAGCGTGTCACCACGACTTTTCCTTTTGAACAAAAACACCGAGCATCCTTTTTCCAGCTGTTAATAAAAGACTCCAGTATTTGCGGCAGCATGTCAATTGCTTATAACTTCACGCCACTGAAGCAGTTGCACGCCGTTACCTCCGCCTGGCCCTTGCAGATCGAGATTATCGAGCCAGCCCGCCTTGGGTTGTCCGCTCTTCGCCTGCATACTGAATCTGAACTCCGTGATGGTCACCGGACCGGTACCGCCCACGCTGATGGTGACAGCACCGGTGTTGAAGTCGTTGGCACCGCTGGATGTAGCGGCGGTGACGTCGAAATCGGCTGCCGTGTAAGAGCTTGTACCATCCCACAAGCTGAACAGGTAGGACACCTTGCTCGAATTGCCGCCGCCGCTGGCGATTACCTTGTAGTCGAAATTGAGTGTGAGTGTGGTCGGTGCATCAAGAGTAAAGCTTGACAGTCCGAAGGAACCGGCCGTGGTGACTGTACCGGGGCCGTTGGTGGGTTTTTCCACGTAGGCAGCGCGATCGCCACTGCCGTCCGGACCGCCATTGTCATCCCAGCTTCCGGCCGCCATGTTCCAACCTGTCGGAGAGCAGCCCGGTGCAGTGCAGGGATTTATATCAGGTTCCTCGAAGTCGGGGTTGGCCCCGGAAAGCAGATTACCATCATTGCGCAAGGTGGCTTCTAGCACACGTTGCGCGCCGAACACGGGGATCTTACCGGTAATGCGGATTGCACAATCACTGCCGGCGAGAGCAGATGAGTTGATATCAAAGTTGCCACGCCCCGCGTCTATACCGTTGACTAAGGACAAGTCCGCGCAGCTTGTTCCGTTGGCGTAGAGATAGGAAGCGTGCTCTATCCCCGTTTCCGCGATGAACAAGGCCTCGACGGCGTCATGCTGCATGCTGGTATCCAGCACGTCTGAGGCTGTCGTTCGCTGCAGCACTTCGACCATAAGCGCCAGAGTGATGATGATGAACAAGGCACCGATTAACGTCACGGCGCCGCGTTGTCGTGACGGCCAGCGACTCATAAGCGATTTCTCAACGCAATTCGTGAACGTTGTGCATAGTCCTGGCCAGCATGACTCAGCACCAGTTCAATCTCTATAAACGCCACATCCGTGTTGTCGATGGCGGGCAGGCTTCCATCGGCCTGAAAGTAGCTCAGGCTGAAGCTGCTGACCTGATCGCTGAGGACGGGATTTCCAGCGATGCCGGCATAAGCCAGCGTCAGCAGGGTTGCGTCGACGTTGACGGTGACGCGTTCGGAATCCGTCTTCGAAAACTCCAGGCGGGTGGATGAGAGCGGAAGGCTGATATCATAATTGCCCGAGCCGTCCCGGCGTATCTCTCGTATCTCTCTTACCAGCCGTTCACTGGCGACTCGAAGTTTGCTCAGCGTCTCAACGGCAGACGCGGTATCATTGTAGGCACGGACCCCGTTGGTCAGAAGAGGGCCGACAATGGCGGCGAGCAGTGCCAGTACGGTGAGCGCCGCGACCATCTCCATGAGCGTGAAACCGTATGGGGTGCGCTTTACCATCAGTAGTTCACCAATACCAGGGTGGTTTCAGCATAGGTGCTGCCCCCCTCATCAACACTGATAACAAGCTCTTTGCAGGTCGCTCCGGCCGGACAGCCGGGGCCGGCGGGTGGTTGCCTGATGACCGTTAAACGGGTGTAGCCTGAATAGTTACCGCCAAGAACCTCGCTGGTATCGCTTGAAAGCTCGGCTGCAGCGAAATCCTGGCTGCGGCGAATCGCCAGAAGGTATTCGGCCCGTTCCTGGACGAGCTGGACGGCGGTCTGTGTTTTCTCGTTGATCAGCAGGCTCGAAGCGGCACGGGAAAACAGGCTAAACAGTGGCACAGACGCGACCGCGATGATGATGATCACCAGCACCATCTCGATCAGCGTGAAGCCACTTTGCCGGTTCACGGCGTCACCGAGACAAAGCCAGTAACGGGTTGCACACTGACCGTAGCGGTGTTGCCGCCGCTGGCCAGCGTCCAACTGCGGACCGTGGTGATCAGGTTGCTGCCGCTGAGCGGGCGTCCGAGGCTATCGAACGCCAGGTCAGCGCCGCTCAACGTCGCGCCATTGGCCAGTGTAAAGGCCTGTAGCTGACCACTGGGGTCACGAATGGTCGTGGCGGTGGGACTCGCGCCATCGGTAATTGCATAGCTGGCGGCCGACAGAACATCCACAGTCAGCGGCCGCCCCTGACTCATGGCCAGTGACTGGGCATGGCGTAGCATTCGGCCCAGCTGGTCGGCTTGCGCCGGGAGTGTTGCATCGTGGTGGACGAAACGAGGGGCGGCGAGTGCACTGATTGCCGCCAGGATGACCATTACGGCGACCAGTTCGATGAGCGTGAAGCCCGCCTTATGCGTGTTGGGTCCTTTTAGACACATTATGCAAACCTGCAAACAGAAAGGGGCGAGCTCTCGCCCACCCCTTTCACCTGTTCAGAGAGTGCCTTATCGCTGACTAGATTGCACCAACGCAACCAACCAGGTCAGTGGCGTTCGCGGTGGCAGTCGTACAGGTGGTATCTGTATACGTCTTGACCACATAGGCGACGCTGTTGATGGTAACCTCAATGCCTGAGTTGTCGGCGGCGACGGCAACATTGGGTCCGCCGACGTAGTCAATAAGCTCCGACAACTGCGGCAGGGTTTTCAGTTTTGCGATCGCCATGGCGTGTCCGGATCTGACTCCGGCAACCGAGCCGTTTTGTGCAGCGGTTAACGCGTCCGCGGAAACATCCGTAAAGCGAGGTACAGCCATTGCGCCCAGAAGAGCAAGGATCACCAGCACCGCAACCAGCTCAATGAGGGTAAAACCCGAATTTTTCTTCATCAAAATCATCTCCTGAAAATGGGCTGATGGCCCGAATACCTATTACATATTCGGCTGCCGGAGACCCAATCTTTAAGGCAATCGGCCGCTGACACACGGCTTTTTTGTGATAAAACTCACACAAATACGCTTTGCGCTCAGTGCAGGGCCACTTTGGCAAGATCCCACATCGGCAGGAAGATACCTGTGGCCAACAGGAACACCAGGCCGGCCAGCGCGATCGTCAAGGTTGGCTCAATTGAGGCACTCAGCTTATCGAGCGAATATTCCACTTCATCGTCGTAATATTCGGCAACATCCTGCAGTAACTGGTCGGTCGCTCCCGACTCTTCACCGACCTGCAGCATCTGCAACACAAGATGATCGAATATGCCGGTGCTGGCCGCCGTGTTGCTCAGCGACTCGCCCCGTTCTATACCATCCCGCATGGTGAGAACGCGTTCCTCGATGAAGTCGTTGTCTAGCGCGCGTCCTACAACCGACAGACCGGTAACGATCGGAATTCCCGAGCGCTGTACGAGGGCGAAGAGACGGCTGAAACGTGCCAGCGTTGCCTGGTACAGCACTTTACCGACCAACGGCAGACGCAGTTGGGCCTTGTGCCATTTATAGCGGCCCGTGTCGTTGCGTATGTAGAGGCCAAGGCCACTCACGATGAGCACGACACCGACGACCATGAAATGCCAGTAGCCGATCATAGCGTCGGACGTGGCAATCAGAATACGGGTTGGCAGAGGAAGCTCGGCGCCGAACTGTTCGAAGATGCTTGCAAAAGCCGGCACCACGAGAACATTAATGACAATGACGGCGGCCAGGATCGCGGTCAACACAAATATCGGATAGCGCATCGCTTTTTTGATCTGCTTGCGGGTCTTCTGTTCACGTTCCAGGTAGCCGGCCAGCTGACGGAACACTTCCTCCAGTCGTCCGCTGGTTTCACCGACTCTGACCAGACTTACGTAGAACACGGAAAACACCTTGGGGTATTGCGCCAGAGATGCCGAAAGCTCCCATCCGGCTTCCAGATTCTCGATGACGCCTGCCAGGGTGTTTGCCAGCGTCCGATTTCGCGTGTTGCTCGCCAGTCCCGAGAGAGCACTGAGGATAGGCACGCCGGCCCTCAGCAGACTGTGCATCTGTCGACTGAACTGAATCAGGTCAACAGCGTCGACTTTGGGCGGGAAAAGGTCGGCCAGCTCAGTACTCATGCCGACTTTCTCCCGCACAGGTTGTATATCGATTGGCGTCAGACCGCCTTCGATCAAACGGCTGGCAGCCAGATCAGTACTGGCGGCATCGATGACGCCCTCTATGGCGTCGCCGCGTTGTCCTCGGGCCTTGTACTGGAAAGCCGGCATTGCCTTAGTCAACCATGCCGCTCAGGCGCATGGCCTCCGCGAGGCTGGTGATTCCCTGGCGCGCATAGTCGAGGGCATTGAGCACCAGCGGCCGGTAGCCCTCCTGCACACGCGCGGCGTTCTCGAAACCGGCTGGATCGTTACGCCTCAGGGCGTCGGCCAGCGTGTAGT
>Ga0209536_100011276_pt1 | contig 13109 bp, 12 predicted proteins | sample DeeMarSeWOR28_12_FD_187461 | JGI IMG/M metagenome (GOLD analysis project Ga0209536, IMG submission 187461) | Marine sediment microbial communities from White Oak River estuary, North Carolina - WOR-2-8_12 (SPAdes) (version 2) | ecosystem: Environmental > Aquatic > Marine > Intertidal zone >...
CCATGAAAAAAAAGGTATTTATTTTCTTGCTGTGTTCGATCATATTGTCCGGATGCGCTTTGCAAAGGGATGTCATTACGCTGGATGATCGACTGGCTCAAGCAGAACAGCGCTATACGGAAGCAGAACAAAAAAATAAAAAACTCGAAGCAACATTAGAGGAATACCGTAATGCTCGCGAGCAATATGACAAAGAGCTTAGAAGCAAAACTGCAGGCCAAAATGTAGCCATCGATCAACTCCAAGAAGACATCAGGCTGTTAAAAGGAAAACTTGAAGAGACAGATTATTTATTGAAACAGAAATTAAACTCATTTGCAGAATTATCCGAACAAAGAGAGATTAAATTAGAGGGCATTGATAAGACCACAAGTCAAAATAAAGACCGTATCGAACGTCTGGAACAGTATCTGAATTTTGACTCAACAGCACCGATTCAAAAAATGAGGCCGGTTTCAAAGAAAACATCCGGAAAACAAGTCACACATAAACTTTCAGAAGATAATATCTACAGGTCTGCAAAACAGGCATATGATAAAGGTGATTTTAACACCGCCCGAGAAGAATTCCAAAAATTACTAAAAGAATTTCCAAAATCACAAAACGCCGACAACGCCCAGTTTTGGATCGGTGAAATCTACTATCGTGAAAAATGGTATGAAAAAGCCATCTTGGAATATCAGAAGGTCATCGAAAAATACCCAAACGGAAATAAAGTAACGGCTTCACTTTTAAAACAGGGATTTGCCTTTTTTAATTTGGGAGACAAATCAAATGCGCGTCTGATTTTATCAGAACTTATCAAAAAATATCCAAAGTCTAATGAGGCACAAATTGCCAAACGCAAATTAAAAGGGATTGAACCTTAACGGGTTCTTGCTTGATATCAGATGCTGGATTCAGGATACATGATACAAAAATAATGGACCGTATCTCTCTCTTGATACCCGGCATTTGTATCAAGAAAAGAGCATGGAATGACAAAAGTTATCGGTATTGATCCAGGCTTATCTGCAACGGGTGTTGGAATTGTCAGGGGAACGGGGCTCAAAATTAACGGCTTCTCCTTCGGAAGTATAAATACCTCAAAAAATCTTCCTTTACCAAACCGCCTTGATCAAATTTTTTCGAATCTTCTTACGATTTTGAAAGATGAAAAGCCTGACCTTATGGTTGTGGAAGATGTATTTTCCGTTGACAAATTTCCCAATGCCGGAATTTCATTGGGAAAGGTTACCGGTGTTATCCTCCTTGCCGGATTTCGGATGGAAATACCCGTCATCGAAGTTCCCGTTCGTGAATCCAAACAGGTGTTGACCGGAAACGGCAATGCAACTAAAATGCAGCTTGAAAAAACCGTTAGAAATTTATTGAATCTGACAACGCCTATCCGCCCTTACCACGCTTCTGATGCAATGGGTTTGGCGATTTTGGGATTATTCCGTTACAATAATCGCTCCGCACAAAGAAAGCTAAAAAAAGAGGAACAAACAAAGTGCAATGATCGGTTATCTTGAAGGAAAACTTTTAAGAAAGGGAGATGATCGAATACTTATTTTGGCAAATCAGGTTGGATATGAAGTCTTGCTCCCTGCATTTGTAATGAACACCTTTAGGGCAAAGTCTGTGGGCGACCCGGTTTCTCTTTATATTTATCACCAACAGACCGAACGCCAACCAAAGCCGGTTCTGATTGGTTTTAACCTTGAAGTCGAAAAGGAATTTTTTCAATATTTCATTTCTGTTGAAGCCATCGGTGCCTTAAAGGCTGTAAAAGCACTAGATATTCCTGTTCGTGATATCGCAAGGGCCATTGAATCGAAAAATGTTCACAAGCTTAAACAGTTAAAAGGTATCGGCGACCGTACAGCGCGTAAGATTATCGCCACCCTTGAAGGGAAGATGGATAAATTTGCGCTCATTCGAAAGTCTCAAAAAGAAGAGATTCCCATTGTCGAAGATTTGACTCAACAGGTTTTGGATGTGCTTGTCAATCAGTTAGGTTACAAGATAAAAGAAGCAAAACAGATGATCGGTGACGCCATGAAACGAAACAGCAATATATCAACCCCGGAAGAACTTTTTGAAGAAGTTTACCGTGAGGAACATGCTCGAAACTGATGGATGACCATACCGTTTAAATTCCTTTGATTTAAGCCAATGACGGATGACAGACTAACACATTCTACCGACAAACAGGGCATTCTTGCAGGATCCTGTCTTCCTGTGGATCAAGAGCCGGAAATCCTGTCTTTAAGACCCGAGCAATTTGAAGATTATGTCGGCCAAACTGAAGTTGTGGAAGCGCTTAAAATTGCCATTGAAGCAGCGATACAACGCGGAGAACCTGTTGATCACATCCTCTTTCATGGGCCACCCGGTCTTGGAAAAACCACATTGGCACACATTATTGCAAATGAAATGGGCGGCAATCTTACTTCAACGTCCGGTCCTTCCCTTGAAAAAGGTGGCGATCTTATCGGTATTTTGACCCATTTAGAAGACAAGGACATCCTGTTTATCGACGAAATTCACAGGATACCCAAGATTGTAGAAGAATTTTTATACCCGGCCATGGAAGACTTTTCCGTGGACTTTGTATTTGACAAGGGAGTTCATGCCCGCAGCCACAAATACCGCTTGAATCGCTTTACACTGGTGGGTGCGACGACCCGGGTGGGACTTTTATCTGCACCTCTGCGCGACCGGTTCGGTATTTTCAGAAGTCTCGATTTTTACAATGAAGCGGATTTGTCAAAGATCATCCGGCGTTCGGCGGCTCTATTAAAGGTTACGGTTGATGAAGACGGAGCAAACGAACTTTCAAGTCGAGCCAGAGGGACACCGCGTATCGTAAACAGGCTTCTTAAACGTGTTAGGGATTACTCACAGGTGCGGGCAGACGGGATCATTTCAAAAAAGACCGTTGAAGCGGCGCTGGATTTAGAAGGTGTAGATGAAAAAGGATTAACCGATCTTGACCGTAAATATCTGAAAACGATTATCGAATTTTATAAAGGCGGTCCGGTGGGAATTGAAGCCATCGCAGCGACCCTTCAAGAAGAAACGGATACGCTGGTGGATGTCATAGAACCTTATCTTTTAAAAGTCGGACTTGTTACAAGAACATCTTCAGGAAGAAAAGCTTCGGAAGCCGCGTACAAGCACCTCGGATTCAGCTTTCAAACAAGAATGTTTCAGTGAGTGTGGTTTCGTAAGACATTAACAAACGGGCAACTATTTAGGTTTTTAAATCAAATCGAGGTTAAAGACGCTTCAGATATGATTAAATTATTGCTGGAAGCTGTTTGAGAGGAATAGGGATCGTTATCCAAGAGTTTTATCCGCCTTTGGCGTGATCTTTCAGCAGAATTTTAATGATATCTGAAGCGATCCATTTTCAAAGCGCTAAACACTTACGAAAACGTATTCTTACGAAACCATCCAATTAATTATGTCGATTATTACACTCCTTACAGATTTTGGGACTGAAGATGCCTATGTCGGTGTCATGAAAGGTGCAATCCTTTCTATAAACCCCTCTGCCGTCGTTGTTGATGTCTGTCATTATATCGATCCACAGGATTTGATCGAAGCTGCTTTTTTCATCAAATCTTCATTCAAATATTTCCCCAAAGGCACGGTGCACATCGTTGTTGTAGATCCAGGGGTCGGCGGGACCCGTTCAGTCGTTGCCGTTAAATTGTCGGGTCATATTTTCCTTGCACCTGATAATGGTGTTTTAACCCTTTTAATGGATGAAGAAGAGATTGACACGATTGTTCGCGTCGAGAACGCCCATTACTTTTTAAATTCCATAAGCCAGACCTTTCATGGTCGGGATATTTTTGCACCTGTCGGTTCGCACATATCCAAAGGTGTTTCCATTGAAAAATTAGGCCCAAACCTGGACCTGAAAGAACTTATGCGTCTGAGTATTCCTAAGCCATACATTTCTGATAAAGAGGAACTAATGGGGACGATTATATCCATTGATCGATTTGGAAACTGTATTTCTAATATTAATGAAAATTGTCTCAATGAATTTGTTAAAAACGGCTCTGAAAAAAAAATTGAAATTAAAATAGGTAAAACTGTCATTAAAAGTTTATCCCACAGCTATGCAGAAGTAGATTCGGGGTGTCCTCTTGCGATAATTGGAAGCTTTGGATACCTTGAAATTGCGCTGAATTGCGGCAATGCCAGCCATCAGTTAAACGTTGAAAAGGGAGACAACATTTCTTTGAAATGAACGGTTTCAGGAGATAAATAGTGAAAAATATGTCAGAGGACTTTTCCATCATTGATAAAGAATTAACCATCGACGGCACTGTCTCTACCAATGGAAGGCTTATCGTCAAGGGTATCTTGAAAGGTACGGTTATTGGAAAAAAAATTGTCATTGCCGAAGAAGGAGCTGTTTATGCGAACGTGAAGGTCGCAAGTATAACCATCGGAGGAACCTTTGAAGGAGAAATCAGAGCTTTGAAAGAATTGATCTTGTTATCAACCGGAAAATGTACTGGAAAAGTTGTCTGCAAGAATTTAGTAATAGAAACCGGCGCAATATTGAACGCTCAGGTGACTTGTCTCTCTGGTGAAGATGCCGGTATAGACATCTAAAACAAAGAGACAATCGTCCAAATTGACGTTGATTGGAACCTCATAATGCTTAAAAAAATTATTTCCGGCGGGCAGACGGGTGCTGACCAAGCGGCTCTTGATGTGGCCATTAAACTTGGAATCCCATATGGCGGATGGATACCCAAAGGGCGGATGACAGAAGCAGGTGTTTTAGACAGTAAATATAATCTCACAGAGATGGAAACCACCAACTATAATAAGCGGACCGAACAGAATGTTATAGATTCTGACGGCACCCTGATTATATCCCATGGCAGGCTCACCGGCGGATCAGATTATACACGTGAAATGGCCCTTTTACATCATCGACCGTGGCTTCACATTGATCTGAATAAAACGGGTGCCTTTCAAGCTGCTGGAAAGATCAAATCGTGGATCACCGAAAATGAAATTGAGATTTTGAATGTAGCAGGACCCAGGGCGAGTAAGGATCCAGCGATATATCAGGCTACAATCGACATTATAGAAACTGTTTTTTATCTGGATCTTATCGATGATACCATACACGCCTCTTTTACCGTTACCCCCAAGCGCCACGCCGAAATGAAAAAAGACATCCTGCCTCGATCCGTTGAAGAGGCTGCTGACAAGCTGCTATCAAAACTGTCGCTGAGAGATAAAACAATGATTGCCAATATTCCCAAAGACAATGTGATGGATCTTTATCACTCGCTCGAAGAATATATGCAGAACGAAGTCGGTTTGTGGCTCACCAATGAATCGTTATTAAAATCATGTCGTTCGATATCCGGCGATAAACATTTAAGTGAATATGGTGCGTCTTTGATCATCGTTAAGTTACTATGGGAAAAGCTTCAGAAAACCAATGTACTGAAAATTGTGAGATAGGGCTTTTCTCGTATTCCAATATGACATAGTACATGTATTCTTAAATGCTACAACATATTTATAACTTGGTTTTATTCATTATATGCTCACAAAAAGTGTAAAGTGACTAAAGTTAAGGAATTCTATCAATTCTAATTATAATTGTTCGCGCTGAAAGCGCATTCCTTAACTTTAGCTCACTGTTTAGGCATTTCAAATTTCAAACTTTTGGATTTCATATTATCTGGGATAGTCGTCTTGATCAAAATAGGTCATCGTTTTTATGAATTAGCGCACTTAGGTTTATAAATTATGCCCCATATTGTTTTTGTATGTACCGGTAATATATGCCGGAGTCCCATGGCAGAAGGTTTTATGCTGCATAAATGCAAGGAAATGGGCCGTCATGATCTGACGGTTTCATCCATGGGAATTCACGGATTAAATGATTATCCAGCCACCGAGTACGCCCAAAAAGTCTGCGAAAAAGATGGCTTTGACATCTCATCTCACAAGGCAAGATATCTGGTTGGAGATGAGCTGCAAAAGGCCGATCTTATTTTATGCATGGAGCCTGTTCACAAAAAATTCGTACAAACCTTTTTCCCTTGGCTTCATAAAAAAGTCTTTCTTCTTGGGGCCTGGCCTGAAAAACAAACTCGAAAAAGCGCCATCAAAGATCCCATGGGCAGTTCATACGAAAAATATCAAGAGATCTTCAGCCTCATCAAAACCCATATTGAACGCATCATTCCTCTTCTTTAGACGAGACGTCCGGCCAATTATCAACAATGTGTTCTTCCAGAAAATACAACCGTGCAGTTGAGTTTTTGAATAAGCTTAGTCTATTCGGTTTTCGTCTTTTTTGCTAAAAACACGAATGGATCTGTCTCTGTCCTTTTGAGCTTGAATTTTTGCTGTCAAGCCATCTTCCCATGGCAACAAGACTTCAGGGTCCGTGACAGTGATTACCGGGCAACTGGATCTATAACTGGTAAGCTCAACCACGCTCCCGGCATACCATTTCCCATTCTTTTCCTTAGTATGGGAACCCATCATAATGAGGTCCCCGTCTTTTTTTTCAACACATTTTAAAATTTCAGAATGCGGCAGAACACCTCCCCAAATATTATATTCATGATCAATTTCTTCAAGGAACTCTTGGCAAAATCGTCTGAGCCTTTTCGTAGCCGAGTCGACATCTGCCCTATAATTCGCCTTGGAGTATTTTGGAAGCGGAGGGACAGGTATCATATGAAAAGGGAAAAGCTTCGAACTGTATTTTTTGGCAAATTTTACTGCAAAACACAATGCAGATTCGCAGGATCTAGAGAAATCGATACCCACTACAATCCTTTTAAATGCCAGTTTTTTTTCAGATATTGATGGATTAACAATCATTACCGGACAGCTCTCACGCATAATAACCCCTTCTACAGTACTGCCGATCTTTCCAACCACTCTGACCACTTTTTTTTCTTCAGCTCTTGTAGAATGGGGGCCCAACACAATCAGATCTGTACCTTTCTCCCTCGACCATCTCAAAATTTCCTCCCATGGGAAACCGGGAAGGACTCTGATTTCATAATTAAGAGATGGTTGAAACGTATCTTTATAGATCTTCTCTATTTGTGTTTTTACCCTTTTTTCATAATCTGCCGTCGTAATGATATCTTCACCTGTTCTAAAGTGTTTTATAAGATGACGATTTTCTGTAGAAGTAGATTCCAGAACGTGAAGGATGTATAATTTTGCATTGTTTTGTTGGGCAATTTTTGCAGCCGTTAAAACCGGCGTATCTATCTCAGTCAACACGTCTGATGCTGCCAATATTTGCTTAAACATCGTATCTCCTTCCCTTTCAAAAGTCAGAAGAGCGGGCGTTTAAGGATGCAATATAATAGTCTTTGGTCAAAATTTGCTCCATGCACTCTTCCAATGGTTTTTCAGTGTCAACACAAATATGCATCTTTTCATCCAATTCGTCCAAAGTTTCAAATCGCTTCCTAAAATCTTCATAATGGTGATACCGAGCGTCTGACTCCGGATATCCCGCCTCCCGTTTTAATAGGCGTTCTTTAATAATACTCTCTTTTAATAAACATTCAACAAAAACAATGTTAGCTTCATTGTCTTTGGCCATGCGTATGGCTTCAATTCTATCATGTTGCTTACCATATGTTGCATCCAAAATAACGGATCTCCCTTTTTCAATCTCTTCTTGGGCCAACAGAAGAAGTCGTCCATACGTCAGACAAGTGGCACTTTTTGAATAAATGCCCGCCTCAAAAGGGATTCTCGAAGGATCACCGGGTCTACCTCCGAACAATTCTTTGCGGATCACATCGGACTGAAATACTTTGATTCTAAAAATCTTGGAAAGTTCTCTTGAAATCGTACTCTTACCCGAACCCGGCATTCCGCATACCACCCAGAGTGTTGGACGCGTGAACTGTATGGCGTATCGGTAGGCGAGATCTAAATATTTATTGGTTTCTTTAAGGAGCTTGGCTTTGTCTTTCTTGCCCAGGTCATCTTCCTGAAGACGGATGCAATTTACCTTGCACCTTACAAAGGCCCGGTAGCATTTGTAAAAATCGATTAAAACGAATACATCCGGATCTTCCATGTATTTCGCATAGTCATCGAGCAGATCATTGGCAATCTGTGGAAAGCCCTCGTAATCGAGATCCATTGCCAAAAAAGCCAGATCTGATGTAACGTCTTGAAACCTGAAACGTTCATTAAATTCGATACAGTCAATGATCTCTATCCCTCCATCGGTAAAATAGATATGTCCGGTTCTCAAGTCGCCATGGCAGTCTCGGATTTTCTTTCGTTTGATTCGATTATCAAAGAGCTCTTTTTTTCTATGCAAGAAGGAAAGCGTTGCGGATCGAACAATCTGAAATATTCGTTCATCAAGAACTTTCCCGGCAAACATTTTCGTTTGTCGATAGTTTTCTTCACAATTTTGCTGAATAGTCTCCCAGTCCCCGGAAGACTGAATGTGCTCAACGGATGAACTTTGACTGTAAAACTTTGCTAAAATTACAGCCAGTTCCTTAATAAGATCTCTGTTAATTTTTTTTCTTTTCAAAAGATGAAGCATGGAACGGTCTGAAGGAAGTTGTCGCATTTTGACTGCATATTCAACGGGAATGCCCGGCCCTGCCAGATAGTATTTGCCGTCTTTAAAGTTAATGGAAACGACATCAAGATAGACATTGTGAGACAGACGTTTATTAAGTATAATTTCCTGGTGGCAATAATGATGCCGCTTTTCCAAAGAGGTGAAATCGAGAAAATCTAAATTGACCGGTTTTTTAATTTTATAGACATAACTCCCTGTAAGAAAGACATGAGAAATGTGTGTTTCTCGCTGTTCTATCTGACTTACATGGTGAGCGTAGAATTCCGGCTTGCGCATTAACTCAAGAATTTGATTTTGATGATTCATCTTCATGAATGAGTATCAACAAAATGACGATCAGCAATAAGTAAAAAGATTCCCTCTTTATTCTCATTATTAGCACGGCATTCACAAATTAAGCTAAAAAATATGGACTTTCCAGAGGCTTGGAATACGATTTTCCTTCACTCGATTGGGTTCTTAATTATCCATTCTTACTGCGATAATCATGCCAGATTATAAGACTATGAAAAACGAAGACAACTTTCAGATAAAACTAGATTATTTTAAGAAAGAAAAACAAATTATACGAATTTACAACAAATTTGATGTCAGAATTTTTTACAAATTGTAAAAAGAAGAATTCGACTTCTTTTCAGAAAAAAACTCAAAGAAACAATATTGTCCGGTTTAAAAGAAAGCCTTTTATTTCGTGCAACCGATTTGAACACCTAAGACACGGTGCTGCATTATCTTGACCAAATTATAAGAATAGATTATATTTATAATTTTTCACCATTGGCTCTTTATGGGCTATATTTATATAAAGATAAAAGTTGCTCATCATTAAATCCCTATTTTTAACAAACATCATCAAACATAGCGACCATATGATGAGAATTTCGGTTCGATGTCTTTTTTAATATGATTTTAACCCCATTTTAAAAACGTATCAATCATAAGAACAAAAATGACCACAGAATCTTTCAGAAACCTATGCCTTTTTCATACGCTTGATGGCCTTGGAGACGGTCTAACCCACTTTTCAGGGTCAAGTCGGGCAGCGGTCATTTATGCCATCAAGCCGGACGACCCCATTCGCGTCTACGATCCACAACATCTGTTACAGGGGCACGAACCCATATTAAAAGAACTTTATCTAAAATCGAATCAATGGCGCAAAGATGTTGCGTCAAAAATCCTTAAAAAAATGCTTTCAGGACATATCCACGCCGAAAAAAACCTTCAACTCGCAGGATTGATCTCCTGTGGCGGTCGATCGCGTTCAATTTTTTATCAGATGTGGTTTACGGAACATCACCCTGATATGTGTTCCATCGGACCGACGATATGCTGGCTGGAACAAGCCGTCTGGCTCCTTTCTCATGATTTTGCTACAGGAGATACCTTATATACGAAAACCTCCGGCAATGTCCTTCGTGAATATGCAACCCATGCGGTTCGGGATTTTATCATTGACCAAATGAACATGATTCTTGGATGGGATACTCAGATACGGGTATATCCCATTCTGGATGCCGTCCTTGGTATTTCCAAAACCCGCGAGGAAAAAGCCTGGCCTATGGGTGAACTGACGTTTGTTGAACCGAAAGCAATTTTAAATATGGAATTTTTAGCCCGGTTTCCTCTTTTGGAACAGCCGAGTCTTAGTAATTTCAAGCATGTTCGTAAGCTCCTGCAGAGTGTTGAGCAATCGGAGCGGAAACTGATATCTGACGGTAAAACCATCGTCGGAATCTCTGCCGATACCGAGGAAACCTTTCGCATCAGCGCTGATTTCAGAGGTGAATACGGTTTCTTGAGCATAAACAATAATCCGGTATGCAGTTTTGCCAATGGCAGTTTTCATTCGACGACGCACCGGGCCAAACTGGTGGAGGTGGAAGAGGCTTTGCTCGAATCGAATATAGATTTTGCCACAGGGCATGAACTATTTCAGATTATCTCCCGAATTGTGCATACGGCTGAGAGAGAAAAATACGGCTGTACTCTGGTTATCGACTTTAATGATACGCCCATAGAAATTGCGGGGCAGAAATCGGAAGTAACATTGGATCTTAGAGAAGAGCGTTTTCTAAAGCTTTCGGAATCTTTTGCAAAGCTAGACGGGGCGCTCCATATTGGGGCGGACTTGAAACTTCACGGGTTTGCCTGTCTCTTGGACGGTCTCGCCGTCCCGGGCGAGGATCGGGCCCGGGGTGCCCGATTCAACTCGGCACTCAGATTCACCGCCGTAAATACGAATCTTATCATCGTGGTCGTTTCCGTTGACCGTCCGATTTCAGTCATTACAGAAGGCGTTGAATTGAACGCCCAATGCGAATGGAAACCTGTCCCTGGGTGTATGGAATCACCGCCCACACTTGAGCAGTTTATCGGATAAGCGTTTTCGAGGCAGACTCTAAACTAAAGTTAGAAATCAAAGTCTTGCCCCCTTGATATCCGGCTTAAAACATTTTATAAAAGAACTACATCAATTTGGGCAAAAAAAGGCCCGGTAAAAAATTAGTACAAGAAATCGACGCCATGCAAATACAATCGAAGCTACCGGATGTCGGTGTCACCATTTTCACAATCATGTCAAAGCTGGCGAACGATCATGGTGCCATTAATCTCTCCCAGGGTTTTCCGGATTTTGATGTTCATCCGGACCTCGTGGCACTGGTGGAGAATTATATGCGATCCGGGCATAACCAGTATGCGCCCATGCAAGGCGTACAAGCCTTGCGGGAACGGATTTCAGAAAAAGTGTTTGAGCTGTATGATGCCGCATATGATCCTGAATCTGAAATTACCGTGACATCCGGTGCAACAGAGGCATTGTTTGCAGCCATCAGCGCTGTTGTTCAACAAGGGGATGAAGTCATCATTCTTGAACCGGCCTTTGACTCATATGTACCGGTTATAAAACTCAACGGCGGTATCCCCGTCTTTGTAGAGTACACGTTTCCGGATTACCGAATCGACTGGGATGATGTCAAAAATGCCCTGTCTGCTAAAACCCGACTGATTATTCTCAATTCACCCCATAATCCAACGGGTGCCGTATTTACGGATACCGACATATCCGAACTTAAAAACCTTTTACAGAATACCGACGTGTTGATTTTAAGCGACGAAGTTTACGAGCATATTATTTTTGACGGTATACGTCATGAAAGTATTTGCCGACATCCCGAACTATCCCAAAGGAGCTTTGTCGTCAGTTCCTTTGGTAAAACCTATCATACCACTGGCTGGAAGATTGGATACTGCCTGGCACCGGTTCCGCTGTCCACGGAATTCCAAAGGGTGCATCAGTTTTTAACCTTTGCATCCAATACGCCGATTCAATATGCGTATGCACAATTCATGAAAAACAAAGATATTTATTTGAGCCTTTCAGCATTTTATCAGAAAAAAAGAGATAAATTTTTATCCCTCATAAGTAATTCGCTCTTTAAAGCCTTGCCTTGTCGAGGCACTTACTTTCAGATGCTGGATTACTCGGCGATTTCCGATGAATCTGATGTCGAATTTTCAAAAAGACTCACCATAGAGCACGGTGTGGCGTCCATCCCACCTTCGGTTTTTTACCACCATAACGTTGATCATAAAGTCCTTCGATTCTGTTTTGCAAAAAAAGATGAAACTCTTGAAAAAGCTGCGGAGAGATTATGCAAGATTTAAAAGTTACGCTGATTCAAAGCGAACTAGTTTGGGAAGATATTGCTTCAAATTTAATGGGGTTTGATAAAAAAATCAATGGCATTGATGAAGACACCCACCTTATCGTATTACCGGAAATGTTTTCCACAGGCTTTACCATGAATGCCGCTGCCCTGGCCCAGAATATGGAAGGTTCTGCAGTCAAATGGATCAAAGAAACCTCAACAGAGAAGAATGTGGATATCGTCGGAAGTATCATTGCCGATGACGGTGGTAAGTTCTTCAACCGGCTGGTCTGGGCCAAACCCAACGGTGAAATCTTCACCTATGACAAGAAACACCTTTTTCGGATGGCGGGAGAAGAAAAAATATACAGCGCCGGCACGAAAAATATTACGGTTGAGCTGAACGGCTGGAAGATCAGACCCTTCATTTGTTACGACCTTCGCTTTCCGGTCTGGACACGAAATATTGCAAACCAATTTGATGCGGCCATATTTATCGCCAACTGGCCTGAAAGACGTTCAGCGCACTGGAAAACCCTCTTGCAGGCCAGAGCCATTGAAAACCAGTGCTACATCATCGGTGTCAACCGTGTCGGGAAAGACGGAAACGGTCTGTCCTACAGCGGAGATTCTTCCCTTATCGATCCTTGGGGAACCATTATTTTTCAAAAAAGCAACCAGCCATGTACCTATACGGCTCAATTATCATTCAATCTTCTTAAAAGATCCAGAGAAGACTTTCCGGTATGGATGGATGCGGACAATGATATCATCCGCTCAGCTTAATTCCCATTCAATTTCATCAAAGACGTCTTCCATCTGATACAGCG
>Ga0209536_100011277_pt1 | contig 13108 bp, 19 predicted proteins | sample DeeMarSeWOR28_12_FD_187461 | JGI IMG/M metagenome (GOLD analysis project Ga0209536, IMG submission 187461) | Marine sediment microbial communities from White Oak River estuary, North Carolina - WOR-2-8_12 (SPAdes) (version 2) | ecosystem: Environmental > Aquatic > Marine > Intertidal zone >...
CGACGATGTCTCCCCCTCGCCGTTCAACGGCTTCTCCACCGAGGTCACTCCCGGCCAGGCCTTCCACTTCAACTACTCGTTCGAGTACGAGTTCCTGAAAGGCTTCCGGGGAGCCCTCGCAGGATATTATCTGAAACAGCTGACGAAAGACGAGGGGAGCTCGGGGGATATCCCCGACTCGAAAGAGCAGGTCTTCGCCATCGGCCCGGCGATCCACTACTTCTTCAGCGACAAGTTCTCCGCGGGGCTCAAGACCCAGTGGGAGTCGTCGACGGAAAACCGCACGCAGGGGAACAGGACGACCCTCCGGTTCACCTATCTGTTCTAGGAGATCCCGTTCATCAGGCAGGTTGGCGGGGGGGCCGGAAGGCCCCCCTGTCGTCTGCGGGCAGGTCGCTCGTCCCGGATCAGATCAGGACGCGACGGTTTTCCTCGGGGAACATCTCCTGGTCGATCGGGGGGTGCCCCGGCGGAAGCTGCATCCCCGGGTGACCGTGGTAAGGGGCCGTCTCCGGCGATTCGGCGTCCGGAGGCATCCGGGGTATTCCGCACTCCCCGACCATGGCCACGATCTGCTCCCCTTCCCGGGTCACGCAGACCGGGGTCCCGTGAATGTAGATCTGGCTCGAGGATGACACCAACGTCGCCAGCGATCCCCCCGTCGGGATGTGAGGCATCGCTACCAGCAGCAGCATTCCCGCCATCGAGGCGAAGAGTAACGTCTTCACAGGGTCCTCCCTTCCTTTGCCGTTACCTTATCGATGCGGGATGAGGACCGCGGGATTCTCCCCGGGGGGGTCTCTCCGCCGTCACGTCCCGGCGATCGACCCGGGAGAGGCGCCCGGTATCTTCATGGAATGTTCCGGGAGGGGTACTGAACTGCGACGGCCGACCCACCGTCCTCCTTTCCGGCCGGCAGCGCCGCACCGCCCTGCAGGAGGACTAAGGGCTCTGTCACCTTGAGGAAGTTGTCGAATTGGGATTGGTCCTCCCACACGAACGCCTCACCCTCGATCCGGTACTCCCCCGGCGATGCCCCCCGGGTGTTCCACGCGAGGCGCTCCCGGTAGATCTTTCCGGGCTCTCCCCCCCATCCGAACGTGAACATCTTGCTCGCCACCGTCTTTCCGTTGGCATGGATCTCGATCCAGGTGGTTATCTTTACATTATCCCCGTGGTTCTCCAGCACCATATCGAACAGGATCGTGTCCCCCACGTGCGCTGCGATCGGGGTAACCCGGACCTGGTGGACGATGAGGTCCACGTTGGCGCCGTTGCCGTCGTCGCCGTCCATCGAGATTCCGCGGAAACGGGGACCGGCTTCCAACCGGCCCGCCCCGAATAGCAGAACAGCGATCGAAACCATCGCGACCACGAACCCCCATCTGCGCATCGAGAACCCTCCCTTTGCTGCATCAGCATCTCTCTCGCCGTTGGAATCCCCTTGTTCAGCATAAACGTCTCCTTATATAGATGTTCGTCCAGATTCGAAGATTCGGCAACCGTCCCTTGCTTGCAAAACATTTGCATCTGCAATATAGTTGCAACATGGGAGAGGTCGCTTGAACCCGCCTGCGGATGCGCTGCGAAAGCTCGGATACCCCGCCACGCGGGGGAGAGGGGAGGTCCTGCGCATCCTGGCGGAAAGCTCTCTCCCGCTGTCGCCGAAAGAGATCCGGGACCGGTTCCCCGCGCCCAAACCCGATGCGTCCACCGTCTACCGGAACCTCTCCCTGCTGGTCTCCCTCGGGATGGTTCGAAGCGTGGCGCTGCACGAGCGGAGCCGCCGCTACGAGATCGCCACCGAAGGGACCCACCGGCACCGGGTCGTCTGCAGGAGGTGCGGAAAGATCGATTCGTTCCAGCCCCTCATGTGCGACCTCTCCCGCCTCGAGGCAGACATCCGCGTCACCCTCGGATACGACGTGAAGGAGCATTCTCTCGAATTCTTCGGCGCCTGCCCGGACTGCGCCCGGACGGAGAGGAGACGATGACCGTCCTCGCCACCCTGCTTGCGGCCATGCTGGTCATCGTTCCCTTCCCGCGACAGGCACAGGGGGACGATCTCCGCGTCCTCACCTCCTTCCTCCCGATAGACGTCTTCACGCGAAACGTCGTCGGCGACGCTCCGGGGGTGACCGTGGAGATGATGCTCCCGGCGTCCCTGGGGTGCCCTCACGACTATTCGCTGTCCCCCGGGGACATGAAGAAGATCGCCGAGGCGGACCTTTTCCTCGCAAACGGGCTCGGGATGGAGGAATTTATCGGCGCTCCCGTCCGGAGGGCAAACCCGGAGGTCCGCATCGTGGAAACCGCATCCCTCGTTCCCCCTCTCCGGGGAGCGGGAGGGCACGGGGAGATCAACCCGCACACGTGGGTCAGTCCCCGGAACGCCATCGTGCAGGTGCGCGCGATCGAGAAGGCCCTCTCGGCGGCATCCCCGGAGAACGAGACGGTCTTCCGCCGGAACGCCGATGCGTACGCGGGCAGGCTTGCATCCCTTGCCCGGGAATTCGTCGAGGCCGCGGGACGTTTCCGCAACCGGAACATCGTGACCTCCCACAACGTCTTCGACTACCTGGCGAGGGACCTCGGCCTTGTCGTCGTGGGGGTTATCGAGGGGACGCCGGGACAGGAACCGTCCGCCGGCGAGATGCGCGACCTCATCCGCACGATCCGCGAAAAGAGGGCGGCCGCCGTCTTCGCGGAGCCACAGTATCCGGGGAGGCTCGCCGCGATGGTCGCCGCGGAGGCCGGTGTCCCCGTTCTCCCGCTCGACCCCTTCTCCACGGGGTCCACAGCGCCCACCTCGTACGAGGACGCCATGCGGCGGAACCTGCGGACGCTCGCGGGTGCGCTGGGTACCCGATGACGGTCACGACGCACCATCACACGCTCGAAATCCGGAATCTTTCCGTCCGGGCGGGAGGGATGGAGATCCTTTCCGGGATCCATGCCGACATCCGGTGCGGGGAGGTCACCGCCCTGGTCGGACCGAACGGCGCGGGAAAGACGACGCTGCTCCTGGCCATCCTGGGTCTCGTCCCCTGCACGGGGGAGATCCGCTTCTGCCGCGCCGCGGAGCACGGGAAGGGCGCTCCCCGGATCGGATACGTCCCCCAGCGGCTCGATTTCGACCGGAACGCCCCCATGACGGTGCTCGACTTCCTGGCGCTTTCCTCCCAGAGGTACCCGGTCGTCTTCGGGCACTCCGCCCGGTCGAAACGATCGGCCAGGGAAACCCTTGCCCGGGTGGGAGTCGACCACCTGGTCTCCCGCCCTCTGGGAAAACTTTCGGGGGGGGAGCTCCAGCGGATCCTGCTCGCCCTCGCCCTTCGCGACGACCCGGACATCCTGCTGCTGGACGAGCCCGTGTCCGGTGTGGACCTCTCGGGGGAGGGTCTGTTCTGCGAATTCCTCGGGCAGATCCACAGCGAGTCCCGGTTCAGCCTGCTCCTCGTGAGCCACGACCTCTCCGTGGTCAGCCGTCATGCCGACCGCGTCATCTGCCTGAACCGTAGGATCATCTGCCAGGGAGCAACGACGGAGATGCTCACCCCGGAAAACCTCGAGGCGATGTACGGCAGCGGCGCACATCTTGTCAGCCACGGCCCAGCCGACGGCCGCGGTCACTTGCACCCCCCCCCGGCTGCCGGCGGGGACGGGAACAAGAGGGATTGACGGTGGAATCGCTCCCCGACTTCCTGTTTTCCGCGATGGGGCGGATCCTGCCGTTCGGCTTCGCGGAACCGCTCTTCATGAAGCGGGCGATCCTGGCGATGCTCTTCATCGCCCCTGCGGCGGCGGCCGTGGGCGTCCCCCTCGTCCACTTCCGGATGGCGTTCTTCTCCGACGCGATCGGACATTCCGCGTTCACCGGAGTGGCGATCGGCGTGCTTCTGGGGGTGCACCCTCTCCTGACGATGGTCGCCTTCGGCCTGTTCGTGGCCTGGGCGATCACCCGGGTCAAGGGACGCACGGAGCTTTCCCCGGACACCGTCATCGGGGTCTTCTTCTCCACGGTCATCGCCCTGGGGGTGGCGATCATCAGCGCCCAGAAAGGGCTAACTCGCAATCTCCAGGCATATCTCTACGGCGACCTCCTCGCGGTCTCCGGGACGGAACTGCTCTGGATGGGGGCGCTCCTGATCGCGGTCGGCGTCTACCTGTTCTTCACCTTCAACAAAATCATGCTCCTGGGCGTCCACGAGGGGTTCGCCCGGTCGATGGGCGTTCCCGTGCACGCTCTGGAGGTCTCTTTCGCCCTCGTCGTCGCCCTCGTGGTCACGACCGCCATCCGGGCGGTGGGAATCCTCCTCGTCACGGCCCTACTCGTCGTCCCGGCCGCCGCAGCCCGGAACGTGGCCCGCGGGGCCGTTTCCGCCTTCTGGGTGGCCATCGCCATCGCCGTGATCTCCGGCCTCTCGGGAATCGCCGCCTCGTATTACCTGGACACCGCCACGGGCGCGACGGTGGTGCTGTTCGCCGCTGCGCTTTTCGCCGTCACGGCGATGCTCAAAGGGATGTTCCGCCGGTAGGGAGCGCACCGGGGAGCTAGGTTGTGCAGGCATGAAAAGGGGGAGGGACATCCCCTCCCCCGGAATCTTTACCGGTCGGTCACGTCGGGACGGTTCCGGCCGTGCGAGAGGAAAAAAGGAACGGCAGGCTATTCGGTCTCGGTCTTGGCGTACTTCGCTTTTTCGGTTGCCATCGCCTCCCTGCCCGCATCGTAGGCGGCCTTGATGATCGCCTTCTCCTCCTCCATGAAGGATTCGACCTTCTTCTTGATGTCCCCACTCCACCCTTCGGACCTTTTCTTCATGTCTTCCACAACGTTGTTGATCTTGACCCTCGCCTCCTGGCCGGCGACGGGAGCGTACAGAAGGGCCAATCCCGCGCCGATCAGACCGCCGGCAAGAAACGCCACGAACACCCCTCCCGTATTGCAGCTTTCATCCGCCATGACGACCCTCCTTTCGAAATATTCGGTTCGCGACAAGGGAGAGGGCGGCCTTGGACCCCGCCAGCACCCCTGCCATGTTCCCCAGAACCGGGACGACCGCGAATTCCAGAACCCCCGATGCCGCATCCAGCGTCCTGCGCATCTTCCGGGCCCCTTCCGTCACGTACTCGACATTGGCCACGCCCTTCTCGGCGTGGACCAGGATCTCCCGCAGAACGCCATTGGTCTTCCGGAGATCTTCCGCCGTTTTCTCGACCTCCCTGAGGGACTGGTCGAGGCGCCCCGACAATCGATCGATGGCTTTCAGGAGCCTCCAGACGGCCCACGCCGTCATGACGAACGCCGCGATGGCTGCAATGACCAGAACCGTCAGCAGACTCGACTGGGTAATCAAGCCGGAACCCCTTTCTGTCGCTTAAGATACTGCAAACGGGACCATCGTTCCGCCGATCCTGAAGATAAAATACAGGAAAGGATCCCCTCCTGCAACTGCTCCTGCAGTACAATGGACAAAAGGGGGGGATTTTCGCGCCCGGGGCATTCCCGGACGGAACCGAAGCCCCCCCCCGACTGTCAATAGAGACAAGGGGTCGACGTGGACTCAAACGCTCCTCCACGCAACCGCCCGGAAAGCCGCACGAGGGAGGCGGGAAGCCGGCCCGTCGATCTCCTCGTGGAAGCCTTCCGGGAGGGGAAACCCGGGGCGTTCGACGCCATCGTCAGGGCCCACCAGGACCGGGTTTTCGCGTTCTGCGCCCGGATGCTTTCGGACCGGGAGGATGCATTGGACGTCGCGCAGGAGGTCTTTTTCTCGGCCTACCGGAACCTGGAGGGGTTCCGCGGGGAGTCTGCGCTCTCCACCTGGCTTCTCCGCATCGCGGCCAACCAGTGCCTGAACCGGATCCGCCAGCGGACAGTCCGGGCTTCCAGGGAGGTCCTGCCCGGCGAAACCGAGGGGAGCGACGACGTCCCCTTCCAGCCTCCCGGCAAGGAGGAGGACCGCCCCGACCGCATGGCGGAAACCCGGGAGACCGGAAAGATCCTGGAAGCGGCGATCGCAAGGCTCGACGAGGATTCCCGGATGCTCGTGCTTCTGTCGGACGTCGAGGGGTTTTCGTACGAGGAGCTCTCGGGGGCGGTGGGAATTCCCCTGGGGACGGTAAAATCGAAGCTTCACAGGGCAAGGATGGCGCTGCGGAAGATGCTGGCGCCGGCAGTATAACGGGGTAGCGCGGATGGAGTGCACAAGGACAGAAGACCTTCTTTCCGGTTATCTGGACGGGGATCTTCCGGAAAGGGAGAGGGAAGGGATCGCGGCGCACCTTGGGCAATGCCCCCGGTGCGCCGAGGAAGAAAGGGCCCTGAAGGAAACGCTGACCCTCCTCCGGAGCCTGCCAGCGGAAAAAGCCCCCCCCGAACTGCTCGAGGGGGTGCTCCGGCGCATCGGGCATGAGAAGGAGGCGGTGCCCCTGTGGAAAAAGCTGTTCCTGCCCGCCCATATCAAGATCCCCCTCGAAGCCGCTGCCGTGGTGCTGATATTCCTGCTCGCCTACGGAATCCAGAAAGAGATTCCGGGGACGAAGACCCGCCCGTCTCCCCCTGCGTCCGCCGAGAGCGGAAAACCGGCGGCGGGTGCCGCAATGCGTGCGGGACGGCAGAAGGCGAGCGCCCCCCCCGAGCGGCCGGCCGGCGCCGCCGACCGGAAGGTCGAGGAGAAAACGGCCCCCGTTGCGCCCAGGGAGGAAGCGACCGCCGAAAAGGAGGAAGCGACCGTTTCCGGGCCTCCTCCCGGGAAGCCGTCGGTCCATGCGAAATCCGAAATCCCGGCAGGACTCGCCGCCCGCGTGAGCACCGAGGGCGGGTCGATCGAACCCGCAGCTCCCCGGGAGACCCCGGCGGACGAGTCCCCGGCGGACCGCGTCTTTTCCTCGCCGCTGGCACGACTGCAGAAACCGATGCTTTACGGAAAAGAGGTGACGATCGAGGTTGCCCCGAGCGACCGGATCGGGATGGAGAACCGCATCGCCGGAATCGTCATGCGCCTGGGGGGGGCGATCTCCTGGGAAACGACGATTGCGGTGTCGAGAGCATCCGGGGAGACGATGCCGGTTTCCGAGCTCTTGCGGGTCAGCGTGCCGGCGGATGCCGCCGACGCCTTCCTCGAGGAGCTGGGGAAACTGGGGACCATCCCCGCGGAGGAGACCTCCGGCAGGCCCGACACCCCCGCCGGGCCGATGCCCGGCGCCGTCGACTACACGGTGCGGATCCGCGTCCGGTAAGCGACTCCCCGCCGCGCCGATGACGCCCGGTTTCCTCCCTATTCGGGTTCCCTGGCGTAGTCGAACAGGGTCCGGTATTTGCGGCACTGATCGAACTTGAGATAGGGGATGACCCGGCCCGTCGCTTCCCGGCTCATCGGGAGAAACTTGCCCCTGGCCTTCACGCAGACCTTTCCGCCGCAGACCAGTTCCCCGGTGCTGTAGGCGATCCGACCCTGGTCCTCCTCGAGGCGGCTCACGATCTCGATCTCTTCCCCGACGGAGACCGGTGCAAGGTACTTCACGGTCAGTTCTCCCGTGAGGTACATCGGGTGCCGGGTCCCGAACACCGTGGCCGCCCACCCCATCGACTCGTCCAGGAGAGCCGCGATGACGCCCCCGTGCGCTACGTCCTTGTAGCCGTTGACGTGCCGGGGAAGGATCACCCGCGCTCGCACGGCCTCCCCCTCGACAAAGAACCGGGTCCGCACCCCGCAGCCGTTTTCGTCCCCGCAGACGAAGCAGCGGGACGAGTGGGGAAGATATTCCCTCTCCGCGTCGTCCATCTCCTCTCCTTTCCCGCCGCCCTACCGGAGGGCGCCCTGCCAGGTTCCTCTCCTCTCCAGCTCGGCCGCCACATCCCGGGCCATCTCCCTGCCCCCTTTCTCCCAGAGGGGAGCGATCAGCATCCCGGGAGGCGCCGACCCGATCAGCCGAAGCACGGCGACCTCAGGGGAAAGCCGTTCGAGGAAATCCGCGCAGGCGGAGACATATTCCCCGTATTCCGGCACCCGCACCCTTCCTCTCTCCCACTCGTTCGCCAACGGACTCCCGGCCACGACGTGAAAGTGATGAAGCTTCACCCCCTGGATATCGAGTTCGGACAGAAAGCCGGCCGTCTCCACGAAGTCCGTGCGCGTGTCCCCGGGGAGGCCGTAGATCAGATGGACCCCGGTGTCGATCCCCCGTTCCCGCACCGCCGCGACGGCAGCCACGAACTCGTCGACGGTGTGCCCGCGGTTGATCCCCGCCAGGACCGTGTCGGATTTCGACTGGAGCCCGATCTCGATCGAGACGTATCCGGCCCGGCCGATCCCCTCCAGCACGTCGAGGACCTCGGGCCCGAGGCAGTCGGGCCTGGTGCCCACGACGATTCCGGCGACTCCGGGATGGCAGAAGGCGGCGCGATAGAGCCGCTCCAGCTCCCCGGGAGGCGCATAGCTGTTGCTGAACCGCTGGAAGTAGACCAGGAAGTGCCGGGCGTTCCGGTGCCTCCCGGGAGCAAAAATCGTCCGCCGGACCTGCTCCTCGACGGGAAGCCCCGGGTAAAGGATTGCGCCGGTGAAGGAGTCGTTGTTGCAATACAGGCAGCCGCCCGTCCCCCGGGTCCCGTCCCGGTTCGGGCAGGTGAAGCCTCCGTCGACGCTGATACGCACCGCGGCCCCCCCGACCCGCCTTCGCAGATAGGAGGCGTAATTGTGAAACCGGAGATCCGGGTGGAGGGGAGGAAACAAGGGGCTTACGTCCCGCTCACCCGCCGGGCGGCAACAATGCGCGACATCGCTTCATTCTACCAAAGGGGGCAACGCGGATGGAGGGATTTGCCCGTTTCGCCCCGCCCGGTGATCCCGGATCTCCCGGAGAGTCCCGTCCGGGCACCCGGGGACGCCTGCCTCGAGGCAACGCCGTTCCGCTTCGTCGAATGCCTCTTTCGCGGCGGCAGGCTGTCCCATGCGCATCCGCAGCACCCCGAGCGTGTCGAGGAGCGTCGCGGTGCGGTTCTCTTCCCGGGAGAGGACCGCTTCCATCCCCGCTGCGGCTTCCTCCCTCTCCTCCCCGGAAAGGATCGCCGCCCAGGCGAGGTTGTTGGTCGCCTCGGGATCGCCGGGCCGTATCCGAAGCGCCTCCCGGTACTCCTCCCTCGCCTTCCCGTACTCCTTCTTCGCCAGCCGGACGTTGCCGAGGTTCACCCGTGCCTGGAAAGACTCCCTGTCCTTCCGGAGGGCCCGTTCGTACTCCCGGATCGCCAGGTCGTATTCCCCGCTTCGCTCGTACGCCACGCCGAGTTCGAGGTGCTCTTCCGCCGTCAGGGGGTCCTCGAGAACGATGATGCGCGGCATCCTCCCGCACCCCGCCGCCAGGACCGCCTGCAGGAGCAGAAGGGAAAGGGCAAGCGGCGGTACCCCCTGTAGACGGCGGAGCCGCCGCCCGATCCTGCCGATCATTTCGCGTCTCTCCGCACGACGACCGCCAGCCGCCCCATCTTCGCCCACTGGGCATCCAGGGTGGGGAACGGGATCACCTTCCCCTCGTCCCGGCCCGAGTGGGCCACCACGCCGTCGGGAGTCACGCCGAACGCCAGCAGGTAGTGCGGACGGCTCACGACCCAGGTCCCGAGGTCCACGAGCAGGATCACGGGGATCCCCTCCGAAATCCTCTCCTGCAGCCCCGCGAGATCGAGGTCCACGACCTCCGCCTCGAACCCGCGACGCCTCGCGGCCGCCGCCAGGTCGGTGATGAGCGTTCCGCGCAGCCCGGCGGTCCCCGTCTCCTGCACGATCTCCCCGGTCCGCACTTCCCCTCCGTAAAACCGGAGAAGCATCGCCAGGGAGGATGGGCCGCAGCTGTCCTCCTCCTGGGGCAGGAAGGGGACTCCCGGGATGACGGTCCCACCGCTTACCGCCCCGCGCGACTCCTGTCCCGGGGCCGGTGGGGGCCGCGCCCCGATGCCGGGATCCCTCGCGCATCCCCCCAGAATGCAAAAGGCGCCGCCCGCGAGCAGGGCGGCGCCCATCACGCGTCTTCCCATCGGGCTCAGCGGATGATGACTTCCTTGTTCATCAGCTTGATGATCACGATGATGAGAATGACCAGGATCGCCGCCCCGATCAGGAAACCCAGCGCGTCGCTCGTCCCCTCGGCCGCCCGGTCGGTGAGGGAGGCCAGCCGGTGCAGGTCCCCGTCGCTCATGGAGCGGATCTTGGTCATCGCCTCTTCCGGAGACACCCCGTAATCCGTGAGCTTCTGGAGTACGATCTTCTGCTCGAGGAAGGCCTGGATCTTCCCGACGTCCGCTTCCCGGACCGCCACGCCGCCCGTCCCGTGGGACGCGATGAGGCCTGCCAGCGCCTCCCCCCGGATCGACCCGAGGACCCCCATCCAGAACGCCATCATCAAAGCCAACGCGAAAAACCAGCCCGCCTTCCTCATCGCTTTCATAGATACCGACCTCCCCCGTTGATATCGCGCCCGTTTCCGCTCCCTGTATCTTCGCAAAAATCTCCCTGTCGGGCAAGGATGCGTGATCCCTCCCCGCCGGAGAGCATCCCCGGAATCGCGGGCGAAGCCGTGGGGAGACGGTCAGCGGTAGCGGGCGAGAACGGGTTCCAGATCGGCCAGGGCCTCCTCTCTCGCTACGCGGCACGTTTCGCGGTCCAGCAGGCAAAGGCGATCCGCATTCTCCATCACGACCACGCACCGCTGCCGGTCCTCCCGCAGACGGCGCACGAATCCGTTGAAGGCGGGGGAAAGCTCCGGCACCAGATCGCCGTGACGGAGGAAAAACGGCTTGACCGGCTCACCGTCGAGAAGCTCCCCCATCGTCCTCTCCAGCCGGAAGATCGGCCCGGCGATCTTGTGGAACAGACGGATGCAGAGCAAGGCCGAGGCCGCACCGACCAGGAGGACGTAGACCAGCAGGGAAAGGAAGATCACCGGAAGCAGCCCGTCCCCCAGCCGCCGCAGCACGTGAAACACTGCGCCGTACCCCCCCGTGAGCGGGAACGACAGGAACCGGTAGTAAAAAAGGAACAGGAGCAGCGTCCCCAGGCCGGAAGAGGCAAACCAGTACAGAAGGAACCGTCCCCAGAAGGCGCGGCCCGCGATCGGCCCCGGCCCCACCCCTCTCCAGGGGCTCACGGGACGACCCTCATGATCTTTTCCTTGAGCGCATCCCATCGTCCTGCGAACTCCTCCTCCGACAGGGCGGAGCTTCGCATCGCTGCCACCTCTCCGCGGATCTCCCCGATGAGGGCGAGGGATTTCGCCCGGACCTCGTCGAGTTCCGCCCCGGTATCGACGATCTCCCCGAAGCCATGGACATCCGTGGGGGAGGAGAGATCCCCCTTTTCCGACAGCTCGAATGCCTCAACCAGCCGGAATATCCCCTTCCGGATCCTGCGCAGGGACCAGAGAAACACCAGGGATCCGCCCGCGAATACGAGGACGAACAGGACGAGAAGCCTCCGGACCAGAATATCGCTCACGATATGGAAGGGGGTGGGGAAAGCGAAATGGCCGCTGCCGGCGGCAGCTTCGAGGGCCTGCCGGATGTCCCGGAACAGGAGAAACCCGACCAGCGCCCCCGCGGCGAGGATGGCGGCGGCAATGCGAACCGCGGGCCCTCCCTGGAATTTCGGGTTGACAAGCCTGCTCCGTCGCTGGAGATGGGGGAAGGGACTCCGCTTCATCGTTTTCCGTGGCACCCTTCGCAAAGCGTCGCGAATCCCCGGACAGGGTCGGACCGCCTCGCGAAGTAGGTCCGGAAGGCAGGTTTTGTTCCCGGCGGCGCCCCCGGATCCGCCGCTTCCTGGGTCGCGTACGACCGGGTCGGGGAGAGGAACGGCCCGTGCGCGCTGTGGCAGGTGAGGCAGAACAACCTCCCCTCGCTGTCCAGCCGGAAATCTTCCGGAACCGTCATGCGGTAGGGGTCGTCCCCGGGCTTCAATTTTCTCGGGTGGGTGATTCCCAGTCCCTCGGGAGAGTGGCACCCCAGACAGAAGGCATCGGACTCCGGGACGAACCGGTTCGGCTCCAGCACGGACTCCCGGTAGACGTGGCACCGGCCGCAGCTCGAGGGATTCCGGAAATGGGAATGGGGGTCTGCCCAGGCGCCCGGGGTCTCCTCCCCCGCCGCTGGAAGAGCGGGGGGGAGCGAAAGGGAGAGGAGCAGTGCGAGGAGGAGCCACAGGTGGGAGCAGGAGAGGGCCCTGGATGCTCTTCCCGCCATCTTTCTGCCGACCTCCCGGCCCGTCATGCTAGAGCACCCGGACGGGCATGACGATCATCGGGAGCCCGTGAAAGACGAGTTTCCTCTGCGCGAGAAACGCCGTCTGGTTGTGGAGCACCCGGTTGATGAAGGTCTCCTCCTCGAACACGAGCTGGCCCGCGAAAAACGTGATGTTGGGGAAGTCCTTGGCGATCTCCGGCGCCAGGTGGTCCACCACCGTGATGACGTCGGTCCCGACCTCGCTGCGCGCCTCGGCGTAGTAACCGTGCCCCTTGGCGAACTCGACGTATTGCCGGAGCTGGTTCTTCAGATCCTCCCCGAGATTTTCGATCTCCTCGACCCCCTTGAAGGTGCTCGAATCGATCACGCCGGCGGAAAGGAAGACGAAGTTCCGGAACATCCCCGGGAACGACCGGATCACCGAGAAAAAGACGTGCATCCCCATCCCGTTGTAGCCGGAGACCATGATGGCGGCGGTGGCCCCCTCCTTTCGGGGAACCGGCTCCTGTTCGGATGGAACCGTCGCGGGGGGAAGCCCCGTCAACAGCTCGTCCAGCCTGCGCATATGCCCTTCCACGCTTCTGTAGTGCCGCCGGATCAGGAAGGAAAGCACGATGAAGGCCCCCGTGATCAAGAGGGTCAGCCACCCCCCCTCCGGGAACTTGATCAGGATCGTCGCGCTCAGGATCGATGCGGTCAGGAGAAACCCGATCCCGTTCATTCCCAGCCCGAACTTCCACTCCTGCTCCCACCTGCGGCTCCTCAACCAGTGCACGCACATGCCGAACTGGTCGACGGTAAAGGTGAGGAAGACGTTGATCGAGTACATGATGACGAGGTACTTCACGGAGCCGCCGGTGATGTACAGCATCACGATGG